>Ga0307928_10000963_pt1 | contig 21676 bp, 24 predicted proteins | sample AceLakmetagen232_FD_201815 | JGI IMG/M metagenome (GOLD analysis project Ga0307928, IMG submission 201815) | Saline water microbial communities from Ace Lake, Antarctica - #232 | ecosystem: Environmental > Aquatic > Non-marine Saline and Alkaline > Saline | place: Antarctica: Ace Lake... | reverse complement strand
AAGAGTTTTTGGATAGATAAAGAATAATTTAAAACCCTTAATAATTTCTTGTAAAATATTACGTTCTCCCCTACTTTGTTTTTGACTATATCCACCAGTGGAACGTACCTTTTGTTTTAACCAATCTTTAAAATTATTTGGATACTTAACATAAACCTTTGCTTCGGACACATAAACAATTTGATAACCCTTGCTCCTAATCATTTGAGTAATAATTCCATCTTCGGCAAAAACATTTTCTGGAACCTTCTTTATTATATCACGAAAAGCATATAAATATCCAGTGCAAGGAAAATTCTCTCCTTTTAAACGCCATTGATGAGCCGCATTTGTTAAAAAATGAGACCAATAGCCAAGAATGTTCTCTTTTGGGTTTAAACTAATTGGATTGCCAGAAACTGCACCAACATTATCATTTTTAAATGGCTCTATTAAGCGCTCTAAAGCATTTTTTCCAATAAAAACATCTCCATCTGTTAAAACAAGTATTTTTCCTTTAGCTTTTTCAAAAGCCAGGTTAAGGGCAGCAGGCTTTCCATTCCCTTTGTCTTTTAAATATTTAATTTGTGAATATTTTGAAAATTCTTTAACAATTTCTTGTGTTTTTTTATCCGGACCAATAATTAAAAGTTCGTATTCTTGTTGAATATTTTGATTCAAAATTGCCCCGATTGCTTTGGGCAAAGTTTCTGACTCTTTATAGGTGGTGAGAATAATAGAAATCATGTAAGAAGATATTTATTTAAAATTGTATATTCTGGTCCTTTACGACTTAAAACACTTTTCATTAAATCAATGGATTTAACTTTAAATTCTACATTTGGTATTTTTTTATTAAAAGAAATTAGTAATTTAATTGGCGTTTTTACACGAGCAAAGCTTAAGTGTATTTGCCAAACTCGTTCATCAATTTCCATGTTCATATGTTTTAATGCCTGACCGATAATTTGTTGTAACTTAATAAGATTGTTATTTTCTTTTTCTTCACATTTGAAAAACAAAACTCTTGGTCTATTTTGATTTGGAAAACAATCCACTTCTTTTACTTTTAAAACAATCTCTGTTTTAAAAACATTGCTCTGTAAAATTCTTTTTATTTTTTCTAATTGTTTTTCTTCTAAATAACCTAAAAAATGAAGGGTTAAATGAAAATTTTCAGGAATAACCCATTTTATATCTGTCTTTAAATCTTTCTTTAAATCTTCTACCCAATTGCTCAAGACTTGTTTAACCTCTTTTGAAATATTAACAGCTATAAAACTACGTGTTTTCATAATTTAATTATAAGAACCTCTCCTCACTTCGTTCGTCGAGAACCTTGAAATTAAATAATAATTTAATTATAAACAAAGTTTGGAATTTAATAACTATTTAATTATAACAGTTTTTACTAAAAAATAAACAAGGAAGCTTTATTGACCTTGAGAATAAAAAATGCTAGGATATAAATATGAATAACTTTACTATTAAGGCTCAAGAAGCTTTACAAAATGCTCACAACCTGGCCATGGAAAACAATCAACAGCAGGTTGATACTCCACATTTAATGTTCTCTTTAATCATTCAAGAAGAAGGGGTTGTTTTGGCTTTATTGAAAAAATTAGAAATTGATATTGATAAATTAAAAAATGAATTAATTCAACTAATTAAAAGATTACCTCAAATAAAAATAGGGCCAAGTAGTAGTTTGGCCGAAGTATATATTACTCCTCTGCTTCAAAAAACTATTCTTCACGCCACTAAAGAAGCAAAAAAACTAAAAGATGAATATGTAAGTACTGAACATTTATTTTTAGCTCTATTAATAATCCCCTCTTTGGTTAAGGAACTCTTAAAAAAATTTAACCTTGAGTCAGAAAAAGTTCTTAAAGTTTTAGCCGATGTTCGAGGAAGTGAAAGAATTACTGGACCAGAACCAGAAAGTAAATATCAAGTTTTGGAAAAATATACCATTAATTTAACCCAGATGGCCAGATTAGAAAAAATAGACCCTATTATCGGTCGTGATGATGAAATTAGACGTGTTATTCAAGTTTTATCTCGAAGAACTAAGAATAATCCGGTTTTAATTGGTGAAGCAGGAGTGGGTAAAACAGCCATTGTAGAAGGATTAGCCCAAAGAATTGTTGACAATGATGTTCCTGAATCATTAAAAGCCAAAGAATTAATCTCTCTTGACTTAGGTGGCTTGGTGGCTGGAACAAAGTTCAGGGGAGAATTTGAAAACAGATTAAAAGCAGTTTTAAGGGAAATAAAAAGAGCTGGTAATTATGTTCTTTTTATTGATGAATTACACACATTAGTTGGAGCCGGTGGAGCCGAAGGAGCCATTGATGCTTCGAATATGCTTAAACCAGCTTTGGCCCGGGGAGAATTACATTGTGTCGGGGCCACTACTATAAAAGAATATCAAAAATATATTGAAAAAGATGCTGCTTTAGAACGTCGTTTTCAGCCTGTTTATGTAGCAGAACCTTCTATTGAAGACACCGTTGCCATCTTAAGAGGAATCAAAGAAAAATATGAAGTTCATCATGGAGTCAGGATTTCTGATGAAGCTCTGATTACAGCAGCTAAACTTTCTTATAGATATATTAATGATCGATTTTTACCTGACAAAGCAGTTGATTTAATGGATGAAGCGGCTTCTGCTTTGCGCATGGAAATTGAAAGTCAACCTGAAGAATTAGACAAGTTAAAAAGAAAATTTAGGAAATTAGAAATTGAAAGTACAATTTTAAAAAAAGAAAAAAAACAAAAACAATTAACCAAAATTAGAAAAGAAATGGCTGACTTAAAAGAAAAGATTAAAGACTTTACTTTGCGCTGGAAAAGGGAAAAAGATATTATTACAGAAATTCACAAAATGAAAGAAGAAGTTGATAAATTAAAACAACAAGCTGACATTGCCGAAAGAGAATCTAAGTTAGAAAAAGTGGCCGAGATAAAGCATGGCCAGCTTCCTATTTTAGAAAAAAAGATTATTGTTAATCAAAAAAAATTAGCTAAAATTCAAAAAGATAGCCGCATTCTTAAAGAAGAGATTGGAACTGAAGAAATTGCTCGTGTTGTTTCTGTTTGGACTGGTATTCCTGTCACTAGAATGTTAGAAGAGGAAACAAAAAAATTAGCCCGCATGGAAGAAGAAATCCATAAAAGATTAGTTAATCAAGACAAAGCAGTTAAAGCAGTCTCTGATGCTATTAGACGCTCTCGAGCAGGTATTGCCGAAGAAAATAAACCTATTGGCTCGTTTATCTTTCTTGGTCCTAGTGGAGTGGGAAAAACAGAATTGGCTAAAAGTTTAGCTGAATTTCTTTTTAATACAGAATCAGCTCTGATTCAATTAGACATGTCAGAATACATGGAAAGGCACACAGTTTCTAAAATGATTGGTTCTCCTCCAGGCTATGTTGGCCATGAAGAAGGAGGACAATTAACTGAAATTGTTAGACGCCGACCATATAGTGTTATTTTATTTGATGAAATTGAAAAGGCTCATCCAGAAGTCTTTAATATTCTTTTACAAATTTTAGATGAAGGTCGTTTAACCGATGCTAAAGGCAGAATTGTTGATTTTAAAAATGCCGTTATTATTATGACCTCTAATTTAGGAAGTGATTTACTTAAAGATCAAGCTAAAAAAACTCTTTCTTTTGGTTTTGATTCATCTAATAAAGAAAAAATTAGTGCTCAAGAATTAATTGAAGAAAAAATTCATCAAATTTTAAAAGAAACATTTAAACCTGAATTTTTAAATCGGATTGAGGAAATTATTATTTTTGAATCTTTAAGTAAAGACAATGTTAAACAAATTGTTGAAATTCAATTAAAACAAGTGATTAAAAGATTAACTGATAAAAAAATTAAGTTAAAAATAAATGAAAAAGCAAAAAATTTAATTGCGGAAATAGGATTTGATCCATTTTATGGAGCTCGACCATTAAAAAGAGTTATTCAAAAATATATTTTAAACCCTTTATCTTTAAAAATTATTAGTGGACAAATTAAACCTAATCGTACTTTTAAGGTGGAAGTAAAAAATAAGAAAATAATTATTAGTTAACAATGTGTAGACTACTTAAAACAGGCATTTTTCTATTACCCATACTCCTAATTATTGCTTGGCCATTAAATATTCATGCTCAGGAACCTATTTTTGATCCTGAGTATATTATTTCTGATCATGATTTGACTAATTATCAAACCATGACCATAAATGAAATTCAAACTTTTTTAAACGAAAAAGAGGGGGCTTTGGCTAATTATTCAACAGTTGATATAGATGGCAAAATGAAAACTGCTGCTAAAATAATTTATAGGGCTAGTCAAGAACATAAAATTAATCCTCAACATTTACTTACTTTATTACAAAGAGAAAAAAGCCTAATTACAAAAACATCTCCAAGTAATAATGATTATAATTGGGCCACTGGATTTAGTTGTTATGATTATCGTAATCCAGTCTCAAGATTTCGTGGCTTTTCAACCCAAGTCGATAGAGCGGCTTGGCGTTTTCGTTATTATTTAGATAATCCTTGGCAATTCCAATTTAAAGTAGGAGCCAAAGGGAAAACTTTAGTTGATTGGCCAGACAAATGGTTAGTTAATATTCATGGCCGTTATATCGTTGCAAAAAACGCCGCGACAGCTGGTCTTTATACTTATGCTCCTCATCTTTATGATAATTGGCTTTTTTGGACAATTTGGCAAAACTGGTTTGGAAATGAAGATCAAAAATTTACAGATGGTACTTTATTAAGAATAAAAGATGAACCAGGTGTTTGGTTAATTCAAAATGATCAACGTCGGCCTTTTTATTCAGAAAATGTTTTTTTATTAAGCTATAAGTTTAAAAATGTTAAAGTAGTTGAAAAAAATGATTTAATAGATTATCCTATTGGTCCAGCCATGACTTTTCCAAATTACTCTTTAGTCAAATCGTCTTTAGGAGAAATATTTATGTTAATTAATAATAAGAAAAGGCCTATTTCTGAAAAGATGTTTAGAAATATTGGTTTTCACCCAGATGAAATTATTAAAGTTGATGAAAATGATTTAAACACTTATGAACAAGGAACACCTATTCTTTCTCCTTACCCCAATGGAGCTTTATTACAAGACAATGAAACAAAAGCAGTTTATTATGTTAAAGAAAATATTAAATATCCAATTATTGATATAAGTATTTTAAATGCTAATTTTCCATACAGTCATATTTTAAAGGTTAATCCTCAAGAATTAAGCGAATTTATTATGGGTGACCAAATTAAATTTAGAGACGGCACTTTAATTAAAACATTTGAATCTCCTAGTGTTTATGTTATTAGTCAACAAAAGCGCTTGCCTATTCCTTCAGCTGAAGTTTTTGAAACCATTGGTTATCAATGGGATAGCATTATTGAGGTTGACGAATTCTTTTTAAATATGCATGATTTAGGAGAAGTTTTAAAAATTGATTAAATTTATAAGAACCTTGATTCGCTTTGAATAATATATATCTCTTGAATTAAGAACCTTTCGCTTCGCTCAAGAACCTTGTAATTAAACTCTATTATATAAAATAAAGTATTTTAATTATGATTTGTTTTTCAGCCATTGTCCCCCATTCTCCTAAACTTATTCCAACAATTAACCAGGAGGATTTAAACAAGGCTAATAAAACTATTAATGCTTTTAAAAAACTGTCAAAACAGTTTGCTGAAGCTAAACCAGAAAGTTTAGTTATTGTCTCTTCTCATGCCCCTGTTTTAGATAAGGCTTTTTCTTTAAATTTAGCTCAAGAATATGAGGGTAATTTTAAAAGCTTTGGTGATTTAATAACAAAAATACAATTTAAGGGAGATTTGGAATTGAATTATAAAATCAAGGAAAAATTTGAAACTGATTCTCATGATATTTCTTTAACTATGATTACTGAGCCAAGTCTTGATTATGGCACTTTTATTCCTCTATATTATTTTTCTCAAGAATACAAAGATTTTTCCATTATTCCTATTAGTCATTGTTCTTTAGATTATCAAAAACATTTAGATTTTGGTAAAAGATTAAGAGAAGAACTTACTTTAACTAATAAAAGAGTGGCCATAATTGCATCAGCCGGCTTATCGGGTTGTTTTGAAAAAGAAAAACCAAAAGACCTATCCATGGGACAACAATTTGACCAAGAATTAATTAAACTAATTAAGAATAAAGAAACTAATCAAATTTTAAAACTTGATCAAGAATTAATTGAAAAATCGGAACAATGTGGTCTTCGCTCTATTCTTATTCTTTTGGGGGTTTTAAATAAACAAAATTATCAACCAGAAATATTATCATATGAAGCTCCTTTTGGAGCTGGATATTTAGTAGCCAATTTACCTTTTAAATAATTTAATTAAGATAATTAAAACTTATGCCTACATATTTATGGATCATTATTGTCGTCATTGCTCTAATCCTTTTTTGGCTCGTTTCTAATTTTAATACTTTGATTCGCTGGCGCAATCGAGTTAAAGAATCTTGGTCAGACATTGATGTTCAATTAAAACGTCGATACAATTTAATTCCTAATTTAATTAATACTGTTAAGGGCTATGCTACTCATGAGAAACAAGTATTTATTAATGTTACTGAAGCTCGAACCAAGGCCATGGGAGCGGGCACACCTAATGCCAAAGCTGATGCAGAAAAAGGATTGGGTGGGGCTTTAAAAAGTTTATTTGCTGTTGCTGAAAATTATCCTCAATTACGCGCTTCTGAGAATTTTCAAAAGCTACAAGATGAACTTACTGATACGGAAAATAAGATTCAAGCGGCTAGAAGATTTTATAACGGTAATGTTAGAGATTATAATACAAAACAAGAGGTTTTTCCTGTTAATCTAATTGCTAGTCCTTTTGGATTTAAAAAAGCTGAATTTTTTGAACTAGAAGAAGAGGCAACAAAAAAAGTACCTCAAGTCAAATTTTAAGCTAATATAAAAGAAGCTTTGACATATACTCAAAGCTTCTTTTTTTTATTAAAATTTTTATTTTTATTTCCAGTGATCTAATGCTTGCTTTAATTCAATATGATTACGAGAATAAAACTTTAAAGGAATCCCTTTAATCGCTGCTTCTACCGCTTGAACCGCCGCTCTTGCCCCGGCTCCACTTCCTTTAGGATGTCCGTGTAAACCACCGCCAAAATTGATAATCAAATTTGTTCCTAAAATTTCAACTAGTTTATAGACTAAACCGGGATGAAGTCCACCTGAAGCAATTGGCATAACAGGTTTAAGTTTACCCCAGTTCTCTCTTAATTTATTAAACCCTTCCCAATCTTCTTTTAATAATTCATTTATTTGAACAACTTCTTTCTCTTCTCCTTCCATTTTTCCTACTACTGTGCCAGTATGTAATTGATCAATTCCTGCTAATCGAGATAAATTAGCTAAAACTAACATGGACATGCCATGTTTTTTATTTCGAGTAAAAGCTGAATGACCAGCTCTATGTCCATGAAGAATCAAGCCTAAGTCTTGGTTTCTTAATGATTGAACTCCGGCCCAGCCAGCTGTAACAATATCAACCATAACACATTTACCGCCTAACCTTTTAACTAATTTTGCTCTTTCTAACATTATTTCTGTCGGAGCAGTTACGTTAAATGCATAAATCTTTTTTTGTTTTGTTTCTTTTTCAACTTGTTTTTTAAGAGCTAAAACTTTTTTGACTCTGTCATCAAATCTATTAAAATTTAAATCTGTTAAATTTTCATCATCTTTGATTAAATCAATTCCATTTTTGAATATTTCTGCGGCTAGCTTGGCGTTTTGAGTTGAAGTTAAACCTATTTTTGGTTTCATAATACAGCCAATTAAAGGTCTTTTTTTAACGCCGATAATCTTTCTGATTCCATTAATCCCCCATTTTGGCCCTGGATATTGGTTAATATATTTTTCAGGAAATTCAATATCTTGTAAACGTAAATTTTTAACTAATTTCATACTAAAAACATTTCCTCCAATACTAGAAAGAAGCTGAGGAATACTTTTTGGTTCAAATAAAGCTAATGGATAGGCAATTTTAAAAATACCTGTTTTTGAATTAACATAAAAAACTTTAGCGGCTAGTTTTTGAAACATCTGGTCTGATAAAGTATTTATTTTTGTCCAAGTGCCAATTGAAGATTCTTCTGCTACTTTTTGAGCTAATTTATTTAATGATAATTTAGATTCCCCATAATAAGTGACTATCATCTCATTTTTAGAATCTGGCTTATAATTTAGTTTTAAATAAGTCGTTTTTTTATTCATATTAGCTTATTTTTTTAATTATTTTATTAATAATATTACTAGTAGAAAAAATTTGTTTGTTTTTATCTGGAAATTCTTTTAATTCCCAATAAGGCCGATCATATTTTTTCGTCTTTCTTTTTTTAACAATAGCAATTATGTCTGGTTTTAAATATTCTAACAAGGACAAAGATTCTTCCATAGATTTAGATTTATCCGTATAAACATAATCTACATTTTTAATTCCATCAACTACTTTTGCTCTTTGTTTTGAGTTATTAATCGGTTTTTTCTCGCCCTTTTCTTTTTTCGTTAAAAAACTTGATTGAATAAAAATTATGACAATATCAGCAAATTTTTTAAATTGTCTTATTGAGTAAATATGCCCTGGATGAATAATATCAAAAACTCCTTTTTTTATTAAAACTTTTTTATTTTGTTTTTGATTTCTGTCAATAATTTGTTTTAATTTCTTTTTATTAGAAATAATCATAAAAACGGATATATCTTTTTCAAATAAGTTTTAATCTGACTTGGTTTAATAATTCCTGCTTCACAAATAATGCCAGTAATATATTTCATGGGAACACAATCAAAAGCGAAATTAATAATCTTAAGATCTTTAGGAGCATTTGGCCAAAGTTCTTTTGGAGAACGTCTTTCTATTTTAATCCATGATTTAGGATAAAACTTTAAAAGTGTTGTCACAATATATAAAGGAACTTTTTCCTGATAAGCAACAGACCCAATACTAAAACTGCCAATCTTATTAATTATTGAACCGTCAGGCAAAAGAGCATCAGCTCCAAGAAAAATCTTATCCATCATTAAATCTTTGCCTGAATAATGGGAAATTAAAAAGCCGGCTGAAGAATCAGCGACCATGGTTGTTGGAATTTTTACTTGTAATAATTTTTTAGAAGTAATTCTCCCCTGAAGAAGAGGACGAGTCTCCGTATTATAAACCTTAAAATTCTTTTTATTCTTTTTTGCCTGAACTAAAATTTGTTCTACTAACCAAGAATGGCAATGAGTTAAAATGTTATCATCATTAACTTCAATTATTTTTCTTCCATTTTTAATGGTTAATTCAGCCGCATTTTTCATTATTTTTAAAAAATCAGTGGCTATTTTTTTCGCTTCATTTTTAGCTTCAACCACATTTTTGAGTTTGGCTTTATTTAATTGAGAAAATATATATTTAACTCCATTTTGAGCCATAGGTTCTGTGGGTCGAGCTGAGAGCAAGTAATCAGCTGCTTTTTTAAAATCTTTTTTCCAATTAGCGACGTTATTAGCTTTAACCCTTAAACTATAATCTTTTAAGGCTTTAATTGTAGTTCTAGCCACAGCAGTTGCCCCTTGAATCTCTAATGATTTAATTTTTTTAAAAGTTTGTTTTATTGTTTTCATATAATTATATAATAGGGATTCCTTTATTTTTGTCAAATAGAGTCGGCATTGCCTAATACGGATAATTTGTTAAACTAATAATATGATTAAAGAAAAAGAAAAACCCAAAAAAAGTAATAAAAAAAAACAAGAGACATCAATTCAAACAATTGTTAATTATTATTTTTATACCAAAGGTTTATCTTTAGAAGAAATTAAAACAGACGCTAAAAAGAAAAAAATAATTTATTCGCGCTATACTAGACCAGCTAAACAATTACTAGAATTAGCCGGCTCTGTTAAAAAGGCAAAATCAGCTATTAATAAAGTAGCTAATTGGGCTAAATCAAGAAACTTAGATTATTCTATTGAAACTGTTTTTAAAAAATGGCTGGAATTGGACAGATTAAAACCAAAAGAAATTGTTAAAAAACCCTTTTTTCAAGGTAATCCCATGGTCTGGAGTCAGACAAAAAAGAAATGGTTTGTGATTGGAGAAGACAATGAGTGGCGTGAGTTTGTTGGTGAAGAGTCTGACATTAAATGGCAGATTGTAAAATAAATATCATTTTACAAAATTAAAAATCTCTGAAATTAATCAGGGTTTTTTTGATACCAATTAAAATCTTTACTTGTTTGTCTAAACAAAAATGTTATAAAATTGTTAATGCTTGGATATTTTATCAAAATATGGTAAAATAATTATATGGCTAAAAAACAACATAAAATCGTATTTTTTGGCACGCCAGAATTTGCTAAAATTATATTAGAAAAACTAATAAAAACAGAGTTTAAACCTGTTATAGTGGTTACTGCTGCTGACAAGCCTATTGGGAGAAAACAAATTCTCACTTCTTCTGCTGTTAAAAAACTGGCTCAAAAATATAAAATTAAGTTAATTCAGCCAAAATTATTAAATACTGTTACTGGACAAGAATTAATGGAAATTGCTCCTGATTTGTTTATTATTGCCGCTTATGGTCTAATTTTACCTCGAGATATTTTAAATATTCCTAAATTTGGCACTCTTAATATTCATCCTTCTATTTTGCCTAAATATCGAGGTGCTTCCCCTATTCAGGCAACAATATTAACTAATGATCAAGAAACAGGAACAACTATTATGTTAATGGATGAAAAAATAGATCACGGACCAATTCTTGCTATTAAAAAAATAAGAATTAAAAATGAAAATAGTGTTAGTTTATCAAAAAAATTAGCTGAACTAGGAGCTAATTTGTTAATTGACACTTTGCCTAGATGGTTTGAAAGTCAGATCAAACCAATTTCTCAAAATCATCAAAAAGCTACTTTCACCCGTCTGATTAAAAAAGAGTATGGAAAAATCAATTGGACAAAATCAGCTCAACAAATAGAACAAATGTTTAGAGCTTATCAACCTTGGCCAGGTATTTATACTATATTTAATAATCAGATATTAAAAATTTTAGAAATTGAACTTTTAACTATTAATCATCAATATTCTTCAGGAAAAGTATTTATTACTGAAGATAAAGAATTAGCTGTTGCTTGTGAAAAAAATGCTTTAATTCTAAAACAAATCCAATTACAAGGAAAAAATCCAATTACTGGAAAATCATTTTTAAACGGGTATCAAAAAATAATTAATACCATTTTACCCTAATCTTCATTCTTAATAATAAGAATAAGCCCCGATTGAGGCTTATTCTTTTATTACAAAATCTTTACTAAAATTTTCTGGTCTTTCTTCTTTTTCTTTTATGCCGTTGGAGGAGTTTCTTCAGTATCTTGAGGAGCAACTTCAATTGGTTCTGATGATGGTGTTTCAGGTTCTGGAGTACTTTCTACAGCTGGAGCTGGAGTTTCTGTTACAGCTGGTAAATTCTTTTTCTTGTCATTGAAAAAAGAAAAAATAATAAGGATTAAACCAATAACACCAATTACTAGACAAGACAAAGGATCAAGAGTCTGAAGTAAATTCAAAACAATACCAACAATTAATAAAATAATGCCGATAATCAATTTACCTGTTTTCATGTTTTTAATGATTAATATTGATTAATTATTTATATTATTAACCTACAATTATTATAAAACTTTAATTATAGAAAAACAACCTTTTTAGCCATGGAAAATTATCTTCTTCTGATGATAATTTGGAAATTTAGTTTCAATTTTCTCTAAAATAGATTTACTTAAAATGGATAAATCTCTAGTCCATTTTATATAGCCAAGACAATCTTGAGAAAGTTCTTCTAATGAAATCTGACAAGCTTGTAAAGAATAAAAACATAACTTAGCTGAAACATTCATTTCTTGTTCTTGAATCTGTTTAAAGGCCTTGTTCTTTTCATTTTTAAAAGCTTTTTGAATAACTAAGGCTTGATAAAGCTTGTTTTCAAAAAAAGTATGATACCAGTTTAATTCTTCAATCTTTTTTTTATGTTTGATAAACATTTCTTGTAAGTCTCCATCTTTTTCTGAAAAGATATTTTGTAAAAAATCTCTACTTTGAATCATAAAATTATGACCTAAACGCCAAAGACTAAAACTTTCTGGATTTGGACCCTGGTTTAATCCTGTTTTAACTAATCTTATTTTAACCTTTTGTGAATCTAATCCTTGCTTTTTAATATCTTTTTGAATCGTTGTTACTAAATAATGAAATGTTTTTTTGATGTCTGCTAAAATAATTGTGGGGTCATTAGGATCTTCACCGCGTACAATATGTTCTAAGTGGTGAGAAAAAGCATGTTGGAAAACTTGGCATTGATCAACTAAATTGCAGCGTTCACACCAATGATCACAAAAATTAAAAGGCTCTTGAGAATAAAATTTATTTGGTATTTGATCTTGTTTTTTTTGTTTTTTACTAGTTTTAGCCATATCTATATTTTAATCCAAATATCTAAATTGAACAAGTTTGCTCTAATTCTTCTAATTCTTTTATTATTTCTTCAGGAATTGGAATTTTTTGCTTAGGACTAATTCCTGGATAACGCCAAGCAGTAATAATTCTCTTTTTTTTATCAATTGGCTGATACATTAGCCAAATTTCTGTTGGTCTTTTTTTTGTCCCTACTGTCTGCATCAAAGCAGTTGTTCCTTCAGCAATCCCCTGTTCTTGTCTTTCTGGATTGTTTAATAAATGATTTAACCGAGTTTGAGAAAGTCCATACTGCCTCATTTTAGAAACAACATGCCGCGTCCAAATAAACCGCTCATCATCCTTGGGAATTTTAAAATACATTTTAATTAATAATTATGACGACTAATGGTTTTTTACCTGTTTTATTTAAGATAAAATCACTCAAGCTAGTTTTAATCTTATTTTTGGCGTTCTTTTTATTTCCATATTTATCAACTAATTTTCTTGCTTTCTTTTTAATTTCTTTAATATCAATTTCATCTACAATTAGTCCATGAAAAACGAGTTGAACTCTTTTTTGAGTAATTGAAATAAAACAAACTCCTGTCTCAGCAATTTTATTTCTTGACTTTACTATATCTTTATCTAAAACTTTAATCTGATTGCCTTCAACAGCAATAAAAAGACTAAGAAATTTCTTCTTTAAAACCTTAGCTTGGTATTGGTCTAATTCTAAAGTTTGACCATTATAGAGCATGAAACAATTTTCTTTTTTAATCCCTAAACTTTGGGCTAATTCAATATGAGCTGCCTGCATATAATGTTGTCCTTCTATAGGGATAAAAAACTTTGGTTTAACTAGTCTAATCATTTCTTTTAATTCATCTTGATAAGCATGGCCAGAACTGTGCACTCCTGAACCAAGCACTGACCTATAAATTATCTTCGCTCCCTGATTAACTAACCCATCCATCATTTTTGTAATGGCCAACTCATTACCAGGAATAGCTGAAGAAGAAAAAACCACAATATCTCCTTTTTTAATTTTAATTAACCAATGTTTATTCTCAGATATTCTAGCCATTGATGATCCTTCCACTCCTTGAGCTCCGGCTGATAATATCAACACTTCATTATCCGGATAATTATTGATTTCCTTGGCATCAATAAATATTTCAGGAGAAGCATTTAAATATCCTAATTTTTGAGCAATCCTAACTGCCTTTTGCATAGACATTCCTACTAAAGAAATTTTTCTTCCCTGTTTTTCACAAGCTCTAATAATTTGTTGAATTCGGCTAATTAAAGAAGAAAAGGTGGTAAAAATGATTCTCCCTGAAGAATCTTTAATAATTTGTTCAATAATCTGGCCAACCTGTTTCTCTGGAACAGAGTGTCCAGGTAAAGTAGCATTAGTACTATCTGACAAAAGGGCTAAAATTCCTTTTTTTGACCATTCTTTTAATTTTTCCTTGTCCAATGGCCTTTGGTCGTCTGGATTATCATCAATTTTAAAATCACCTGTGTGGACAATTATCCCCACTGGCGTTTCAATAATTAAACCCATACTATCAGGAATATTATGAACCACTCTAAAAGGGGTAATTTTAAAAACACCTAATGAAAAACTTTCATTGGGCATCATTAAATTTTGTTTTATTTTACGACCTAATCCGGCCTCTACTAAACGATCGCTAATTAATCCCCAGGTTAAAAGGGTGGCAAATATAGATGGATTACCTATTTTGTGTAGATAATAAGAAATGGCCCCAATATGGTCTAAATGACCATGCGTAATAACTAATCCTTTGATCCTTTCTTTATTTTCTTCCAAATAAGTAACATCTGGAAGAATATAATCTATTCCTGGTAAATCAGGTCCGGGAAAATCTATCCCCAAGTCAATGACAATAATATCGTCACCATATTCTAAAACAGTACAATTTTTACCAACCTCTTCAATTCCCCCTAGGGGAATAATACGTAATTTTTTTATCATAAATTATTTTTATTATTATAAATAAATTGAATAACAAGATTCTAATAAAATCAGATTATTCTTTTTTTGAATATATTGATTTTTTTCCTTTAATGGTTTTATAAACATTTTCGATAACATCTCCTCCAACATAACCAACTACTAAAGAAAAAGCTGCATCTTGATTAAGAGCAAAGGCCACTAACATTCCAATCATACCAGAAAGAAACATCATTACAAAAAAATATGGTAATTTAAAGCCAACATTTTTGTAAGAAAACTGGTGCTTAATAAAACCTACTAAACCTCTTATTACTCCACCACAAAATCCAGCAATTAAGATTGTTAAATCCATATAAATTAATACATTATTATAAAACTTTCCAAATCGTTTTCTGTTTTTTCCTTTTCTATTTGAACTTTTTCTACTTGAGAAAAAAGCGGCCCTTTGTGACAATAATCAATTAATTCTTTAATTTTTTCTTTATCTCCTTTAACTTTTAATTTTACAGAACCATCAACTTGATTTTGAACCCATCCTTTTAATCCTAATTTTCTTGCTTTTATTTTAATAAAATAACGAAAACAAACTCCTTGAACTCGACCAAAAATATTAATCCTTATTTGTTCTTCCATTTTACTTTACTTCATAACTCAAAGTGGCGTTCATGGTAATCTTTGTCTCTCCAGCTTCAATTTCGGTTGATTTCATGTCTAATGATTCTTCCATTATTCCTCCCCCATAAGCCTGTGACCTTGGATAATATTTTCCTGAACTAGAAACAGAAACATTAATTAATTTCCCTAAGGTTAAACCAGAAACCTTAGCAATGGCCTTGGCTTTTTCTTTAGCCTTAACAATGGCTTTGTCTCTTGCTTCTGCTTCAGCCGCTTCTTCGTCTTCTAAAATAAAACTAAGGCCATTCATTTGATTTGCTCCACTCGCCGTAGCTTGATCAATAATCTCATTTAATTTATCAAAGTCTTTAGTTTTAACTAAAATACTAACACTAGTTTGATAACCAACTAAATTTCGTTTACCACTCTGTCTTTCCCATTCATAACGCGGGGTAATACTGTAACGAGTAGTTTTAATCTTTTCTTCTTTTACTCCTAATTCTTTTAGACTTTTAATAATGTCACTATTAACTTCATTGACTTCATCTTGAGCCTGACTAACTGTTTTGGCTTCTTTTTCCACCCCTAAACTAATTTGAGCCGTATCTGGTTTAACATATACTTCTGCTTGAGCGCTAACTTGAAAGGGGGCGTCTTTAGTAATATTTACTGAATGTGTAGACCAAGTCAAAGTACTAGTGAATTTAGCCGCAATAATTACCCCTAAACAAATAATAGCGACAATGATAACAATTTTAGTAACATAATTTTTTAATTCTTTCATAATTAAAATACTTTAATTTTTTATTATTATTTAATTAATTTTTATTATTCCCCTACTTCTATTTCAATATCGTCTCCGGCTTCTTGCATAAATTCCATTGTGTCCTCTAATTCTGCAATCTGGGTCTCTATTTCTTCTAATTCATTTTTCATTTGTTCTTTGGTATCTGAATCTTCTTCATTTTTTAATTCTAACTGTTTTTCTTCAACCATGCTTTTAAGTCCAGTAAGATATTCTCCCATGTCATTTTTAACATTTTCCGGAGTATATTCTTGTTCTAAGGGCGATATTTGTTCAAATAAATCCATATGTTAATTTTAACAGAATTTAATTATAAGTCCAGTATTAAATAAAGGCCTATGATGAATTAACATCATAGGCTTTTTTTCTTTTTAATGACCCAGGATATTCTCTTTTTCCTGGACACATCAGTGGGTAAATTTGCAGCTCGTCTTCTTTCTCTATAAGTTGCTCTTTTTCTACGTAATCCTTTAAGATATTGTTTAGCCTTACTAGGAAGATTGTAATCCCATTCCAAGTAAACCTTTTTGTTATTATCATGTTCATATCTATTTGAACAAGACCAATAACATGATTTAGCTCCTTTACCATGAATTATTTGCATAAATTTCCCGCATTCTTTACAACGCGGTCTATATTTAACTCTATACATGGCTATCCAAGCTTGTTTGCAGATATTATCAATAAAATTCTTGGTGCGATGAATCGGATGAGAAAAATAAAAAACTTTTTTCTCATCTGAAATAACCACCCAAGCAGAATCTTTCTTTCTTGCTCTTTGTTCTCTAAGTAACCAAGTTGTCCAAACGGTTACCTTTAGCTCGTTGGCTTTAAAGACAAAGCCCACTTCTCTTCCTCCTTCTCGAGGACGCGGAGCAACTAATTTTAGAGCATTGTATTGATCAACGAATTCTTGGTCTGGAATTTGTCGAAAATGAAAGCTCAAAAGACTTTTCTGAAGACGAGTAAAATCAACCCATCTAGGTAAAATTTGCTTTGGCAAAATTGCCTCCTTTTGTTTAAAAATTTAAAAGAACAATATTAAATTTATCAGAAAATAAGATTTTGTCAATAGTCTTGTTTTGCTTTAGTAATATTTGGTTCTTTGCCATAAAAAGGCATCACTTGTTTTTTGTTTTTTATTTTTAATAATTTTTTTATCCCTATTTTTACTAATTCTTGGCTGTCTTTTCCTTGAAGTAAATTAATTCCTATGACTGGAATATCTAAAACCCAGGCTAAAGTATTGGCTACTGAGAGTCCGACCCTGATTCCAGCAAAAGAACCAGGTCCATTAACAACAATAATCCCTTTTAATGAATTAAGTTTTTTCTTGTTTTTCTTTAAAAGCCTATCTATCCCTGATAAAATTCTATCATTTTTATTTTGAGAATTATGCAAATTTAAAAATTCAAAAGGCTTCTTGGACTGACCTGTTCCTAAAACAATTTTATTTAAACTGATGTTGTTGATAAACAAATACATAAAAATTTACTTTGTGAATTTTCATTTTAAATCTTAAATTGTAAACCTTTTTTTTTATTTTAACAAAAATTAAGCTTATTGTCTATATTATTCACCTTTACACTTTTCTATTTTATATTATAATAAACTTGTATGGATAAACAAATAAAAATCAAACATTTTTGCCTTTCAAAACCTAAAGAATCAAATGCTTATTCTCAAGCCTATATTTCTGCGCCAGAACAAAAATTCTTGGAAAAATTCGGTCGTTTAAGTATTTTAATTAATCTAAAATTTAAAAACAAACTTGACAAGCAAAAACTCAGCTGGGCTAAAACCTGGAGTCAAGAATTAATTGACCTAATTAAGAATGATTTTTATAATCCACTTCGACCAGTAACAGAGATTGAAAAAGATTTTGAAGATTCTTTACAACGAATCAATTCTTGGTTACAGCAAGAAAAATCTCAAAATTCAGAAATATTTGAAGAATCCTTGTCTGATTTTAATGTTGACATTATTCTTCTTAAAGATAACAATGTTTACTTTAGCCAGACTGGAGAAATAAATACTTATTTTTTAAAAGACGATCAATTAATTGACTTAGTAGAAGAAAAAAATAAATCAACAAAATTTTTAAATATTATTAGTGGAAAAATAGAGAATAAATCTCTTTTATTTTTTACCACAAAAAATCTTTTTGATTATTTTTCTTTAGAAAAGATCACTCAAATTTTAGATCAAACTCCGACAGAAAAAATTGAAAATGAAATAAAAAAAGAACTCTCTGATAAAGTTAATCAAGTTAATCTATTAGGATTAATTATTTCTAATAAAGACGAATTTATTGCCGGAATTAAAGAAAAAATTAAATCGCCAAATAAAAAAGAAAAGAGGGAAACTAAAGTTGAAATTCCAGAAATAGTTAAACAAGAACCTGTTAAAGAAAAATTCGAGACTTTTAAACCAATTATTTCTCAACCCAAAGAAGAGAAAATTCCGAAAAAATTAAGAAAGTTTAAACCAAGCTTTCCTGACATGCCTATTGTTAAAACCAGTCGTTTAACATATTTTAGAAAATCATTAATTATTATCTTAATCATTCTTGGTTTACTTTTTGTACAAAGCATTATTATTCTTAGTCGTCAGCAAATTAAGGTCAGTCAAAACAAAAAATATGAACAGACAATAGAAGAATTAAAAATAAAACAAGAAGAATTATCCGCTGCTCTTATTTACCAAGATTCTTTAAGAATTAAAGCTATTTCAAATGATTTTAACGCTCTTTTAAATCAGCTGCTTCAAAAAACTGAGGTACAAAAACAAACTTTTACTTCTTTTAAGGATAATTACACTAGACAAATGAATAAATTTTATCATTTAATTGTTTTGGAAAAACCAGAATTTTTGATTGATTTAACAACCATTAACAAAAACATTAAAGCCACTGGGTTAACTAATATTTATAATGATTTTTATGTCTTTGACTCCAGTAATAATTATATTTACCTTTTTAATATTGAAACAAAAAAAGCAGAAGTAGTTAATCAAACTTCAACCAATGTTGGCCGATTACAAAAACTTATTCCTTTAGATAATGATAGTTTAATCGGTTTTGATCAAAATCAAGGGATTGCCAGTTTTAATACCATTGATAAAAAACTTGCTCCGTTAAAACTGAATCGAGAAAATATATCTCAACAAATTCAAGATATTAATATTTATGGCAACCGTCTTTATCTTCTTGAACCAAACACTAATCAAATTTATAAACATTCAAAAACTCTTGATGGATTTGGTAAAGAAGAAGCCTGGGTCAAGGATGAAACCAATATTAGTGACGCCATTAGTTTTACCATTGATGGTTCAGTTTATGTAATGAAAAAAACTAGTCAAATATTTAAGTTTCATCAGGGCAAAATAGCAGAATTTACTTTAGATGAAATTCATCCTGTCCTTTCTTTTCAAGATCCTAACATTTTAAACCCTAAGGGAAATATAAAAATATTTACCAATGATGACTTAAAATATCTTTATTTATTAGATGGACCAAGTAAAAGATTAATTATTCTAAATAAACAAGGAAAATTAATAAAACAATTTACCAGTGAAGAATTTATTGATTTAAAAGACTTTATTATTAGCCGAAATGAAAAAAAGGCTTGGCTTTTGGCTGGAACTAAAATTTTTGAGATTGAAATAAATTAAATAGTTTTGTAATAAAAAAATCCAGCCCACGTAAAGCTGGATTTTTTATTATCTTATCTTTCTTATAATTAAATTGTTATTTAATTTCAAGGTTCCTGAGCGAAGCGAAGGGTTCTTATAATTAAATTACTTTTATATTTATATAATAAAGTGTTTAATTTCAAGGTTCCTGAGCGAAGCGAAGGGTTCTTATAATTAAATTACCTTAAATGTCCATACGATAAAACTTTAATTTCAAGGTTCTGATGAAGTCAGGTTCTTATTTCAAAGTTGCTTTTCCACCCGCTTCTTCTATGCTTTTTTTCATTTTTTCTGCTTCTTCTTTATCAACTCCTTCTTTAACAACTTTAGGGGCAGCATCAACCAAGTCTTTGGTCTCTTTTAAGCCAAGTTGAATAAATTCTCTTAAAGCCTTAATTACTCCAATTTTATTGTCTCCTGAAGCAGTTAATTCAACGTCGAAAGAACTCTTTTCTTCTTCAGCCTCTGCTGCTTCTGCTCCTGCACCAGGAGCGGCAGCCATTGCCACTGGAGCTTGAGCTGAAACGCCAAATTTTTCTTCTAAAATTTTGACTAATTCAGATAAATCAAGCACGCTCATTTTTTCAATTTCTTCTACTAAGCTTTTAAATTTTTTAGGAACCTCGACTTTTTTTTCTTCTTGTTCTTTTTTGTCTTTTTCTTCTGTCATAATAGTTAAAAATTAATGTTAATTATAATTAAATTACTTTATTATTTATACAATGATCTTTAATTTCAAGGTTCTGCGAGCGAAGCAAGCAGGTCCTTATAATTAAATTACTTTATTATTTATACAATGATCTTTAATTTCAAGGTTCTGCAAAGCAGGGTTCTTACTATGAGCGCAGCGAATAGCAGGGTTCTTGAGCGAAGTGAAAGGTTCCTATAATTAAATTACTTTATTATTTATACAATGATCTTTAATTTCAAGGTTCTGCGAGCGAAGCAAGCAGGTTCTTATTTATTAATATTTGATAAAAGGTAAACGAAATTTTTTAAGTTACCTTTTAAGGTATAAACAAAATTATTAACTGGCCCTTTAATTGTCCCAACAAATTGACCGAGCAATTCTGCTTTGCTTGGTAATCTTGATAAACTCTTCACCATTTCTACACCAATGAATTCTTTTTCAAAAATACCGCCCTGAATCTTCAACTCCCCATGTTCTTTGGCAAAATTAACCACTAATTTAGCTGGGGCTGTTTCTGATTCAAAACCAAAGGCTAGACCAATGCCTCCTTCAATTTCATCTAAATTAATATTATCCAAACCCATTTCTTTTAAACTTAATTTTAAAAGAGTTTTTTTTGCAACTAAATATTGGCACTCTTTTTGTTCTAATAGCCTTCTTAGTTGGTTAACTTCATTGGCCTTAAGTCCGTAATAATCAATAAAAACTAAGCTCTTCATTTTAGTCAATTGATCTTTAAGGGCTTTAACCTCTTGTTGTTTTTGTTCTTTTGTTTTTGCCATAAATTTTAATTAAAAATAGTCTGTGACCACAGACTAAAAAGTACTAAATAAATATTAATGTCTGGGTAGGAAATTAAGTGCTTTTGAGCACGCCCACTGTCTGTGACACTTATAATATTAGTATATATTAATATACTTTATTCGTCAATTTGTTTATCCACAGGCTTACTTAGGCCTTGGTCTCTCGTTTGATTACGCTCCAGTGATAAAAATACAAGGGCAAACCAACTAAAATCATGGCTAAGCTAGAAGAAGCGTCTCGATGCCTGTCAGAGGTGACTGGATCAACTTCTTTGCTTGTTTCTTCCCAGTTTTCATACTCTTGTATTATCTTCCTAATTTGAGCTGTTTCTTCATTGGTCAAACTCACTCCTCCAGCTTCTAATCCTTTTATTTTTTCATAAGAATAAGGCATAACTGGTCTGGCATAATTTATTTTCATTTGCTCATCTGCTTTGGTAAAAACAAATGCTTTTAAACCCATGTCTAAAAAACGAATTCCGCTAATACATAAAAATATTAAACCAAGCAAAGCGAAAGCGTAAAGATAAATTGTTCTAATTAATGAATCTTTTTTCATAATTCTTTTTTATTTATTAATTATTA
>Ga0307928_10000962_pt1 | contig 21689 bp, 33 predicted proteins | sample AceLakmetagen232_FD_201815 | JGI IMG/M metagenome (GOLD analysis project Ga0307928, IMG submission 201815) | Saline water microbial communities from Ace Lake, Antarctica - #232 | ecosystem: Environmental > Aquatic > Non-marine Saline and Alkaline > Saline | place: Antarctica: Ace Lake... | reverse complement strand
TTTGATTTGTCATTTTGATTTTTGATATTTGATATTTGATTTTACTACCCCTCCTGCTTTTTCAATGGCTTTTTTTACACTTTCTGAAAATTCGCAATTCTCAATCACTAACTTTTCTGCTAATTTTCCTTTTCCTAAAATTTTAACTTTCGGTATTTTTCCTTTTGTTTTAGAAATCATTTTTTTCTTTAACAAAATCTCTGGATTTACAATCTCACCTGTTTTAAATAATCTGGCAATATCTTTGACGTTAACTATAGCTCTTTTTTCCTGAAAACCTTTAAATTTATATCCTCTTAACTTTGGATACCGCTTAATCCATTCTCTGACTAAAGGCTGGAGTTTTCTACCAGCTCTTGATTTTTGGCCTTTCATCCCTCTGCCAGAATAAGTACCTTTCTTTCCGCCACGACCACGGGTTTTTGGCTTTTTCTTTTTATGAATTGGTTTTAATTGATGTAATTGCATAAAATATTGTTTACTGTTTTAGTTTTTTTAAAGCCTCAATCGTAGCTTGAGCTATATTATATTTATTTCTTGATTTAGATAAAAGTTTGGAAGAAATATTTTTGATTCCTGCTAAACTACAAATAACCCGCACTACTCCACCTGCTACCAATCCCCTTCCTTTTCTTTGAGATTTAAGTAAAACTCTAGCTGAACCAAATTTTGCTTCTATCTGATGAGGGATAGTATCTTTAAGAATTGGAATGACAATCAATTTTTTTCGTGCAACTTTTATAGCTTTTTCTATGGCTTGAGAAACATCCTTTCCTTTAGCTATTCCAACTCCTATTGATCCTTCTTTATCTCCAATTACTACCGTTGCTCGAAAACGAAAACGTTTTCCTCCAGACGTTACTCTAGTTACTCGAGCTAAATCTAAAAGTTGAGATTCAAACTCGTCTTTTTTTTCTTGTTTTATAAATTCTTTTGGCATAGTATTTTGTTTTAGAAATTTAAAACTTCAACCCTCCTTTTCTTGCTCCTTCAGCTACAGCTTTTACTCTTCCATGATATTTATAACCTCTTCTATCAAAAACTATCTTTTTCACTCCTTTTTCTAAAGCTTTTTTGGCAATTAATTGACCTGCTTGATAAGAAACAGCAATTTTGTCATGAAATGATTTTGAGCTTTTTAAATCTTGATTACCAACTGCCGCAATGGTCTTGGCAGTTTGGTCATCAATTAATTGACAATATATATGTTTATTTGACCTAAAAACACAAAGCCGCGGTCTCTGTGCAGTACCAAATAATCTGGCTCGAATGGCTTTATGACGCTGATTTCTTCTTTGTTGTTTAGATAACATGTTAGAAATTGTTAGCGACGAAGGAGCGTTACAAGTTCTTACACCCTGTTAAATAAAATCCCTTGGATTTTAATTTGCGAAGCAAATTATTTAACAGGGTAAAGGTTTTGTTGCTAAAATCACTGTGGCTTCGCCTTGTGATTTTAGACAAAGCCCTTTATGCTCCTGCAACGGTTGCTGCTTTCTTTCCTTCTTTTTTATAGATTTTTTCTCCATAATACCTTATTCCTTTTCCTTTATAAGGTTCAGGTGGTTTAATATTTCTTATAAAAGCAGCGACATTACCTACTTTCTCTTTTTCAAACCCAGAAACAATAATAATATTTTTCGTAACAGAAAAATCCATTTCTTTTTTCTTTTTTATTCTTACAGGATGAGAAAAGCCCATATTTAAAATTAAATCTCCATTATCTTCAGTTTGAGCTCGAAAACCAATCCCGTGAATCTCTAATTTCTTTTCAAAACCAGAAATAACACCTGTTATGTCGTTTTCAAAAATTTTGTGATATAGTCCTAAAAGCGCTTTCATTTTTTTGGAAATAACCTTAAGAGAGTCCTCGAATACAACAAATAATTTATTATCTTTTATTTGACAATGAATTCCACGAGGAATCTCTTTTGTAATTTCTCCTTTTGGTCCTTTGACCTTCAGAAAATTATTTTCTATTTTTATTTCTACGTCTTTTGGTATTAAAATTGGTTTTTTGCGCAGCATAATATTAATATTTTAGGGATGCAGGATACGCACCCCACGTCCCTTTTTACCATATTTCACAAATAATTTCTCCTCCTAAATTTTGTTTTCTTGCATCTTTATTAGTCATTATACCTTTTGAAGTTGAAATTATAGCAATACCTGTCCCACCTCTGACTGGCTTAATCTTTGAACTAGCTGAGTATACTCTTCTACCAAGCTTGGATATTCTTTTTAAGCCTGTGATTTTTGGATTTTTTGTTTGAATGTCATATTTTAAAACAAGCTGAAGCATCGTTTTCTTTTTTGTTTTTATTTTCTTTACATCGTCTACAAAATTCTCTCTTTTTAAAATTTTTGAGAGCTCAAACTTAATCTTTGAAAAAGGCAAAATTATTTTGTCTTTAGAGACTTTTTGAGCATTCCTGATTTGAGTTAAAAGGTTTGAAATAGGGTCCATATGTTACCAACTACTTTTTTTAACGCCGGGTATTTGACCTTTATTTGCTAATTCTCTAAAACATATTCGGCACAAACCAAATTTTCGCATATATCCATGCCTTCTGCCACATCTAAAACAACGTAAAACTTTTTTAGTAGAATATTTTGGAGATTTTTTTGATTTTATAATTTGCGACTTCTTTGCCATAATTTAGTTTACTAATCAGCTATTTTTATTGGAAAACCTATTAATTTCAATAATTCTAATCCTTTTTCTTTTGCTCCAGCTGTTGTAACTACGGTAATTTCTAAACCAAAAATATTTTTTTCTTTTTCAGTCGAAATTTCTGGGAAAGCAATATGCTCCTTCATTCCAATGGTCAAATTCCCATTTTTATCTATAGAATCTGAGTTAATACCGCGAAAATCACGAGAACGAGGAAAGGTAATATAAATCAACCTTTCTAAAAAATCATACATTCGTCTTTTTCTCAAAACCACTTTAGCCGAAATTTCCATTCCCTCTCTTAATTTAAAACCAGCAATTGACTTTTTTGCTTTAATCAACATTGGTTTTTGACCGGTAATTAAAGCTAAATCCTCTGAAATGTTAGCTTTAATTTTTTTAACTTCTTGAGAAGTTTTACCAGAAATTAATTTTCCAAATGAACTATTTATAACAACTTTCTCAACGCAAGGAACTGCCATTAAATTTTTATAGCCAAATTCCTTTTGCATTTTTGGAATTACTTCTTTTATATATTTTTGTTTTAATCTTAACATATTAGAAATTGTTAGCGACGAAGGAGCTTTACAAGTTCTTACACTCCCTCCTTTTGCGCGCTTGCGCGAAAAGAACGGGGTAAAGGTTTTGTAACTAAATTTCCTGACTGCATTTCTTGCAAATTCTATATTTTTTCCCTTTAGCAATTTTATATCCAATCCGTGTCGCTTTCTTACATTTTGGACAAATCAATTTTACATTTGAAATAGCTAAAGGAAAAGAAATTTGAATAATCTGGCCTTTTTCACCTTCTTTTTTTGGTTTAACATTCTTCTTATGTAAATTAATTCCATCAACCAAAATTCTCCCTTTTTTAGGAAAAACCTTTAAAACTTTTCCTTTTCTCCCTTTATCTTTGCCAGAAATTACTAAAACTTGGTCACCTTTGTGTATTTTCATAGTTTAAACGACTTCTTTAGCTAAAACAATTATTTTCTCAAATCCTTTTTCTTTTAACTCTCGAGGAATTGGACCCAAAATCCTTCCTCCTTTTGGCTCTTTTTTCTCATCTATAATTACACAAGCGTTTTCATCAAAACGAATATAAGAACCATCCTCTCTCCGATAAGCTTTTCTTTGACGGACAATAACTGCTCGAACAATCTCGTGCTTTTTAACTAATCTTCGAGGCTCAGCTTTCTTAACTGTTACTACAATTATATCTCCTATTTGAGCATATCTTCTTCTTGAACCGCCTAAAACTTTAATACATTGAACAATTCTTGCTCCAGTATTATCAGCCACTTTTAGTTTTGTTTCAGTTTGAATCATAATTTTAAGCTTTGCCGATTACTTGCCATCTTTTCTTTTTACTTATCGGACTGCATTCTTCAATAATCACTTTATCTCCAATTTTACAATCTACTTTTTCAAGATGGGCTAAATATTTTTTGTGAACCTTGTATTTTCTCTTATACTTTTGGTTTTCTTTTAACCGTTCAACCAAAACTACGACTGTCTTTTGCATCTTATCAGAAATAATTTTTCCTGTTAATTGTCTCTTTGCCATAAATTTAATATAGTTAGTATTTTTGCAATATCTTTTTTTATTTGACGAATTTCTCTTACATTTTTAACCTTTCCCAAAGTAAGGTTAAATTTAAGTAATCTTTGTTTTTCTTTCAATTCTTGAAGTATTTTTTGCAACTCAGATTTATTTTTTTTACGAAGTTCAATTGCTTTCATACTATTTTTTAACAAATTTAGTTTTAATTGGCAATTTATCACCGGCTTTCTTAAAAGCCTGATGTGCAAACTCTTCGCTAATTCCATCTAACTCAAATAAAATTCGGCCTGGTTTAATCGGGAAAACATAATGAGAAACCGACCCTTTCCCTCCTCCCATTGGAATTTCAACACCTTTTGCAGTAACAGGTTTTTGAGGAAAAATCCTAATCCATAATTTCCCTCCTTTTTTTAAATATCGTAAAATAGCGCGTCTTGCTGCCTCTATCTGACGAGAATTTATCCATTTAGCCTCCAATGCTTTTAAACCGTAACTTCCAAAAGAAATCTTTGTTCCTCTTCTTTCAATTCCCTCTGACCTTCCTTTTTGCCATTTTCTATGTTTTACTTTTTTGGGATATAAGATTGCCATAATATTTAGTCAGCTGTACCTTTATAAATCCAAACTTTTACTCCTATCTTCCCATAAGTACAAATAGCTGAAACTTCAGAATAATCAATATCAGCTCTTATCGTTTGAAGGGGCAATTGTCCCTCTTTCAACCATTCGGTTCTGGCAATTTCCGCGCCGCCTAATCTGCCTGAAATTTGAACTCGAACACCTTTTACTTCTTTATTAGAAATAACTTGTGATATAACTCTTTTTAAAACCCTTCTATAGGGCAACCGTTTTTCAAGCCGAAGAGCTGTCCATTTTGAAACTAAAGAAGCTGATGTCCAAGGATTTTTTACTTCTTTAATCTCTATTTTTAATTCTCCTATTTTTTTTGTCTCTAACTTTTTCTCCAATAATTTCTTCAATTTCTCAATACCTTCTCCTCTTCTACCAATAACAAGACCTGGCCTAGAGGTATTTATAATAACTTTCAATTTATTTCCAGATCTTTCAATTTCAGTGTTTTCAAGAGTATTTGAGGGTAGTTCTTTTTCAATAAGTTCTCTAATTTTAAAATCCTCTTCCAAATACTTAGCAGTCTTTCTTCCATAAAAGCCTCGAGAATACCAATCTTGTGTTTCTTTTATACGAAATATTTTTGGGTGAACTTTATGAGTCATATTTTTTTACCTAGAATGCTTTTCTTCTAAACATTCCTTTTGTTCTTTTTTGAATTTTTGATTTTTTAATTTCAGTTCTATTTTCAAACTTTGGTTTTTTAATTTTGACTTTCTTTTTAAATTTAGAATATTTGAAAATTTCTTTCTTTGCCTTTAAAATTTTCTTTGTTGATATTTTCTCTTTTAATTGATCTAAAATAATTGTTATGTGAGAGCTCCTCTTCATAATAGAATGAGTTGAGCCGCGTGAAACCGGTCTCCAGCGCTTCAGTTTTGGACCTTCATCAACAGTAATTTTCGAAATATAAAAATTTTCTTTTTCTAAATTAAGTTTCTCTTTTGCATTAGCCGCAGCTGATTTTAAAAGCTTCAGCATCGGCTCAGCCCCTCTTTTAATAGTAAAAGCTAAAGCTGTCTGAGCTTCATTAACTGATTTTCCTCTAATTAAATTAGCTACTAATCTAACTTTTCGAGGAGCAATTCGTAAATAACGAAGTTTTGCAGTAATTTTCATTTTAACATTTAAGATGATTTTTGTCGTTCTGTTTCTTTCTGAACGGCCGCTGCTTTTAGCTCTCTTTCCATTTTTCCACCATGTTTTAAAAACTTAGTAGTTGCCGAAAATTCACCAAGTTTATGACCGACCATCTCTTCGGTAATATAAACTGGGATAAACTCTTTCCCATTATGAACTCCAAAGGTATACCCTATCATTTCTGGAATTATAGTAGCTCTTCTTTTCCATGTTTTAATAATTACCTTTTCTCCAGGCTTTATTTTGTTTATTTTTTTAAGTAATTTTTGATCCAAATAGGGACCTTTTTTTAGTGACCTTGACATAATTTATTTTTTCTTTCTTCTTTTAATAATAAATTTATCTGTGTATTTTTTCTTTTTTCTTGTTCTAACACCAAAAGCCGGTTTCCCCCAAGGAGTTTTAGGATGTTTTAGCCCAATCGAGCTTCTCCCCTCACCTCCTCCATGAGGATGGTCGGGCGGATTCATTGCTGATCCTCGGACTTGAGGTCTCCTGCCCTTTAATCTGACCAATCCTGCTTTTCCTATCTTTTTATATCGATGCTCAGGATTTGAAACAGCGCCTATTGAAGCAAAACATTTATTATTTATTTTTCTAATTTCTTTTGATGGCATTTTGACGTGAGTAAAGCTTTCTTCCTGAGCTAAAACTTGAGCAGTTGCTCCAGCGGATCTTACTAATTTTCCACCTTTTCCAAGAGATAGTTCAATATTATAAATCATTGTCCCTACTGGAATATTTTTTAATTCCATTCGATTCCCAGGCAAAACAGGAACAGAGGAAGCAGAAATAACCTCTACTCCTACTTTTAAGTCTTGGGGAGCCAAAATATAACTCTTTTTTCCATCTTCGTATTGCAAAAGAGCAATAAAAGCAGTCCGGTTAGGATCATATTCCAAAGCTTTGACTTCAGCTTTCATGTCAAATTTTTTTCTATTAAAATCAACAATTCTATAAAGTCTTTTTGCTCCTCCTCCTCTATGACGAATAGTGATTCTTCCTCCTGCTCCTCGACCTCCTGTTTTTTTTATGGGTCTTAAGAGTTTTTTCTCAGGTTTTTTTCTGCTTAAAATTTTTTTCATGTGTTAGAAGATGTTCCCGCCCAAATTTGCGAAGCAAAATTGTGGCGGGTTACAGACTCTTACACCCCCTCCTTTTGCGCGCTTGCGCGAAAAGAAGGGGGTAAAGGTTTTGTTGCTGAAAATTCTTCGGCTAACGCCTTGAATTTTCAGACAAAGCCCTTTATTTCGGAAATACTTCAATTTTCTGACCTTCTTTTATTCTTATTATTGCTTTTTTATAGCCTTTTTTAAAACCAGAAGTTTTTCCGAATTTCCTTCGCTTTTTAGGAATCTTAATTGTATTTACAGACAAAACATTAACTTTATAAAGAGATTCTATTACTTTTTTTATCTCTATCTTATTAGCTTTTGGAAAAACTTTAAAAATATATTGATTTTGTTTTGCAATAATCGTTCCTTTTTCTGAAATATGAGGAGAAATCAAAATTTTGCCAACCGAGTCAAGCTGAATCTTTTTTGGTCTTGGAGTTTTTTGGGCTTCTATCTTTTCTTTAACTTCTCTTTTTTTTGGCTCTCTAATTTCCTTCTTTGGCTTCTTCTCTTCTTTTTTCTTTTTTAAAAAAATCATAAAACTTGATTGTTATCTTAAAAATGTTTCTTTAATTATTTTTATTGATTCTTTCGGAAATAAAAGATATTTGAAAGAAAGTAAATCTAAACAATTTAACTCTTTTGCTTGAATTGTAAAAGTTTTAGGAATATTTCTAGCAGCCATTATTATATCTTTATCATATTTAGGTAAAATTAGAAGTGTATTTTCCTCTCTGCATGGAAAATTTTTCAGAATTTCAAGAATTTCTTTAGTCTTGGGTTTTGCAATTTTTAACTCATCTAATAACACTAACAACTTTTCTTTTGCTTTAGCAGATAATGCCATAAATAAAGCCAATCTCCTCATTGACTTTGGAATTTTCTTTTTAAAAACTTTTTCTTTTGTTGGTCCAAATGTTACACCTCCTCCTTTCCATAAAGGAGATCTTATTGAACCTACTCTCGCTCTCCCTGTCCCTTTTTGTTTCCAAGGCTTTTTACCCCCTCCTCTGACATCAGCTCTCCCTTTGGTATGAGCAATTTTTTTTCTTCTATTTGCCATCTGAGAAACTATTACCTGATGGACTAAATCAGAATTTATTTCAACCTCAAAAATCTCTTTTGGCAATAAAGTTGTTCCTATTGTTTTGCCTTGTTTATTGTAAACAGATACTTTCATATTTCTTTAATCTCCAATAAAGTTCCTCTTGAACCTGGAACTGCTCCTTTTACTGCCAATAAGTTATTTTCTGCATCAATTTTAATTACTTTTGAATTTTTTATTGTCGTTCTATCTTGACCCATTCTTCCAGGCATTTTTTTGCCTTTTATTACTCTTTCTGGCCAGGCAGCTCCAACTGAACCAAGAGTTCTTTCTTCATGTTTCGTTCCATGAGTTTTGTTTTTTCCTGCAAATCCCCATCTCTTAACTGCTCCCTGAAAACCTTTACCCTTTGAAATTCCTGAAATTTTTACTAAATCTCCTTCTTTAAAAATCGAAACGTCAATTCTATCTCCTTGTTTCAAATTACTTATGGTATCATCTGTAATTCTAAATTCTCTTATAAATTTGTAGGGTTTTGTTTTTTGAGGTTTTTTAATTTTTTTCTTTTTTTCTATCTTCTCAAATCCAATCTGAAATGCCTCATATCCGTCTTTTTTTTCAGTTTTAACCTGTAAAACCTCGCAATGTCCTGCTTCAATTATAGTCACAGGTATCACTCTGTTTTTTTCGTCAAAAATTTGTGTCATTTCAACTTTTTTACCTAAAATAAATTTCATAATTGTTTATGAATATCTTTTAATAAAATACCGGGTAACCGTACCCGGTATTCCCAGTCGCCAAAATAAGCTTTGAACTTCTATAATGACTTCATTTCAATATCAACACCTGTAGGTAAAGTTAAATCTCTCAATGATCCTATTACCTGAGAAGGTGGATTTAAAACATCAATCAATCTTTTGTGAATTCTCATTTCAAACTGCTCTCTTGAATCTTTATGTACGAAAGAAGATCTATTAACAGTAAATTTACGAATTTCAGTGGGTAAAGGAATAGGACCTATTATTTTAGTACCGTACCTCAAAGCAATTTCAACAATTTCACGACAGCTTTTATCTGTAATTTTGGAATCATAAGCCCGAATTTTTATTCGAAGCTTTGATTTTATCTTTTCTTCAGCCACCTTTTTCTTTGGCATTACTTTATGATTTTAGTAACAACACCTGCTCCTACAGTTTTCCCACCTTCACGAATAGCAAATCTCTGTTTTTCCTCAAGAGCAATAGGAGCAATTAATTTAATTTTTAAATTTACAGTATCGCCAGGCATCACCATTTCTGTTCCTTCTGGTAAAATTACATCCCCAGTAATATCACAAGTTCTTATATAAAATTGAGGTTTATAACCTTTGAAAAAAGGAGTATGACGACCGCCTTCTTCTTTTTGTAAAACATAAACTTCTCCTTCAAATTCGGTATGAGGAGTAATAGTTCCAGGTTTTGATAAAACTTGTCCTCGTTCTATATCTTCTTTTTTCAAACCTCTCAATAAAACTCCAACATTATCTCCTGCTCTTGCCTCATCAAGTATTTTATTAAACATTTCAACCGAAACTACCGTTGTTTTTTGGGTAGGCCGCAAACCAACTACTTCAACTTCTTCACCTGCCTTAATTATTCCTCTCTCTACCCTGCCAGTAGGCACCGTACCTCTGCCAGCAATAGAAAAAACATCTTCAATTGACATTAAAAAGGGTTTGTCTAATTCTCGAACAGGATCAGAAATATAATTATCTACTTTGTCTAATAATTCAATTATACATTTTGCTTTTTCGTCCTCTGGCGAAGTAGCTTCGAGCGCCTTTAAAGCTGAGCCTTTAATTATCGGAATTTCATCTCCAGGATATTTATACTTTTTCAAAATTTCACGAATTTCTGTTTCAACTAATTCTATCATTTCTGGATCTTCAACTTGGTCAACCTTATTTAAGAAAACAATAAGATAAGGCAATCCGACTTGCCTGGCTAATAAAATATGTTCTCTAGTCTGGGGCATAGAACCATCAACAGCAGAAACTACTAAAATTGCTCCATCCATCTGGGCAGCTCCAGTAATCATATTTTTAATATAATCAGCGTGACCAGGACAATCAATTAAAGCATAATGACGTTTCTCCGTTTCAAATTCAGTATGACAAATATTAATAGTCAAACCTCTGGCTTTTTCCTCCGGAGCTGAATCAATCTCCTGAATGCTTTTTCCTGAATTTCTAAGTCCTCTAAGACCCTGAACCTTTAAAATAGCTGCCGTTAAAGTGGTTTTACCATGGTCAACATGACCTATAGTACCAATATTAATGTGAGGTTTTACCCTCTCAAATTTTTCTTTTTCTGCCATAAATTTATTTTGTAGAAGCAGATTCACGCAGAAGCATTTACCCACTCCTATTTATTTATAATTTTATTTTATCTGTTTTAAAAAAATTGTCAATGTTAAAAAAAATTATTTTCTTTTTCCATCTATAATCTCCTGAGCTATATTTTTGGGAACCTTTCCATAATGACTAAATTCCATTGTAAAGGTAGCTCTTCCTTCTGTCAAGGAACGAAGAGCGGTCGCATAACCAAACATTTCGGACAAAGGCACAGTATTTAAAATTATTCTCATATTCAAACGCTCAGAAGTCTGTTCTATCTTACCTCTCCTTGAGCTTATGTCTGCCATTACTTCGCCAAAAAATTCAGCTGGCGTAACTGCCTCAAGCTTCATTATTGGTTCTAAAAGTATAGGCTCTGCTCTCTTTGCTGCTGATTGAAACGCAATGGAACCAGCAATTTTAAAAGCAAATTCTGAAGAATCAACTTCATGAAAAGAACCATCGTACAAGGTCGCTTCCACGTCTACTAAAGGATAACCAGCCACTATTCCTTTGTCTGTTGCCTCTTTCACTCCTTTTTTAACAGATGAAATATATTCTTTTGGAATTATTCCTCCTTTTATAGCATCAATAAATTTGAAACCCTCTCCTCTTTTCTGAGGCTTCAATCTCAACCAAACATGCCCGTACTGCCCCCTGCCGCCAGATTGTCTAACATATTTTCCCTCAGCTTCAGCCTCCTGGGTAATTGTTTCTTTATAAGCCACTTGAGGTTTACCAACAGAAGCTGCAACATTAAACTCTCTCTGTAATCTGTCAGCGAGTATTTCTAAATGCAATTCTCCCATTCCTGAAATAATTGTTTCTCCTGTTTCTAAATCTTCTTTAATTCTAAAAGTCGGGTCCTCTTCTGCTAATTTTTTTAAAGAAATGCCTAATCTTTCCTGGTCAGACTTGGTTTTTGGTTCAATCCGAATAGACACTACTGGTTCAGGGAAACTAATTCTTTCAAGCACAATAGGCTCGGCAACATCGCACAGAGTGTCTCCTGTATGGGTATTTTTTAAACCAAGAGTAGCTCCAATTTCTCCAACAGAAACTGTTTCTATGTCTTCTCGAGAATTCGCATGCATTTTTAAAATCCGACCAATTCTTTCTTTTTCTTGAGTAGTGGTATTCAAAAGATAGGAACCTCTTTTTAAAACTCCAGAATAAACTCTAAAATAACTCAAAGTTCCAACATACGGGTCAGAAGCTATTTTAAATATCAAAGCTGAAAAAGGTTCTGAGTCAGAAGGTTTTCTTTCAATAGGTTTATCAGCATTAGGATCAATACCCTTAATTGGAGGAATATCTAATGGCGAAGGCAGAAAATCTACTATTCCATCAAGTAAAAGTTGAATTCCTTTATTCTTGAGAGCTGACCCACAAAACACTGGAATCAATTTATAATTTATAACAGCTTTCCTTAATGTTTTTTTAAGGTCTTCAATCGAAATTTTTTCATCTTGTAAATATTTTTCTAATAATTTTTCGTCTTCAGCTACAATTTTTTCAACGAGTTTTTTCCTTTCTTTTTCAACAATCTCTCTCAAATCTTCTGGAACTTCTTTCTCTATTACTCTTTCACCAAAATCCCCCTCAAAATATAAAGCCTTCATTCCCAATAAATCAATTACTCCTTCAAAATTTTCTCCTTCCCCAATTGGTAATTGAAAAGCTATTGCATTGGGCGACAATCTTTTTAAAATAGATTCTAAAGATTTAGTAAATGAAGCTCCCATTCTATCCATCTTATTAATAAAACAAATTCTGGGAACAGAAAAAAAATCGGCTTGACGCCAAACAGTCTCTGATTGAGATTCAACTCCGGCTACTCCGTCAAAAATAACTACTCCGCCGTCTAAAACCCTTAATGACCTTTGAACTTCAGCTGTGAAATCAATATGGCCCGGAGTATCAATAACATTTATTCTATATTCTGTGGTTTTTTCTTTTTTTAAAAATTTTCCTGGGAACCAAAAACAACTAGTGGCAGCGGAAGTAATCGTAATTCCCCTTTCTCTTTCCTGAACCATCCAATCCATAACAGCTTGGCCTTCATGAACTTCGCCGATTTTATGAGAAATTCCAGTGTAAAACAACACTCTTTCGGTAACAGTAGTTTTTCCAGCATCAATATGAGCAATAATACCTATATTCCGAATTTTTTCTATGGGAAATTTGGTCATAATAAAAAAATATCAATTTAAAAAACTTTAAGCGAGGAAAAGTTCCTCAAAGAGTATCTCGCAGGCAACTGAGCATGGTCCGAGCACATAAAGCATTATGTGCTCGGTCAGCTACCGAGAGTAAGCAGAATTTTATCGCTGGAGAAAATTAATGCGGCTCTTTGATGGAACTTTACACGAACGAGTCACCATGCGAAATGCGCAAAAGCTTTATTAGCTTCAGCCATACGTCGAGTATTTTCTTTTTTCTTTACTGCTGCTCCTCTATTATTTGCTGCTTCAATTAATTCAGCAGCTAATTTTTCCTCCATTGGCTTTCCTTTTTTTGCCCTTGTCGCTGTAATTATCCAGCGCATAGCTAAAGTAACTCTTCTTGTTCTTTCTACTTCCATTGGCACCTGATAAGTTGCTCCTCCGATTCTTTTTGACTTTACTTCTAAAAGAGGCCCGGCATTTTCAAGAGCTAATTCAAAAATTTCCAAAGGGCTTTTTTTTGTTTTTTCTTTAATAATTTCAAAAGCTTGATAAACAATCCTTCTAGCAAGCGCTTTCTTTCCTTTTCTCATTACATAGTTTATAAGCTTAGCTACTTCAAAATCATTATAAAGTCGGTCAGGTAAAACTTTTTTTTGTTTATTTTTCCTTGCCATATTCTTAAGTTTTTATATCTTTAGTTTTTGATTTTTCTTGCTTTGCTCCATATTTCGACCTACCTTGTTTTCTCCCTTCTACTCCAGTAGTATCTAAAATACCTCTTACAACATGATATCTCACTCCTGGCAAATCCTTTACTCTGCCTCCGCGAATTAAAACTACTGAATGCTCCTGTAAATTATGTCCTTCTCCAGGAATATAAGCAGTTACTTCCATTCCGTTATTTAATTTTATTCGAGCCACTTTTCTCATAGCTGAATTTGGTTTTTTAGGAGAAACAGTATAAACTTTAAGACAAACCCCTCTTTTAAAAGGAGAGTAATGAAAACTGGATCGATTCTTTAAAGAATTCCAGCTAAATATCAAAGCTCGAAGTTTCTTTTTCTTCTTTATTTTTTTTCTTCCTTTTTTTATTAATTGATGAATAGTTGGCATAAAAATAATTAAGCACAATGTGCTTATGCTGTAATTTAACAAATAGAAATAATTATGTCAATAAAATTAATAGAAAATTTAAAAATAAAAAGTACCAACAATAATTTTAAAAAATAAATTAATCACTGAAGATAACCATTCAAAACAAAAAAAGATAATAAAAAGTAAGATAAAAGTTCCATATTTTGACAAAAATATTTTTGTTTTTTCCATAGAATAAGGTAAAAAAGTAAACAAAATATGAGAACCATCTAAAGGAGGAACAGGTAAAAGATTAAAAATTGCCAAAAGAAGATTAATCCAAACAATATAACTAAAAAAAGAGATTAAATTTTGGAAAAAAGGCGAAGCTCCTAAAGGAATAATTCTTATTATAATACCAAAAATTACAGCAATTAAAATGTTTGCGCCTGGTCCTGCTAAAGCTACTTTTGCTGAACCATATTTCTGGTCTTTAAAATTATAAGGATTAATGGGAACTGGTTTTGCCCAACCAATCAAAAATGGACTTCTTAAAATAATCAAAAATAAAGGCACTAAAAACGAACCAAAAAAGTCTAAATGTTTAATTGGATTTAAAGTGAGTCGACCAGCATGTCTTGCGGTTGGGTCTCCTAAATAATCTGCTGCCGTTCCATGAGCTACTTCGTGAATAACAATTGAAAAAAGTAAAACAATAATTAAAAATAAATATTCCATACAAATAATTATACCAGCATGTTTACAAAAGTAAAAATTTTTATTAGAATAAACTCATTATGAAACAATGTGCTATTTGCGAGAAAAAAAGTAAAATGGCTGGAAAGTTAAATAAACTTCGAGGCAAATATAACCCAACTGCTAAAAAAAGAAAATATCCAAATTTACAATGGGTTCGTTTACCTTCAGGTAAACGAGTTTTGGCTTGCACAAAATGCATCAAAACCCTTGCTAAACGCAAGTAAATTTCAATATTTAAATTTTTAAACATTACGGGCTGTAGTATAATGGTAGTATGTGGAGCTGGGGGCTCTACGACCTGAGTTCAATTCTCAGCAGCCCGAAAAACAAAAAGCCCTACTATTTTTCGATGAACTATTCTAGAAAATAATTCAAGTGGGTTTTCTCGTGTTCAAACCAAGGTCTAAACAAATATTGAATTCCCTTAAAAAAAACTTTTGTTCTAGAATTTTACTCAAAAAGATAGTAGGACTGTCTTCATTTTAGTCTAATTCAACATAGCCTGTCAAATTAAAAATGCCCGAGAACGAACCTCTGGCATTTTTAATTTGCGCGGGCGACCGGACTCGAACCGACAACCACATGATCGACAATCATGGGCTCTAACCAATTGAGCTACGCCCGCATGTGCCGGTGGCAGGATTCGAACCTGCGAACCTTAGCCTTATGAAGACTCTGCTCTAAACCACTGAGCTACACCGGCAAATTCAGTAATCCTTCTATCCAACCATTGATTTTTCTCCGAAGCTGAGTTCCTCGATGAACCATAACCCTTACAGTACCATAATATATATTGTGGTTAGGATAAATTTTCTTATTTTTAACCTTTATCAAAATTGTTTTAGTAAATTGACTTAATGGAATTCCTGTAAGTTTAGACCAATAATTTTCCACTTTTTTAATTCTTTTTTTGTGAATTTTATTAATTCTAATTTGGATTGCAAATCTATCATTTGAAATTCCACAAATTTCCTCAAACCATTTTAATATAAATAAAATTACCTTTGGATCAGAATTAGAAAAGCTTACTTCTTCTTTGGATGGAAAGGTAGTGCCCTCGCTCAAATACATCGCTATCCCAGCAATAAAAATATCTCTTCTACTAAGTTTTCCAATTTCTTTAAGTCCTTCTTTTCTTAATCTTGCCGCCTCTTTTATTCTTTTATTTCTTACTCTTTCCAAAAACTTTAACCTACCTCTGTAACTTCCTATTTTTTGTTTTTCTACTAACCTTTTAATTTGTCTTGGACTAAGAGAAATATCGCGACACCATAAACTAACAATACTCTTTGATACTTTTAATTTCTTAGCAATATCGTTAATACTTTCTCCTTTTCGGCGTAATTTAAGCGCTTTATTTTTCTCTTTAAATTTTGCCATAGAACCCACAGTTAGGATTATTATTTAATTATACCGTGGGTTCAAAAATAATACAATGTTGCGGGGCCTAGAATTGCACTAGGGTCTGGAGCTTCTTTTATTACTCTTTATTTCTAAAGAGAATGGACCATCCCATCCCCCTTCTTTTAATTAAAAGGAGGGGGTTCCCATTATGGTCTCTGAACCTTCCGAGTATCGAAACATATAACGTATTATATACTCAACACTTGGCTTGGCTGCTGATTACCAAATTTCTTCTCTTTTTAAACGCTCACATTTATCCTTTCGGATTATGTTGTCGTGAGAAGAACTCTAATGGCTTTCCAGCAATTTAGAGAATTTTCCATAGAATGTTACCATTCTAGGTCACACTTTTAAGTATGAGACTCCCGAGATACTACTTCTCCACCCCGCTATTTTTAAATTACGCCTAAATTTTTAAGAACTTTTTCTATGGTATCTAAAAACTTTTTAGCTTCTATAATTGTCAAATGATAACTGGAATCCGCTGTTATATCTTGATAAATTTTATGATTTTTTAAAACTTCTTCTGTATTAGGAATAAGCTCTGGTTCTACCCCTTTCAATCTTTCTTCTAAATTTTTACCTTCAAAACCTGCTCTTTCTAATGCTTTATTGAACAAATCTTCTGACTCTATTATCGCCATTTTCCAATCAGCTTGAGAATCAGTTTCTATTTTCTCCTGAATTTTTCTCCACTTTTTGTCTATTTCCCCAAGACCATAACCTTTGTATGAAAGGAATTCTGTCCAATCTTGCCAAAAATAAGTTTTCAAAAAACTTGATTTAAAAAGAAAATAAAAAATTCCTATTAAAAAAAGTGCGCCAAATAATATAAAAACTATCTTTATTTCCCTCAGTTGTTCTTGTAGTTGAGGAGAAATCAGCCAGATATTTAATTTATTCAAAAATTCTATTTCCATTTTTTAAAGTTTTGGCGGTTCTTCAATTTCGTCTCCTGAAATGACGTCTCCAAAACTATCAAGATTTTCAAGAATTATCCCTCCCCCTCTAACCACAGTAGTCAAAGGATCTTCGATTACTTTCGTTGGAATTTTGGTCATCTTTGTAATTAAATTTGGGAGACCTTTAAGCAAAGCTCCTCCTCCAGATAAAAATATTCCACTTGTCATAACGTCTGCCAAAAGTTCAGGAGGAGTTTCTTCAATTGTCTCTTTTATAGCCTGAATAATTTGGTTTATTGATTTTTCCATTGCTTGATAAGCATCAAAATTTGAAATCATAATTTCTTCTGGAAGACCAGTGACTAAATTTCTTCCTCTAAGAGCAATTTCTTTTTTTTCTTTTGGAGGTAAAGCTTGTCCTATTTTAATCTTAACTTCTTCAGCGCTTCTTTCTCCAATCAAAAGTTTAAACTCTGACTGGCAAAAATCAATAACATCACGATTAAGTTTGTCTCCTGCAATCCTCAAACTCCTAAAACTGACTATTCCACCCAAACTAATTACTGCCATTTCTGTTGTTCCTCCGCCAATATCAACAATAAAATTTCCTGCAGGCTCTTGGATTGGCAATCTTGCTCCTATGGCAGATGCCAATGGTTCTTCTATTAAAAAAACTTCTCTAGCTCCTCCTGATTTTGAAGCATCAATAACAGCTTTTCTTTCTACTTCAGTTGCTCCGCAAGGAACTCCAATAATTACTCGGGAAAAATTTTTAAATACAATTTTTCCTTGATTAACTTTCTCAATAAAATATCTTAACATTTCCTGAGTTGTTTCAAAATCAGAAATCACTCCATTAATCAAAGGACGAGAGGCCACAATATGAGCAGGAGTTTTTCCAACCATTCTCTTTGCATCTTCTCCAATAGCTAAAATCTTGCCTGTTTTTTGGTTTATAGCTATAACTGAAGGTTCATTAATAATAATCCCCTCTCCACTTACATAAACCAAGGAATTTGCCGTGCCTAAATCAATTGCTAAATCTTTTGAAAGTAAAGAAAAAAATTTATTTAACATAAGTTTCCAATTTTAGAGCTTTAATTTTTATTAATTTTGTCTTTGTTTCTTTTCTTCTCTTGAGCTCTACTGAATTCTTCTTCAGGGTTTTCTCGCTTACTACAATTCTTGTTGGTATTCCAATTAAATCCGCTTCTACAAACTTTTCTCCTGATGAAATCTCTTTTCTATCATCATATAATACCTCAATTTTTTCTTTTTGTCCAGTTTGATGCAATTGTTCAGAGACTCTTTTAATCTCCTTATCTATTTCTTTTTTTCTTGAAAATATCGGTATTAAATGAATGTCAAAAGGAGCAACGCTTTTTGGCCAAACAATTCCTTTTTCGTCATAATTTTTCTCCACAATTGCAGCCATTAATCTTCCCAAGCCGATACCGTAACACCCCATAATTATAGGTTTTACAAGACCAGATTCCGCTACAAAGTTAGCTCCCATTGCTTTACTGTATTTCGTTCCCAAATCAAATATATGACCAATCTCAATTGAACTTTCTTTTTTTAACAAACTTTTACATTTAGGACATTTTTTAATTCCACCCGTTTTTTCAACATTTGCTGCAAAATTGCATTTTTCACAAATTAAAATTTTATCTTCCCCTGCCGCGGAAATTTCCATAAATTCATGAGATGATTTTCCTCCAATACTCCCGGAACTTGCCTCTACACAAACGGGATTTAGATTACATTTTCTGAATATTTTAAAATAAGCTTTTTTTACTTTCTCATAAAAATTTCTTAAATCTTCTTGAGCAGAGTGGAAGCTGTAAAGATCTTTCATTATAAACTCCCTTGTCCTTAAAAGCCCTCCAGTAGAACGTATTTCATTGCGGAATTTATTTTGAATTTGAAAAAGCGCAAGAGGCAGGTCTCTATATGATTTGACTCTCTGGCGAATTGCTGCAGTTATTACTTCCTCGTGAGTAGAACCTAATCCAAATTGAGCTCTGTGACGATCTTTTATTTTAAATAAAGGCGGGTCAATAGTTTGCCATCTGTTAGTTTCTGACCATAGATTCTTTGGAATTAAAGCAGGCAGACAGACTTCCTGGGCATCAAGAGCTATCATTTCTTCCCTGATAATTTTTTCAATGTTTTTAAGAACTCGCCATCCTAAAGGTAAAAAAACATAAATGCCGGCAGAAACCTGTGTAATAAAATCAGCTTTTAATAAAAGCTTGTGAGATAAAACCGCGGCTTCTTTTGAAATTCTTTTTTTAGTTTTGCAAAAAAGTTGAGATTGTTTCATGTTAAAATAACTTTACTATATCTCTCACCGTTACAAAAATCATCAAGCCGATTAATAAAAAGAAGAAAAAACTATTTATATTTCTTTCAATCTTTTCGTTAATTGGTTTCCCTTTAATTTTTTCAATGCCTAAAAATAATAATTTTCCTCCGTCTAAAGCAGGAATTGGTAAAAGGTTAAAAATAGCTAAAAAGACAGAAATAGTAGCCAAAATCTGCAGAAAATAAACAAAACTTATCTCAAAGGCGCCAACCATAAAAGATCCTATGCCAACAGGACCCATTATCTCTACTCCTTCAGGAAGTCCTTTTCCTCTAAAAATATTTTTTAAAATTTCAAAATAACCTAAAAGAGCGAGCTTTGTTGTATTAAAAGTAGTTTTAATTCCTTCAATAGGAGCTGAAGACCAGGAATGCTTAACAACAGCTGTTCTTTGCAAATAAACTCCCAAATGCGCCTCTTTAGCGGATGGAGTAATCTTAGGAGTAATATTCGTTTCAAAAACTTTTTTTCCTCTTTGTATCGTCAGAAAAATTGGCACTTCCCCATGTTTTTTTATAAAAGAGCGAACCTCTTCAACTTTATTAGTTTCTAAAACGTCTTTCTCGGATATGAGTTTTAAAATAGTATCTCCAACTTTCAAATCAACGCTTTCAGCAGGAGAATTAGATACTATACCCAAAATTTGAACTTTCGGATTTAGGAAATTTGGATTATCAGCATCTCCAACTGCTGTAAGGGCTCCGCATCCTAAAACAATAGTAAATAAAATTATAGAAATGAACCAAAAAGAAATTACTCCCCCCGAAAGAATTAAAGCTCTTTGCCAAGCAGGCTTGGTAAAAAAACTTCGAAAATCCAAAACGTCTTTTGAGCCTTCTTCTCCATGAATTTTATCAAAAGCTCCAAAAGGAATTAAATTCAAAGAATAAAAAGTTTCGCCAATCTTTTTCCCAATCAATCTTGGAGGCATTCCAATACCAAATTCTTCAACCCCTACGCCAAATTTTTTAGCCAAAATAAAATGACCAAACTCGTGCAAAGCCATCAAAAGAGATAAAGAAATTATAACGACTAAAATTGCTAAAAACATAAAATTACTCTGCTAATTCTTTTTTCTTTTTTTCTATTAATTCCTTTACTTTCTTGTTATATTCGTCGACTAAATCTTGAAGTTCATCTTTTGCTTTAAATTTATCATCTTCAGAAATCTTTTTTTGGGAAAATAATTCTTGCGTACTACGCCAAGCATCCTCACGCCAATGCCTAATAGTTTGACGACTATTCTCTTCTTTCTCAGATAAAACCTTTAGAAGCTCTTGACGATATTCTGAAGTAAGAGGAGGTAAAGAAAGAAAAATTTTATCTTCTTTAACTGAAACAGCAAAATTAAAACTTGATTTTTCAACTGCCTTTTCAATAGCGGAAATATAAGATTTATCCCAAGGTTGAATAACAATCTGGCGCCCTTGAGCTAAAGTCATTGACCCTAATTGTTTTAAAACAAAAGTTTGGTCAAAATATTCAATTTTAAGGTCTTCAATTAAAGAGATTGACGGTTTAGATACTCGAATTTTATCTATTTCTCTTGTTAAAAAATCAATTGTTTTTTCTAATTCAGGTTTTATTTTTTCAATAATTTCTTTATACATATTAGAAGATGTTAACATTTAATTTTTACTTTGTAAAAATTAAATGTATTACAGATTCTTACACCCTGTTAAATCTTTTGCTTTCAGTAAAAGAAAATCAAAGATTTTATTTAACAGGACAAAGGTTTTGTGACTAACCCAGCCCTTTTCGAAAAAAGAGCTGGGTTATACAAAACTCTTTACAATTTTAACATTAAAAGCTCTAAAGCTAATAATTTGTTGGTATTAGTGAAAGAAGTTAAAAAATAAATTTTATTTAAAAATTCAAGAATTTCTTTTAATTTTGACGAGGAATAATTTAAACTATCTTTTTTTTGTAAAAGTAAAGAGTGTCTAAAATATTCCATTAATATTTTAATAATTTCTTCGGTAGCAATATTCTCTTTTTTTAAACTCTTTATATATGAAAATCTAGATTTTAAATCTTTTTTAGACAATTCCAAAATTTTATTTAAAATCTGGTTCTCTCTCTCCAATTTTTCTGGATTTGAAAAAAAATCAATCAATTTTCCAGGTCTGCCGCGAGAAATTAAAACGAGTTTTTGTTTTTCTTCTGCTGAAAGTTTTTTGTCTTTTAGAAAATCCGCTAAAATTTGAGAAGGCACAGAGGAAAAACAAATTTTCTGACATCTGGAAACAATGGTTTTTGCTATTAGATTCGGAAAGGATGTAATCAATATAAAAAGAGTTTTTCCTTTTGGCTCTTCAAGCGTTTTTAAAAGACAGCTCCCCGCGTCTTTAGTCATCTTATCGGCGTGGTCTATAATAACTGATTTAAAAGAGCTAAAAAAAGGAGTCTTGTTCAAAAAATTCTGAATTTCTCTTATTTGAGAGATTTGAATCAATGAACCTTCCTTATTAT
>Ga0307928_10000961_pt1 | contig 21690 bp, 23 predicted proteins | sample AceLakmetagen232_FD_201815 | JGI IMG/M metagenome (GOLD analysis project Ga0307928, IMG submission 201815) | Saline water microbial communities from Ace Lake, Antarctica - #232 | ecosystem: Environmental > Aquatic > Non-marine Saline and Alkaline > Saline | place: Antarctica: Ace Lake... | reverse complement strand
TGTCGAGTCGCTCGGCGAGGTCCTCGGCAGGGCAAGCATCGATGTCTTCCTCTTTGGCGATGCGCGCCTCGTGGTTGCCGGCGAAAACCGCGATGCCCTTGCCGGAGATTGGCTTCAAGTCCTCCGCAAGCAAGTCCTCCGCGACATTCAGCGGGCAGAACTCGTCCTTGCTAGTACCGACACTATTCCTTGTCCGCACGTCGAATGTGTCGCCGCCGAGGAACCAGCGCACTGATTTCTCCGAGGCTATCCAGTCGCGCAATTCCAGGAAGCGCCCGTAGTCACAGGAGATGGATTGGCAGTGCAGGTCGGCAATCGAGACGAGCACGCCGACCTTCTCGCGGACAGGAAGCTGCCAGTCATACACCAATGCCTTCTCGCGCTGCTGCGAGAGCTTCACGTATTCTTCGCGCCATTCGGCAGTGCTCCGTTCGGGGTACTTGCTCCAGCGTTGGCGCGGCGCGTCTTTTCCCATCGCCGATAAGCCCATCTTTATCCACCGGCGAGCTACGGGCGCATGAGTCGCGAACCCCAGGAAATCCGCTGCTGCTGCTGCGTTACCGTTGAACTGCCGGTGCAGGTGGAGCATCGCCAAGTCTTCGCCCACGGTGCGGCTAATCAACCACCGCTTCCCGCGAAATGTCTCCCAGTCAATCTTGTCGAAACTAGCAGGGCCTTCGCTGATAGCCTCGTTCTTTCGCATCCGTGCTTACCTCCTTATCCATCTAAGCCGGATACTACCCTCAGCGCAACATGTTCGCTATGACAATCTGCCCCGCCGTTGTGAGTAGCCCAACGATAACCGCGACGATGATGCCCAACTTCACAGTTGTGCGCTCCATGCGTATCGCCAACCCCTGGATGTCGTTTTCGACGTCATACAATCGGCCCTTGGCTTCGTGCACCTCGCGCCCCATTGATTCAATGTTCGTCTTGTTCTCGCGGCCCAACGGGCATGAACCGTTCGGGTTGCTCGGCATAGTGATTCTCCATGTTGTGATACTTGCGCAGCGATTCTTGTCTGCGAATCCGCGAAACTAGTACATATTGTATTCCTGCGCGACAGTGGGTGTCAATGCCCCTGCGGCCCCTTGCACTCGGCGATCATGGTCTGCGCGACCTCGGGCTTGCCGATAGCCACCTCGGAGAACGCAGTGTGCAGCAGCGAGTCGAAGGTCTCCTCCGTGTAGGTGCAGTTGGTTGCTGCTAGTTGCGGCTCGGCACCGTCCGCCCGCGAAGGCACGTCGTGCCAGTCATCATAGCGCACGACCTTGCCATACGGGTGCTGCTCAGCGTCTGTCACGGATATGATAGCCGCGTCCTCTGCAAGCCGCGCCACATTCTGCAACGCCGCGTCGGGCCGCCAGAGTAAGTGAGTTATCACCTGCGTCATTAGTACGAGCGGGAAGGTCTCGTCGGTGCCGGTGCCCGTCTCAATGTTATTCGACAGGTAAGTTGTGCCCAGCGATTCGCAGAGGGCGGCATTGATATAGCCATCCCTCGTCATTGTGTCCATGACTGTTACCTCCCAACCATGCAGGTGCAACCACGCCATCATAGTGCCCCAGCCGGGGCCGATGTCAAGGACGCGCATCGGCTCCATCGGCTCCAACAATGCGCAGATATGTGGCAGATAACGACTTTCCCATACGCGGTAGGCGTCGCGATAGTAGTCAGTTGTCGCGTGCTCCTCGACCAAGTCTTGCGTCTGCGCGAGATTCAACGGCACTTTATTCGCCATATTCATTCCTCACCTTCACTACCTCTGGTATTCGCCGCCAGTGGTCTATTGCATCAGCATAGTGGACGCGATCAAGTGCACTCCAGTCATAGTCGGCTTGTGCCACGCATAGAAAGTCTAGCATTTCGCCGACTGCCTCGCGCGGCGCTTCGGCAAGGCGCTCGAAGCTGACCACGAATGCGTTTTCCGCCTCGGGGTCAGCCAGTATTCGACGCACCGCTGGGTTTTGCTCCCATGCCTCAATACGCCGTAGTGCCGATTCCACATATTGCGTCGATTCCCTGTTGGGATTTTCTGCTGCAACGTTCGGAGATTCTCGCCACCATGACGCTGCTACCATGCTTGCCGCAATGTCCCATTTGTTGCGCGTTATGTGTATCAACTTGCAGTCAGGGAAGACCGTGCGCACTTCCTCTAAGTGCTCGATATACGTCATGGCCTTGTCGCCAAATACCTGCGCACGTGGGGCAACCATCTGCCGCAACCCCTCAAAAAACGCGCGCACTCGCGATGCCGGCCATCTCCTAATGTTCATGCGCTGCATAGCGTAGCAGTTCTGGATGCCATGCGTATGCGGGTTCGTGCGGAATACTCCGCGAGATAATATCTCCGTGTATCTCCACAGATACATTTCGCTAATGATCGTGACATCTGGGTGCGCATCACACAAGTTGACTAGGCCCGTGGTGCCACTCCGGAACTGCCCAGTGTGGAAGCACCAACTTGCGCCCGATGGCACATCATCGTCGTCCATCTCCAATGCAGTCGGTTTATAGGCGAGGAAATCCCGTACCGCTGGTTCAAGTACCGCGTCTATCTCAATCGTAACCTTACTCATTGTCTTCCCTGCCCTCTCTTATGTGCAACTGATGGAATTGCGGGCATGGGCAGAACTCAACCGGGCAAGGTTGCGGCTCTGCCAACCACTCAATACAACCGTCGCGGAACAGATTCTGATCGCCCATGCCGGCAATCTTCCCGCACCGCCAAATATCTCCGCTAAAGGTGACTACGGCGACTACGTGGCCCGCGCCGCACGCAGTGATGTGCAATGGCTTGAGCGCTGCCAGGCATCCGCTGTGCCCCGGCGTCACATTGCGTATCATGGCCCATTCCTCTGCCGTATACGATTCGGGGTAGGGTTTGCCCTCGTATTCTGCCCGCACCATTGGCGCTATGTTCGGGTAGATGTTTCGTTCACTGATAGCTTCTACCCATTCCGCTAGGCGTGGCAGATAAGGCGGGTAGGCCACTACCGCTATCAACGGCATGTGGTAGCCCGCTTCAAGCAGCGCGTCTACCTTCTCCATAAATGGTGCTATCTCCATTCCCCAGGCGTGCGGGTGAAACGATGGATGGAGGTCAATCCGCCCTGGCGATATCAGCGCCATGAAACGGTCGATGTCGAAGGACAAGTTTGTCTGGATGCTTCCGTAGTGCCATGCGAGCACCGAAGCTATCAGGTCGAGGTCCTCGCTCGGCTCCAGGCCGGTGAAGCTCAGGTGGCAAGCACCTAGCTGGTTGAAGACTTGCTCCCATGCCGCGACCGCTTCTTCGTCCGTCCAAGTACGCAGGAGGGGCAAGTCGCGCCTTGTAGCCGCACCCGCAAGACAGTACGGACATTGAAAGTGGCAGTCGCCCGCGCAATGCCAGATGATACTGTACTTTATCTGCGTGGGAAACCAGCTAGGAACCCACGGGTGCCGCTTGCTCCACGGATAGTCCATATCTCATCAGCCTTTCGGATACCAGCACTCGGCTATCATTGTCGAGCAACCTTCCGGTTGCCAGATACGCACGACCTTGAAGGACAACTCCAGCAGCTCGCGCAGATCATCCTCGTAGTACAAGCACTTGACGCTCTCCTGCGGTTGCGGCCCCTCGTCGAGGCGCGGCACGTCCTTCCAGTTCGCAAACGGGATCGGCTTGTCCTGGTAGCTCGCCTTGTTCAGGGCGCTGCAGACAAAAGTCCCGTCCTCCGCAACCATGCTCGCGGCATTGATGACCGCTTGGTCTGGCCGCCAACAGAGGTGCGGCAGAACCTGCGTCATCATAACGAGATTGTACCGCTTGTCAATGCGCGTTCGCTCCACGTCGGCCTCGACATAGGTGAGGGGCCAAGCTCGGTGCAAAGCTCCTCGGCGAGGTAGTGGCCCAATGGCCGGTAGTCTATGATGGTAACGCTGCTACCGCGCAGCGCAAACCAGGCGGCCATAGTGCCCCAGCCCGGCCCGATGTCGAGGACACTTTCCGGCGATGCGTTCTCGAAGTGCTTGCACAAGGCCGGCAGATAGTCACGCTCCAAACCGCGATACCCATCTGCGTAGTTCTGGTTCGGCGCGAACTTCTCTACGACGTCCTGTGCGTCGGTCAGGCTTTGCAGTAGTTCCGGCATGATCATTTCTGCTCATCCCCTTCGTGTATGTGCAGTACCGCCAGGTTCGGGCACCGGCACTCCGGCTCGCCACAGGGCATTGGTTCGTCGAGGAACTTGATATTCCCGTCGCGCATTAGGTTTTGGTCGCCGAGTTGATTCTGTTGCGGGCACCGGCCCACATTCCCGTTCGCAAACACGCAGGCGTTACAGTAGCCCGCCGCGCAGGCCACAATCTTGAGCGGTTGTAGCGTGCCATCCTCCGTATAGTATGCCCGCTTCGTCTCTGGATTCAGAAGCGCCAAGTCCTCACCCGTGTAGCTTTCAGGGTACGGTTTGTCCAGGTAGCTAGCCCTGCGCATCGGCACTACGTTCGCATATATGTCGTCAGCCTCGATAGCCTCCCGCCACTCGGCCAGGTGCGGCAGGAATGGCGGGTAGCCGACTATCGCAGTCAGCGGTATCTGGTAGCCGAGCGCCTTGAGCTTCTGCACCTTCTCGATGAATGGTGCAATATCCATCTGCCAGGCAACTCCGTGGAATGTCGGGTGCAGGTTCACGCGGTCCGGCGGGATCGCCTTTGCGAACTCCTCCACGTCGAAGCCGAGGTTTGTCTGTATCGTTCCGTAGTGCCAGGTCAGTACGTTCTCCAGCAGGTCAAGCTCCATCGTCGGCTCCAGCCCGCTGAGAAGCAGGAAGCAAGGCCCGTGTGTCTCATACACGTTCTGCCAGGCTGTCGCCGCCTGCTCGGGCGTCCAGTCACGCGGAAGCGGTAGCGGGTTCCCTGGTGCCGCACCGGAGAAGCAGTAAGGACACCGGAAGTCGCAGTTATTCGCGAACGCCCAGGTCAAGCCGTACTTGCAGATACCGCGCAGGTGCTCAGGTACAATGGGATTGTTCTCATGCCAGTTAGTCATTGTGATTCTCTCCTTGTCTCGGGTAGTAACCGCCGGCGGCGTAGCACTTCCATACGTCGGCGACCGCGCCCGCCGCGTGTTGGGTAGTTATATACGGTTGCTCGCCCGCCTCTATAGCGGGAAGCAATTCGGCCCACATATCACTATGATTGTCCTGCGTCCAGAATGGTTCGCACTTCTCCGGCCCGATGATGCCGCCTGCGTTGACGAGTGGTTCGCACTCACCGGACTGGCAGCCCTTGGTGCCCCAGCCGATAGACAGCATGACCGCGTCGCCCTGCTCGTATTCGATGATCAACGCGCCGGTGTCAGGGCCGGTGCCGCCCTGGTAGCTCTGGAATGTACCGCTCCATGCAACCGCCTCGCCGAAGAACGCCCGCGCTACCGTGAGCATATGGACGCCGCCCTCGAGGAACGCGCCGCCGCCGATGTCTATATCATAGGACCACTCCTGCGAACGGTACGGGCTCATGGCATTTATGCGCCAGAGGACGGGCCGCCCGAACTCGCCTATCTGCAGCCGCGTTCCCATGCCCTGGGTGATACCGCCATAGCCCTGCGATTCGGCGACGCAGAGATTCGGCCCCGCGCTCTCGGCAAGGTTGATAACTTCCTCGGCCTCCCCCGGATATAAGCAGAGTGGCTTCTCCGAGATCACGTCGCGGCCCCGCTCCAACTGGCCGGCGATACACTCGGCATGATACCTCGTCGGCACCGCGACCACTGCGAGGTCATAATCGCCTTCGCAGTCCGCGACCACGCGCAGGCCCATCGCTGTGCCCAACCGTTGCGCTTGGCCCGCGTCTTCGTCGTGAAGCGATAGCCGGTGCCCTTGGCGAACGAGTATCTGGGCGTGATTGGTGCCCGCCGCCCCGCACCCGATTATTAGGATGTCTTTCTCTGTGCCTGTCACTGTCCTTCCTCCTCTTTCCTCAGTCTCACAAGTTCCGGTACCTGCTGCCACTTGCCCGTCGTCGTTGCGTACCGCGTCCTGTCTAGTGCCGTCCAGTCATAGGTTCCGGCGTCGAGGCCCAGCCAATCAAGTATGCCTTCGATGGTAGCCTTCCCGTTCTCCGCCAAGTCCTCGTAGCTTACGTGGTGGATATTCTCCGCCTCGGCATTGAGCATCAGCCACTGGTAGCCAGGCTCCTGCTTGATTGTCCGCGCATGGCGGACGGAGTGTTCGGCAAGTTCTACGGCGCTCGGTTCGTGACCAAGTCTCCCGCGCAATGTCTGTAGCCAACCGCCCCAGTTCATAAGGCTTGCTGTGTGGTCCCATTCGTTGCGCGTTATGTGCAGGAAGCGGCAGGCAGGGAACACTATCTGCAACTGCGCGAGGCTCGTGTGATAAAGCCAGCCCGCCTTGTCGCCGAATATCAACGCCTCCGGCGCTATCATCTGCCGGATGCCCTCGAAGAACGCGCGAACGCGGCTTGCCGGATATGGCCTGCCCGCTATGCCCATGCGCTCCTTGATTCTGAAGTGGTGAATGCCAGGCTCGTAAGGGCCGACATAGTGAATATCATCGGCAAGCGTCTCTGTGTACTGCCAGAAATATCCCTCATTGACCACGCAAGACTGCGGGTGTGCGCTTACCAGATCGCTGAGGGCGCTCGTGCCACAACGCGCAAGGCCAGTCTGGAATAGCCAATCATCCGCAGGTGGTGCGCCGTCATCCTCCAGTTGCAACCGGCGCGGCTTGTAACCTGCGAACTGTTGCTTGGGCCAAGTTGATTTCATTCTCCCAACTCCTCTCTCAGTTTCACAATCGCTGGCGCGTCCTTCCAAGTCCCGACGCGGCCTGCGAAGTGTACCGTGTCCAACGCGCCCCAGTCGTATTCCGCTGCGTCCAATTCGAGGAAGTCCAGCAGGTCGCCAACCGTTTCGTGCGGTTTCTCCGCCAGGTCCTCGAAGCTAACTAGGAATGCGTTCTCCTTCTGCGGGTCAGCCATGATCCGCTTGTGGCCGGGTATCTGTTGGAGCCAGCTAGTGAAGTGGTCATAAGCCTCTATTGCTAGCGCGTCCTCGGAATGCAGTTCGCCTTCCCGCCTCACCACGTTTGCGCGCCACCACGGGGCATTGTATATGCTAGTCACATTGTCCCAAGTATCTCGCGTCGAATGGACGAGCTTGCAGCCGGGGAAGACCGCCTGTATATCATCTAGTTCATTCGCGTAGAGCGTGGCCTTGTCGCCGAAGAGCGTCGCAGTAGGCGCGACCATTTGGCGTATGCCCTCGAAGAACGCCCGCACCCGCGACGCAGGCCACTTGGCGAAGCCCGCCTGCTTTAGCATGATATAATGGTTTATCGCATTGGAGCGCGGCGTAGGCCGAAACTTGGACGTGCCGAGTATGTCCGTGTAGAGCCACAGCAGACCTTCATTGAGGACGAAACAGTCGGGGTGCCCATTGGCGAGCTTGACGAGGCCCGTGGTGCCGCTGCTGGCGAGGCCCGTGTGGAATGTCCAGTGCGGCGCAGGCGGGGCCTCATCGTGCTCCATTTCTAGGCAGTGGGGAATGTAGGTCAGATACTCCGCGACCGCCTGCTTCTCAAGGCTGGCGACGGCCTTCAGGTAGTTGATGTAGCGGTCTTCCGGTGTCATGGTTACCGCAACGCCTCCACCGCGTCCAGAATAGTCTGCGCCCGCACCCGCCAGCTATTCGCCGCGCAGAACTTGGCGACCTCAGCCTCCGCCAGCTTGCCCGCCTTCGCCGCCTTGAGCACGCCGCCAATCATCTCCTCCGGCTTCGTCACATAGCAGTATTCGCGCTTCTTCAATTCGTCCATGACATCCGTTGCCACCACGCGACACCCACCCGCGATATAGTCATAGAGCTTCACCGGGTCCACCGCATGGCAGATTTCGTGCCGGCAGAACGGGACTATACCGACATCGCTTGCCGCGACATACTCCATTGCGTACTGCAGCGGAATCTCATCGTGCCAGACTACGTTGTCCATTATGGGTATTTTGTTGTTGTAGCGCGAGCCCACGATGTTGATGACGCCGCCTGCGTCCTGCAAGTCTCTCGCCAATTGCTCGAAGGCCCGCCAGTCAATCCACACGCCCCACAGGGAGCCGAGGAAGATGACATTGAGGTCTCCCCTCAGAAAACCCGGCGGGTCGCTCTCGAGCGTCCTGGCGAATGGCACCGGCGGGCCGCCGTTGCGGGAGATGATTGTGTGCTTTGCGCCCAACTCCTTCGCCCGTTCCTCCAACGAAGCCGCCGAGCAGCTTATCAGGTCAGCTTCTTTCATGGCCCGCTCGAAACCCTTCTGCGAGAAGTAGGGCAGATGGTTGGCCTTCCAGAACTCCTCCCAGTCATCGCAATAGTCGAAGACCTTCGGCCATCCCCGGAACTCCTCGGCCCGCTCTCGGTAGTTCTCCAACCCATAGATGACCGCGCCCTGCGTTCCGCGCAAGCTCTCGGCCAAGGCGCTTGCATGTCGCTGCTGGCTGCCAAGCACTACGCCGTGCTGAATATGCGGGTCCTCCTCTTCGTGCAGGTGTATGCTTGGCCCCCGTTCGGCAAGTGCGACAGAAAGTTGTGTCGGGCGCTGCCCGCCGCCGGTCACGCTGAAACCGCAACCCGCGAGGAATACGACGGGCTTGCCGGGGCGCATTCGGCACACGGCGTTGCCGAGGCGAAGCGGAACGCTTGCCGCAAGCCTCTTCGATACTTTGACCGTCTGCCCCTCGGCCTTGACCGCCGCAAGGAACATCGGTAGAGGGTCGGGCGCATCAATGTCAAACCAGAGGCCGCCGCGCGTGAAGAGGTCGCGCTTCGCCGCAATCGCCGCCGCCGAGCCGCCATTGACGCCGGAGGTCTTGCCCGTCGCGACCTCCGCCTGCTCGAGCAACGCAGGCAATCCATCCAGCCACTCGGCGTAAAGCTCGTCGCCCGCCATCAGGCAGACTACAATCTCGCCAAGCCCGCGCCGGATGCCACGGTTGAACGCCGCGCCGATACCGCCCGCAATCGCAGGCATGACAAGCAGCGCATCGCCCGCCGGTCGCGTCCACTCCATCGCCCCGCGCAAGCCTACCACGACCACCTCTACGGGTATGCTCGCCCGCCTGCAGGCCGCCTCCGATAGTGCCGCCGCCTGCGGATCATCGCCGACAATGACAACGGTAACTGGCGGGTCTTGCCAGGTCTCGCCCACCTTCGCCGGCGCGACGCCCCACTTGGCTTTGAGCAAGGCCTGCGTTTCGGCGCTTGGTGCTTCCTGCTCGACCGCTTCGACGCTGAATGACCGGCTGATAAGGAGCCGCTGGTGCGCCTGCATCAACCGCGCGCAAAGGTCATCCGTATAGCCGCCACGGTCGAGACGGGCGTCTAACCCGCCAACGGCTAGCAGTGTCTCTCTGCGCACGGCAATACAGGTCGCATCCAGCGGCACACGCGAACGCACGAAGCTGTCCGACCGGCGCGTCTTACGCTGCAGCTCGTTAGTCCCGTTTCGCACTAGCGGCCCGACCGCGCCGACGGATGGGTCTGCAAGCGCGGCGGCTAAGACATCCACCGAGGCCTCGTCAACTGCCAGCCTGCTCAGGACAATAATGTCGGCATCGGTCGCCCGCGCCGCCTCGTTGATCCGGTCTGCGTCCATTGTCGCGTCAATGGTCTCTATCATCAGTTTCTCCTCGGGCTGCTGCTGCGCGTTACCCACTTGTACTGTGCCGCCTTGAGGCGCTGCCCTGCCCACTTCCCTTGCCAGCGCCCGCGCTGCCTCAATTCTCTTGAACATATCGGGGTTTGTGATAATCGGGGTGCCCGTGTACTGCCGCAGAAAGGCCTTGTGCTTCTCGGTTATGTGCCCGCGAATCAGCGGCCAGTCCAGACCGTTCCGCAGGTTCCCATCATGCCGCCGCCGCCACAGGAGCACCCGGTCGCTACACCGCACCCGTGCGCCCGCCGACAACGCGGCTATCAACAAGTCATGGTCTTCGCCGCCGGCCAGTTCCTCGTCGAGCGATACGCCATGCTTCTCCAGCAGGCTCCGCCGCGCCGCAACCGTGCTGGTGCGGAAGCCACAGCCGGAGCAGATGCAGGCGGCGTGCGGGAGGCCTATGCCATGCGTCCGCGTTAGTACCATCGGGTTGGAGCCGAACTCCTCTTCCTGCCCGTAAAGCAGGTCGGCGTCGTGCAAGTCCAATTCGTGCAGCGAAATCTCGGCCCTATCCGGCGGCGCGAGGTCATCAGCATCTAGCCAGATTGTCACCGGCGCAGTCGCGTGCTCGACGCCGCGATTCCTTGCCGCCGATACGCCCCAGTTGGCTTGTTGCAGAAGTGTTACCCGGCCCGTCGCCTGCGCCCGCTCGAAGGCGATCTGCGCAGTCTGGTCGGTGCTCCCGTCATCAATGACTATCACGTCCACATTCTCGACGGTCTGCGCCAGGCAGGAATCAATGGCCGCGCCGATGAACGCTTCGGCGTTGTAGGCGGGAATGATGAATGTGGCTTCTGGGCCAGGGAGCATTGAGGTGACGGCGACAACGAAGTGTGCTGCGGATGGTTGCGGCGGCACAAGGCGAAATGCGCGGCCCGCTACAACGGACACGCCTGGTTCAAGCTGTGCCGTCGTGTTGAGTGTTGCGCCTTGCGAGTTTTTGACCGTGACCGCGACCGGCGACATTCAGCCTTCCTCCGTGGTGGGAAGGTCTACTCTGCGGAGTCAGTGTACACCCATCGGCAATAGCGCGTCAAGCACAAAAGGAAAGGGCCGCCGGTGAATTGGCGGCCCTTGCATGGTGAACACCTCCCCGCGCGTTAGTCGCGCTTACAGATGTCAACTGCCATCTCTAGTATGTCGCGATAGGGTAACCACGCTATCGCGGCTCCGTTTTTCCCGTCACTATGGTCAACACAACGTTCCTTACCCGGTTCAAGTGCCTTGCACGCTGTCGGCATCTCATCACGCGAAAGCATACAACCGCTATCCGACAGGTGTACGCATGTCCCGCCCCAGGAACGGTCAATAACTTCACGCCGGGCGTTGACGGCACGGGGCCGGAGGAAATATGCCTCTACCAGTTCGTCCTTGCCGGCGCGGGGGTCTCCGGCCCACGAATCAAAACAGGCCCGACCACTGAGCACAAACGCGACTACGCCCTCGACTGTGATGTCGCCCAAGTCATTCGGGAAAAATGCTCCGGGTAAATGGCGGCAACAAGAACCATTGCACTGCACACAGAGTTCTGTGGGCGGAAAGTTTGGGGTCAAATCATCCACAACTTTTTCCAAGCTATCAACCATTGTCTTGTCTCCCTGCGCGTTAGAGCCGCGCCCCTCTGGTTATCGCTCAACTTTGCGTTCAGATAGCAACGCGGGGTAGTCTGCCAACACTTCGGCGGGTACGTTCTGCCCAGCCGCTACTGCGTCCCTCACATCGAGTCTGTGCCAATCGCCCGTCACCTGTGAATAGTGTACGCGCCGAGCCGCACGGGACGGCCCGCGCAGGCCCGAATAGATACTGTGCATAGAGGGCTTGAGCAACTTCTTCGTGTGCGGATGCGCTCGGAACTCCGATAGTGTCATCTCCCATGCTTGCTTGCCGCCAGATACGTTGCCCCAGCCTATCCCGCCCGTCTCGGCTTGTACCACCGTACTACCTCCCTGTCTCATGGTACCATCCACTCAACCATCGGATGGCCGACTACTCAGGCATATCTATGTAAATCAGGCTAGCGTCCTCCCGCGCGATCTCCCGCGCCTCGCTGGGCGCCACGTCGTCGCGGGCACCCTCGACGGGGTCAGCATACTTGCAGAGCAGCAAACCGTACTTCTCTGCGTAGTCAATCGCGTTGTCTTTCGTCTCCGTGAGTCTCATTTCTCGCCTCCCGGTTTATTGATACGTCCGCTACTGCCCTCCCGTAAGAGGGCAGGCGCCGATTTACCCAGTGGTATAGCACTGGCCGAGGTCGCGGTCGCACTCGTCCGCCTGGCAAGCCTCGTGCTTAGTGCCCTCAAGTCCGCGAGGCTGGCGGGCGATCCGTTCCGCGAAGCCAGCGGCCTCAGGCAAGGTCGTTTTGACACCAAGTGCTTGCAGGATATCGCGGAGGGTTTGCTGGTGTTCATTGTCTGCCCTCTCCGATAGGTCAGACAGTTCTGACAATGCCGTAGTGAGTTTCGCAATAACATCACCTACCCAGAGCGTGAAACCGATGCTCTCATTCCCATCTATCCTCTGTTGCAACTGCCTCTGGTAAGTTTCGAGTTGTTCAATCTTTTGTTCAACGGTCATCATCATTCCTCCTTGCTCGTTGTAACCGCCCGTACCGAGGGCTAGCTTGGCATGTCGATTGAGGACGGGCGGAAGCGGCCCGCGTCGAGCTTGACCTGCACTGTGACAGCCGCATTCTCCATGCCCTGAGCTTCTGCGGCCAGCAGGTCGCGCTTCGCATCCTCGGAAGTGTTGCAGGCCTCGGCATCATCAAGCAGGTCTGCGGCCTCGTTGCGAATAGCGTTGATAGCCAACTGCACGGCCCGCTCGACGAAGCTCTTCTTTGCGGTTGTATTCGTCATCTCTCTCGCCTCCCATGTTGTCTCTGCGTTGTTCACTGTACCTACATTATAGACTAATCTATAGACTGGTGTCAAGGGTTCTGAGAGAAATAGTTCAACTATTTTCGCTGGCAGATACAATATGGGCTTAGGTTGCGTTTTGCGCCCATTGGATTCAGTTTAGCGGACACGAAAAAACACCCGCCGGAAGCGTCTCCAGCGGGCGCGTTATCATCCCTGGGCAAGGTGGCGCAAGCTACACGACTGGTATCGTATGCTTCTCCGGCACGCCCGTGCGCGCCCAGTAGAGCGTGACTGAGGTATCGCCATAGTGCGGATCGCCGCCGGTGCCTGCGTTCGTGCAGTAGAAGCCGAACTGGCCGGGCTGACAATTCTCCAGGCAGAAGACCGTGAAGCCGCCCTGCGCCGCTGGCTTCGGATTGTAGTATTGCAGCAGGCCGGTAGACTCGAACTCGATGTCTGCCGAGTGGTCAACGTCAACCCATTCGGTATCGCCTTCGGCAAGCCCGGTGATAGCAGCGGTCCCGCGCCAGGTCTTCGCCGCCGCCTCAATGATGATGGGCCGGTCGAGCACGTCATTGTCCGGCGTACCGATGACGCCGCCTGCGCTCACCGGCAGGTCGCCGAGGCGGAAGCTGTGCGGCGGCTGCACGTCATTGGCGATGAACTGCAAGGCCCCATCGTTGAATGTCGTGACGGAACCGCACCAGTCCTCGTAAGCTCCACTCGTCGGCGGATCAACACGGACGCACCAAACCTTGTTAGTGACGCCATTCACCAAGTCCTGTATCGCCGTGTTGCCCGCAGTGATTCCGGCATACCCGTCGGCCAGCGCCGCAGTCGGCCCGACGTATCCGGTAGCAAGTATCTCGCCGCCAGTCACTACGCCGTCGCCGCCGACGTACTTGATTGCCGAGTATGCCTGCCTGTCAAGGCCATCCATCGCCTTATTGAACTCGCAGGAAGCCAGAAGGTCCTGCTCGATCAAGTCGGTTATCAGTCGCGCGTTAGTTGTCCGTCCCATAGGAATCGCTCCTTGGTCAGTGCAGGTAGAACACCGCGAAGGTGCTCTTGTCAAACCTGCCATACTTCGTTACTGACCCAGGGAACGTTCCACTGCCCGCGTCCGCACCGGCTGTCTTCCGCGCTTGAATCTCCGCGTCCCGTGCCCGTGCGTTGCGGTCTGCTTGGCTTAGTATCTTCTGCGCTACGCTATCAAAGCCGGCTACTAGTCTCATGGTCAAACCATCCTTGCCCGATAGCGCGTCGTGCTCTGTTGAATGTGCGGCTCGAGGTGGTGCTGTATTGATTCGATGACATGCTCGGTAGCAGGATCAATTCCGTCCGCCTCCGCGTTCGCCACCGTTGCTTCGTCCGCCGGTCGCACCTCCGCCTGCAAGCGCGTGAACCAGTACAGGATATAAGCACTCTCCTGCTGGCGGTCAAACTCTGCATCCACGACACCCATCGCGGTTGCCAGGCGCTCGAAGCGGCGGCCCTCAAACCTGCGCCATTGCCGGCGGCCCGTAAAGAGGACCTCGCTGGTATCCCGCTCGCGGTCGAAGTCAATCATCCATGCCGCTACCTGTCGGCCCTCAGTGTCCTGTCCGGTTGCCATGACTGCGGTGCCAGTCTCAATGACCGCCGCCTCGTATTCCACCTCCTGAGCGCACATCAGGTAGTTGGCAGGATCGCCCGCGTCGAAGGCCCAGTCCGTCCCGCTCGTATAGGTGCGCGGCCAGGTAGTCCAGACTCCGTCAGGCGCGACGAATAACTCGAAGCCCTTCAGGTTCGCAATCAGAATCATCAAGTCCCATACCGCCATGCCAAGCCGCGCCTCGCCCGTCCGCCACCATGCAGGATTCTCGGCAGGCCCGCAGGACAATGCCGTGTCGCCGTCATCATACCAGCTCATCCGCGATGAATGAATCCCTACCTTGCTGGCGCAGTAAGTCAGCGCCTGATTCATGGTCATACTGTCGAGCGGTGCCCAACTCTCATCAACAACGCTGCCCGCCATCCCCTTGCCGGCATAGGAGGCATCAACTATCCGCAGGCCGAGAGTATGGCCGCCGCTATACCAGCCTGGCGCGCCGCGCGTCTTAGCCGAGACTATGTACCCGGCCAGTACCGCGTGACGCACTTGGCTAGCGTCATCATACTGATAGCCCAAGTCTATCTCGACGTAGCGCCGCCGATACTCAGCGGTCAGTGAAGCCTCCGGATCGAGTAGCAACTGGACATCAGCGGTGCCCGCGTCCACCTGTCGCGGGAGTGTCACGTCAATGGTCTGCACGGTCGTCGTCGAGGTCAGCGATGTATAAGCGGTCGGGTTCGGCGCGGTGACTATCGGCGCATGTTCAAACTCGACGGCCATCAGGCACGGCGAATCGTAGAAGGTGAATGGCGCGTCTGGTTGTGTCACCGCCTTCGGTGCCAGTGTCGCGCGGTAGGCGAACCAGTCCCCGCCCGGCTGATTCAGGCCCCACGTTGGCAACTGCTCGATATCCACGTAGGCGTCGGATGCGTCCTCGTCGTCGAAGCTCACCGGATTCAGGTAGTGGTAGCCCGCTTCCGAGCGCGGCGTCGCCGAGGCGCCCGTATGGTCTTCAAAGAGCGGGATGATTCGCGGCTCGTATGTGCCGCTTTTCTGGTACAGTTGGTGCGCCGCAAAGCCTCCATTCACGCCGTAGTAGTGGACTGTTATCGGCCCTTCTTTGAGCGTGGTCACTCCGTCGCCGACCGCCTTGTAGGTGCGCCCGTAGTCAACGCTCACGCACAGATAGCCGCGATAGTTCAGGAGCATGAACGGTAGGACGCTTGCGCTGCCGGTATCAAGCACGCTGATCTGCTCGGACTGTGGCGACAAGTCAAGCTCCGTGCGCCACTCGTCTACGTCCCAGTGCATCAGGCGGCAGGCGTCATCAATCTGATACCAGATACCCCACTCGTTGGCGCCGAACGAAATGAAGACGAACGGTGCCCGCTTGATGCCGCTGTATTCGCAACGCACCGGCGGCTCGATGATAAGGTCGAATGCGATGTCCGCGCCCGCAGGATATTCCCACTTGCTGACTGCTTCGGCGTTCACGTAGGGTTCTGGTTGCGCGAGGCGCAGAAATTGCTTGTTGGAATAGACCGGCACCTCCGGCACCTGCCAGTTGTGGTCAGTCAACGCCCAATCAGTAAGCTCCATATCATACCGCTCGATTCGCGGTGCCGGTATCAGCGCGGAAATCGCGTCTATCAGGACGAGGTCTTCAACGAACACGTCGCCGACTATAGTAGTAGAGATCGCGGCTTCGCCATACGATTCGCTGATAATGTCATAGACCGTCTGGCCGACATCGCTACAGTAGCCCTCGGCCCCGGCGTCGAAGAGGCGCACGTCGGCGGACATTGAAACTTCGGTTGCCACTACGCCCACGCCCCTTCCGCGTTGTACAGGATTTCCGTACAACGCACCGTCTGCAATATACCGGCGCCATCGAAGTAGCAGAAGGCGAGTTGCCCGTCGTGCATCCGCTTGAATGTGCCGCGCGTCTTCTGGCCGGTCAGCCCCGTTGCTACCGCGTCAACCCATGAGACATAGCGTTTAGCGCCGCCATCGAAGCGACCGAGTGAGCAGTACCATTCGCCATCACGGTAGAGCATCCGCATCATGCGATTGTCCAGCGGCAACTCGGTGGCGGCGACAAGCTCGCCCGGCAGGTCAGTCGGCGGCCAGTCCGGGAGGCCCTCGCCATTGTACGGCATGGCATTGTAGCACGCTTGATTCATTCCTCAGGCGGCTCCTCCGCTGGCGGTTCTGCGGGTTGCCTATTCACCGGCATAGCGCCACGGAACTTCGCGTCTACCGCCGCTGCCAGACGGTGCGCTCCGAATGGTATCTGCGCCGCCTGCAACAACTGCACCGCGAACTGGAACTCTTTCTCGGTCAGTAGTATTGCCAGGATCGGCTCGGCCTGCTGCCCTGCTACTGCGTCTAGTATCTGTGTCTCTCCCATCATCTCATCTCCCTTTCTATGCTCCTGCTACGACCTTCTCCGCACCGTTGTAGTACAGGTGCAGCCCGTCAGTCTCCATCCATACCATCCCATTCGCAAGGCCTGCCGGTGCGCCCGCCAGGTATGGAAGTGTGACTACTCCGTCTACCCTAAGGTCGTTGGCAACCTCTACATTGCCCGCAGCCGTAACTGTGAGGCGTGTGTTGCCGCCATCGGTCTGAAGTATTATCGGTTCGGCTGCCGATGTCCTCAGAATGAGGTCATTGACTTCGCTATCCATAATTGCGGTAGCGCCGGAATCTCGCAACCGGAGCTTATCAGCAGTGTCTCCGATGTTGACCTCTCCGCCGATCTGGAAATCATCTGGTAGTGTAGCTTCGTTTGCCCCACTCCGATAGAACTCCACATCCCCGCCCATGTGGAGGCCGTTGTCTATACCCGAACCGGCAAGCCAGATAGCGCAGTTGTTTGTGCCTGCAGCCAGGTCCTCGACGAACAGACCATACTGATTGGTGAGCTTGCCGCTGCCCGAAGTATCAGTCACATAGAAGCCGTGCCTTGTAGCGATTGTTCCCGTGCTCTTACCCGTAGAGCAATCTGCGCGAATACTATATACAGTAGTTATGTCGCCTAGCTCTGAATCGTCAGCATTATTAGCAACGGCCCCCAATACACCAATAGCTTCTATGATTGTACCCGTGCCGTAATGTACAACGCCCCCTCGAAAGCCTAATGCGGAATGCAAATCCCCCGACACGGTTCCATCTTTAGTAACCGCCTTATATTGACCGCCGCGCATGTATGCTTTATTTGCCCCAGCACCGTCCTCATCAGATGCCCATTCGCACCTCGACCAGTTTCCGCCAGCATAAATGTCATCAGTCAAAGCCCCGGATGGTGATACGGTTAGGACATTAGACAGGGCCTCAATTCGTGTTGGATATTCTGTTCCTGTAATGGTTTCGGCAATATCTACAATGGTAGCTGCACTGATAATACCGCCCGCACCAAATGCCGCCTTGGTTCCAACGAGTTCGGCAGCAGTCAGACGGCCAGCCGTCAACGTCACGTTCTTGGTGGCTATCGTCCAGTCACCAATGAGGTCGAACGTCCCGTCGCGCCGTACGTAGTCAGCGGCTACAGTGTTGATCGCGTCCTGCAATTCTTCTATCGCGCCAACCGTCTGGTAGTTCCAAGCAACATCTGCGGCCAGGTGAGCGACCGCCGCTGTCCCCTCCTGCGCCCGCGTCACTGTGAGCACGTTGCCCGCGATGTTCGTTACGCGCATGATTTCCATTGTGCCGTCGGTGGGCAGCGTGCGATAGACGGTTAGCAGGAACGGTATCACGAGCGGCAACGCACCGGCGGCGGCAACGGTCACGGTCAGGTCGCCGGCAACTACGTCAGCCGCCAGCGTCGTGCCCGCGTTATTCCGTTTTTCTAGGAAGGAGAATAGTGCCATGTCAGGACTCCAGTACCCACAATCCCGTCGCATCATACTTGATGCGTGTACAGCGCGCTACACGCACCTTCTCGTCGCCGTCAATGAAGTTGAAGGCCAACTGCCCGTCATGCTGTCGCTGCAAGTCTCCGCGCACCTCAGGGCCACCCAGAGTAGTCGCGACCGGCGTCTTCCACTTGGCATACAGGTTTGTCGCCACGTCGAAGATGCCTACCGTACAATACCACTGCTCGCCAGTGGGCTCGTAAAGCATCAATACCGCCCGCGCGTCCAGCGGAAGCTCTATGGCCTCGACGCGGGAGTAGCCGGTCAAGGCGGTGTCGTGTACAGTGAATGATAGCTCGCCGTCTTCGCTCTTGGCTTGTATGACATCCGTACTATCCTGCACGTAGAAGAGGCGGCAAGCCTGGCCTGGCAAGCGCGACACATTGATGCTTTGCGTTCCGCCCGAAGCAGGCACTGGCAAGGTCTCCTCGTAAGTCTGAAACTGCGGCTCCCACTTGCGATAGGCTACCCGATACCCGTCCTGTATGTAGTATATATGCAGGCTGCCATCATAGTCCTCGTAGGAATCGAGGTCGCTGGCGATGCCGCCTACCGTCCACTGGCGTTCATAGAGGCGCTCGATAATTGCATCGCCCACGCGATACTCATAGTAAGTCGGCGTCGTACCGCTATAACTGTGAACGAGATCGCCGCCGGATGTTGGGAAATCTGGAAGCTCTACCCGATTGCCAAATTGCCAGTACCCACGCTCGTCCGAATCAGCCCGCGCGTGCTCCAGCCATGCGTCATCAGAGCCAGCCTTCCGTCGCTCGATGGAGACAAGTTCCACAACGCTCCTCTGCGCCGAGAGTCCATGTATGCCGCCCTGCGCGCACAAGACCCCATGCGGCGTGTAGCAGAGTCCGGCGACGCCCTGCCAGAGCCAGCCGGAGAATCCACAGTTGACGCCGCCGTAGGCTTGAAACTCCACTGCATCGAAGGCATAGCCGATAGTAAGGACCGTCCCGTCAGTATCTTTGTAAATGGAGGTCCAGTCGGCGGGCATCGCCGCGCTCCAACCCTCGCCCACCGCGCTAATCAGTCGAGCGTATTTCTCCAGCGCGTAGGCGGTCGAGGTGTCCGTTACGCCCGTTACCGCATTGTAGCTATACACCTCGTCAACATCCGGGATAAGCTCCTCCAGATACCGCTTCCAGACGTGCCGCTCGCCGCTGCCAGACGCCCGCAATGCCAGCTTGCACCTGCCGTCAATTATGCCATTGATGCCGCCCCAGTCGTAGGCATGGTGGCACTGGTGCATTGTGGTAGTGGACATCTGTACGCTTGCGCCCGGCGCGGCGTCCGAGGGGTCAAGGCGCAGCCCGCTCAACGTCCAGTCTCCCGCCGCATCATCCGCGAAGATGACCTCAATTTTCGTCACGTGTTCCAGCCGCGTAAAGCCGGGCAGCACCAAATCATAGTACACGGTATCACCGTTGCGCTGGCCGAGGAATGTCGCCGTAAAGCTGGTAGCCAATGCGTCTACCGAGACATCCTTCATCGGCCATGAGTCGAATAGGTTATCTGTGATTTCTTCCGTATTGCAGGTCAGCCGCAGTTGTGGCAGCGTCACCCCAACCCAACCCGCGTCGGGTGCCGCCAGAAGCGTCACATACCTATGCGTTGCCCACCAGGTTACATCTAGCCCCGCGTGGCCGCCGCCCATGCAGTCGGTATCAGTCCATCCCGCCGGCCAGTCTCCGGGTATCGTTGTGTTGTTCTGGTGATAGAAGTAGCATTCGGCGAAGGCGCCGCCCGCCCGTGCTGCGATCATCGCCGCGTTGCGTTCCCAGTAAGGGTCAATTAGCGGCCCGCGATTGAGCGTCCCGCCTTCCGCAGGTACAGTGAAAGTTACCGCCGCCGCCGTGCCCACTTCGCCATCCGTCACAATAAAGTCGCCGCTCTCCCACGCTGAGACTCGCGCCCCGGTTGAGCCCGACAGGTCAACGTCCACCGCCCCAAAGCTCACGTCCAAGTTGAAATACGGGCTGCTGGAGCAGTCAGTGCTATCGCACCCGCCTACATGAATGGGTATCACCGGCACCCCGCCCGGTCGCGTCAGCGTGTCGGGTAGCAAGCCTCTCCTACCGTCCTTCCGGTCCACCAACAGTACCGCGCCACCACCAAACGGCCTCCACATTTCGTAGTCATCGTCTTTGTACGCCGCCTTCTTGTCCCATTGACTGTAGGGTGTAAGACGCTGCGCATAGGGGCTAAAGACATTGTGTAGTTGCGCCTGTGTCAGGGGCGCTTCGGTGCTGTCCTGGAAGTCCCCCGCGCTTGTCCAGTCAGTCGCCGAGGTGTCAGGCCAGCCACCAATCCACGGAACTTTGAGCATCCCGCCGGGTCGCAACTGTGAACCGCAGAAGGGGCAGGCAGCATCAAGCGGATTCCACATCGGGGTGTATTCTCCTGCTACAGCGTCCCACGCTGGCCCTGCCCACATCGGGTAGGTGCCTGGTGGCGACGCGCAGGTGGGGTCACCCGGCACCCACAGCGGACCGTTCTGGTAGCGCCAGACAGGGCAGACTGCGTAGCCATTCCACAACCAATGTAACTGGCTGCCATAGAGGTCGTCGTTCGGTGCGGTGTCGCCATGTCCGCAGAGGCCCGTCTGCCGCGTGTCGAGGACGCGAGGCGGAGAGGAACCCCTGACGATGTATGGGTGCTGACCACCACCACCACCAGGCCCGCTCTGAAAGGTCAGGATATTCCCGCTGCCCTCAACCCGCATGTTTCCTGCACCTGGATTGGTGCCTCTTGGCGCATTCGCATATTGCCCGTAGCAGTGATCCTCAATGGACGTGAAATCATACTCAAAACTGCTGGAGTCGAGCGTCAGGCGCACAAACTCCGTGTCCGCGATATTCCAGTGAAGTTGATGAGTGGTAGCGACACTGACATCTGGAGCTATCCCAAGCGTGTTTGTGTTCCACGACAGAGACCCGAATGTGGCCGTAACTTCATACGGCGGCTCGGCTACCCACCCCTCGCTGAAGCGATTCTCGGTAGCATGGGTTGGCCCTATGTCACTTCCACGCCACGGTTCAATCGTCCGCGTCCGATGAATGCGACTATGCGTGCTTTTGATGGAGAAATCCCAATCGAAATCTGGCACATCAGCCTTAGCGTACCAACCGCTGACCCAAGTAGCAGTATCATGTCCCGGCTCCAGTATGCCGACGTCAGCCCAGTAGCGGTATTCGCCTGTTACGGGCTCGTAGTCCAAACGCACATTGATGCCCGCAAAACCGCCCCACATAAGGCGGAAGTAGCAATCCTGGAAGTCATTCGCGTGCAACCCGCTGAAGAACACGTTGCCGCTCAACTCCATCGCGTCTTCGCTGACTATGTCGGTCTTAGCCACCATGCACTCCCTTGGTATCGTGAAGCTACATCGTATCGGCGGGTGCGCCATCTGCTCCTTGTACCGCGCCCAACCTTCCCGCTCCTCCACTATTCCCTGCATTGTCTGCCGGTTGACCACCACCCTGTCCCGGATAGTCCCTGCTGCCCAACCTAGTGCAACTACACAAGCCATGATGATCACGGCGACCGTTCCGCGTCTCATCGTTACCATCTCCTCTCAAAAGGATTATACCCCTTTGAGAGCG
>Ga0307928_10000960_pt1 | contig 21693 bp, 1 predicted proteins | sample AceLakmetagen232_FD_201815 | JGI IMG/M metagenome (GOLD analysis project Ga0307928, IMG submission 201815) | Saline water microbial communities from Ace Lake, Antarctica - #232 | ecosystem: Environmental > Aquatic > Non-marine Saline and Alkaline > Saline | place: Antarctica: Ace Lake... | reverse complement strand
GCTACCGATGATCCCAAGAAGCTCTATGGCCTCTTCCAACTGCTCTGGTGTCGGGTTGGGGGAGGAGGTGTCTTGCGTGATGATACGCGCCATGACTGTCTGAGCCATTGCGTCCTCGTCTCCGGGGTATGCAGTCTCCGAGAGAGCCTGCTTCTGCTCCTCCGTGACTTCAAACTCCGGGACGTAGTCGTGATCGTCCATCCATAGACGCAAGGCTTCGTTCCAGGCTACGGCGAGAGCATCCCGCTCGTCGTTAAATATCTCCGGATTCAACTTGATCACTCCTGGCATTACTGATCTCCTTGTGGTTGTTGTTCGTCTTCTGGTTCAAAGAACCCAGCGGCTGCCGGATACTCTTGGAAATACTTTATGTCCCCCTCCGTAAATTCTTCCTGCGGCACGATGCGATAACCAAGAATGCTATCTGGCACTTCGGAGGACTTTAGATAGTCGGTGGCGGAAGAGGAGGACTTGAAGCTGTTTCCGGGACGTTCACCATGGTCATAATCAAACACGCCAGCGGCTTCCGGGTTCTCGGAGAAGAAATTCTTCTCGTCATCCTTGAGATTTTCAGGCATTTCGACCTTGTACCCGAGAATGGTATCCGGCACTTCATCCGTACCGAGGATACCAGACACGTCGCCACCTTTCGCGGCTTGACGAGTCTCCCAGTATTCCCACTTATCTCTTCTGCGGGTGATGTCGGAGGCTCGATCATATCCCTCCCTCCTGAGCATCCATGTATCACGAGAGTGTCTGATCCCTCGTGTTGCATCGCGCCCTTTCATGGAGGCCGAGACACGATCCATCCCTCTGCCCAGCCTGGCAAGGGCATCTAGCGCATCCCCCGCCTTTATCAAGTCCACATTACTGGACGGATTACCGGGTAGATTTTCGTAAGCCTGCTGGTAGAAGTCCATCGCTGCCGCTCCTAAAGAGGAGTTAGCGAGATCAAGTCCGTTATATCCGTTCAAGTCAGCTTCCCTGATCAGGTCGGATAGCAGTTTCCACAAGGGCTCCTGCCGGGTTACCGCCGACCGAGGACCATGTTTGGCCCAGCCCTTCATCCTCTCCTCCATACGACCCATTATCACAGCCTTGTTCGGGCCTTTCGTTACCGGGCCAAGGGCTGTCAGAAAACCAGCTTGGCTGGGAACCGGCGAGGTAAGATGCCCCGCAAGAGAGAACGGCAGGAAGCTTTTAGTAAACAGATTTGCGATAGCGCTCTTGCTGAATCTGTCCCCTCCCATGAAGAGTCTCTTTATATGGCTGTCCTTGTTGAATGGCATCTCCCAATCCATTGCCAAGTTGCGGCCCACGGCGTACTCAAGCAGGGCGGAAGTGGGTCCGACGAGCTTTCCGATTAGGTACCTGGTGGGATTGGCATCCACGAACAGAGTACCAAGTTCATATCCCTGCTTGCCCCACCGCATGTAATATCTCCGACGGCCAGTAGTTGATTCATCCACATAGGCTGGTATGAAACGGGACGCCCCTCTAATTAGTTTGTTGGGGGACCGACGGGCACTGGCAATTAGGGGAAGAGCAGCAGGTATGGCTTTCAGAAGAGGGGTTATGTCGGCATGCCATTTGCGACCAATAGGGTTGTTCCACATCAGCCATTTGTCGTCGTCATCTCCGACACCTGCCGCTTTTGCTATCGCGACAAAGATCGCCTGCGACATGGCAGGAATGCCAAACATCACAAAGGTTGCCATGCGAGCCCAGCGCCAGAGTATGAACTTCCTGACATCAGCACCGAATTCATGACCCGTAAGCTTGGAGATGATCGAACCCGCCCCACCAGCTTCCAGGGCACCCATCGTCCATTGAGTCGAGAGGAAGATCATCTTAGTTATCTTGTAACCGTTGGGGGTGAGCCATGGATATATGGCCTTGTCAATACCGCCTAGCTCCGAGTTCAGATAGGGAACCCACTTCTGGACTTCCCTGCGTGCATTGAAAATTCGCCCTTGGCGTGCGGCGGCTTCCTGCAAGGCCGTCATGGTGTTCATGAACGAGGCCATCTTGACACGGGGAAGCAGATCCCTGAACATATATTCGGGCAGTGCGTCCAGGGCAACCCTTTTCAATTTCCTCAACCGCTGATCATGTTTGGGAAGCCCCAGGGATGCGGCCATGCGGTCCCAGTCGGTTTCAAAACTACCGGTGTCGAAAAACTCTGCCTCCATGCCTGTCGCATTTATAAGCCCTACGTCCATTGCGGCCTCCTGGTATTCTATAAAGGCGGCATCGGTGGAGAAGGGCCTATCTTTCAGGTCTCTCGTCGTAGTCCCCTGGCCAGCCATATTCTCCCCGAACAATTTACCAAAAATTGGAATGTTGATCATGAAATTAGCAAGGCCGTTCTTAGAGGAGCGACGGAAGTTCTTAGGCCCCAGCAGGTTTGCAAGGGTGGGCAGCAATCCGGTAGCGGCAATAGGACTCTCAGCTCCTGTGGCCCAGGGGAAGAAGAGAGAGTATGACATGCTTATGGTGCGGGACCAGCGAGCTATCCGGGAGTAGGCACCTTCTCTTTCGTCGGAGTCACTGGAGTGCAGGGCATGCAACAGAGTAGCCGCGTACCCGGCTGCTTCACCACCGACAAAGCGGTTGAACAAGGCGCTGCTATCACTATTTCTATCTCTCCGGGCGTAGATATCGGTGATCGAAGCCATCCCCGAAGCGGGTACGGTTCTGTATCTGTCTTTTTCCGAAGTGGAGTACCTGTTATTCTTGGAGGAGGATTGCATTTTAACCAGAGCGGCCATGGCAGCAGCGTTTTCCCGCCCGGTTTTGGATGAGTCATACTTCTTGTTCAGGAACGCGCCCCATGATTTGGCCAATGCACCCCATACGTCGTCCGAGAATATGTCTTTCGAGGGGTCCAACGACAGGTTAGGCATGGCTATTATGCGAGGTTCACCCGTTTCGTCCGTGACGGAGAAGGCCGCGAGAGCTGCCTGTCTCCATTGGAGAGCCGAAGCCGCCTTCTTGCTCCACGAGAACAAGGCTGAGGTAAGTCCGAACCTGCCGTCTGGCAGGATACCATGCATCTCCCACATCTCCTTCGCTCCAATGCTTTCAAATGTGTCTGTCTTGGACTCCATTATGCCCGTTACATATTTCATCACATCTTCCACCGGGGTCTCGCTTTCAGTCCACGGGTCGATCCTGTTTTCGTGTACCAGCTCCACCGAGCGGGTGGCTATCGCCTTGGCGACATCCGACCAGTGAAGACCTGAAGGACTCTTGCCATCAAACCTTTTACGGGTCTCCTCGCTCTCCCCATCGCGTTTTGCGTTATGGCTCATGTCAGCTAACATGCGATACACAAAATTATTGTAGGCCATAGGCACTTCGTCGGAGCCTTGCTCGAATAGAGTGTGTAATACATCAACGGGCACTGCATAGAAGTCGGATAGCAACGAGTACATGAGAGCGGTGGATCGGCTGGCGGAGGAGGTTGATATGATTTCTTTATCGGTCCCTTCCACCTTTGTTATGGAGGTCCCTCCACTCGCTGATGTCTTTTTGAAGTTATTGTAAATCTTGTCTATCCTATCCTCGTAATTTGGTATTTCCTTTCTCTCGTTTTCGTTCATCGCCATGTACATTCCACTACCCTTTTTGAAAGGGGCGAGGCCACGAGAGGCCCCAAACAAAAGGGAACCCTCGGTGGTGAGCATGTAAGGGGTGGAGGCGTCAATCACAGCCTGCGCCTTCTTGTATACGTCTCGACCTTTTTGCGAGAGGTAGCTAATCGTCATGCGTTCCGCTTCCCGGCCATAGGAAAGAAGAGTCTTGTGTGCGCTGCTCTCGGTAAAGGCTCTCTCCGATATGCGTACCGGAACCATGAACAACGCCTTTATGTCAGCGCCTGCGGGTATAATCTCGGAAGGCATGCCCTCGATGTCCGATGTCAGCATTGCCGCTCCACCTATGTTCACCGCTACCAGCCCACGATCACGAAGCATGGACAGCATGAGTCGATTAAAAGCCACACCGAGGGATTCTCCCGACATAATACCAAAGTTGATATTACTATAAAGTTCGAGGGCCTCTTCGAAAGTTTTGATTACCTCTTTTAGCATTTGGTCAAACACCAAAGGAGGAACGGTCTTCCTCATCTGGTCCAATGCCCGGTTTATAGTGAAGGTTACGTCTTCTCCACTTGGGCGTTTAGCCTTCTTGGGGCTGATCTCATACAAGGGATTGACCTTACCATTTCTATTAAATACGTCGTGGAACGATACTTGTTCATTAAGTGGTGCTCCCCCACCATCTGAAAGAGCGGCTATAAGCGCGGCCTTGTCCTGCCAGTCAACCTGTTGCCTCTGCTCGTTCGTCAAGGTACCGGTCTTTGTCCCGAGGCCAGCTCTCTGTAAGGCAACCGCTTGTGACTTCGTGCGGTCGTCCCATTCGGGCCTTCCGTCCTCACCTATGGTAAACTTTGATCCTTTCACCGCCCCCAGAGGATTTATAGGACCATCGGTGAGCCCCAGATACTTGGCGTTCATTGCGGATTTCTGCTGCACTGCATGGATGGCGGCATCTACACTATGATTTGTAAAGACGGTACGCAGATTGACTCCGAATAGATTCTCCCGTAAGTGACTTGACAGCCAGTCGCTAAAAGGCATGAACCCTGATCTGGTTACATATTTGAAGCTAGTCATCAACTCCTCGGTGTGGGCTCCTCCCCTAATGAGTTCATCAAGGGTTGTCTCCCTCCTGTCCGGGTAGGCTGCTGTCTCACCGAAGAGGAAGGCCAGATCTATTGGAAAAGTGCCATCTGCCACATCGGCAAGTAGCTTATCCGCCGCAGAGATGAACCCCGCAGATAAAATGATATTTTTCAGTTGTTGTGCTTTACCAGCTCCGACAACCCCGGCTTCATTTCTGGTCGTAGAATTTCTTAGAAGACGTGCGTGACCTATGTTGTAGTCCCTGAATTTGTTCGATGAAAGATCACCACGTCTTTCGACGCCATCAGGCAGGCTTGCATACCCAAGAATAGACAGAGTGTCTCGTGTTACCGAACCGTCTAACATACCCTTGAGCAATCCGCTCATCGAATTAAGCGCGCTCTTCTCATGTTCGTTATCTGTTTCAAGGGCTAAAAGACTCATCGTCTCGGCCAGGATACTCGCCCTTTCCTCGATTGTTGAGCTTCTACCAATAATTTTAACAAGGATTGCATCAATGGTTTGCAGCAGCTCGCCGCCAACCCTGCGGGACAGAGGGGCTAATTTTCGCTTGGTGACAGCGCTGGGGTTAGGCTCGGCTTCTCTCCGTTCTTTTGCCGAAAGTGTGTGTATGGGATTACCTTGTGGATCTCCTCGGTAAGTGCCATCGGTAAGCATCGACAATTTAGTTCCATCGAATGTTCTTAGAATTTCGTTGTACAAAGCTTTGGCCGCTCGCTCCACAAAAGAGGCCTCAGGGGCCGGGGGTGCTGCGGGAGGAGCTGCCGCGTTGTCGGGGTCTTGCAGTGTCCCGTCCCGGGAGCCCACCTTGACTGCTTCCCTCCTGCTTCTACTTCCCTTGATACTCGCCACCACCGAGGGTACGCTACCCCCCATTTCAGCGGCTAGCTTGGCAATGTCGGTGAGAGACAAAGGCGGGGCACCATTGGTCAGAGATTTCTCCCCCGAGAGATAAAGCAAAGCTCTTGCAATCATGGACGCTTTTGTATCACCGTCCGATCCTTTTATGAAATCGGCTACGGCGGCACCGGGTTCTCCTCCTCCTAACAGGGGGGCGAACGCAGAATGTACTGGCAGCATCATCGGCTTAAGTATAATGCTTATCAAGCTGGTCAAATTAGAAGAACTCTCTTCCGCGTTAACCGCGAGAAGAAGAGCAAACGGTAGCAAGGGGTCGGGGTTGCCATCGTTGTCAAGTCTCCGGCCCAGGGCTACTGCCGCTCCCTTCATATCCTTGTCCACGGTAACAGCGAGGCCCTCGATAAAGGAAGCCATGCTTTCAACAGGAGCTATGATATCATCGCCCGTGGAGACGACATCTAATAGAGGTTCAAACGCAGCACGTTTTCCACTGTCCTTAAGTTCTCGCCAGTCTACTTTTTTATAGTGTGCTAAAAACCGATTAAAAAACTTAGCGAATTCGTTGGTAACATACTGGGTCGTGTCATCGTCAACTTTTATGATTTTTCCACCCGTTGCGGTGGGGGGCTCAATCGACGAAGAAGTAGATCCTGAACGGGTTCTCGGGAGAGACGCAGGGAGACCGGGTAGCATGGCACGAACTGCTTCATAATATTTTTTAGTTATTTCTGTGTCCTCGTTCTCAACATACATCACCTCATTGGCACCACGCATTGCATACATGGTCTTCCTCACGATGGGAAGAATGAAACAACCAGACACGGTGAAACCTTGTGCCATTATGATCTGCTTGTAGATATACTCCTGCAATGCGTTTCTCTGCGCCTTGCTTTCGCTATTATTCTGATGCTTTTGATAATAGACCGAGTTGGGAATATGAGGATTGTTTTCAGGGGTGATGGTCTTTATGTCCCACACTTCGATACTGCCATCTTCTCGTACAATAAGTGCGTCGGTTCTGCCATTGAACCCTTCACCCATTATGGTTCTCTCAACTATAACCACACCACGGGTGCCTAGAAACTGGGCTACCTCCTTGATACCGGGGGCAACTTGTGGGCTGTCGATATCGGAAAACGCTTCTTCAAGCTGTTCATGGAGTCGCGTACCTCTCTTAGTATCTTTGTTCCATTCCGCCCTGATCTCCCTGGCACGCTTCTCTATGGCGAGATTCATCTCCGAGGAGGGGACCGAGCCCTCCAACTCCCTCGCCGCCTTGGCCTTCGAAACATTTTCGGCATCAAACTTAAACACGGACAAGGAATCAATTGCTTTTGACACACCGACAACCTGGTCAGAAGTGATCCCGTTGGGCGGGAACTTTTCATTAAAACGTTCTATCGTGGCTCTTTGCGCGTCCGTGACAATACCAAAACTGTACACACCTTTCTGCTTTTCTAATTGTGGGGGCTTCTTTTGCTGGCTTCTTTTCAAAATAGCAGCCTCAGGATTGGTGGACCACACGTTGGTGGTTACTTCAGATCTTCTGTTCGTCTTCAGTAAGTCAATCAGATCTTGTGGAGTGTTGTCGGGGGTAACAATATCACAACCCTTTTTGAGCGCCTCTTCCACCAAGGCAAGCGTTTTCTTCTTCTCCTCGTCGGAAAAAGTTTTATATCCAGAAGGTAGCATAACGAGAACAGAGTCTTCCGGATGCAAGGAACTTACTTCGTATTCCTCACCTAGTATCAGTCCGTAGTCCCCCAGCACTTCGCTGTTATACAGAGCGGTGCCTGGCGCGAACACGACGGTGGTATCCTTGATTGCTGTTTCCTCCAACCCTTTTACTGCTCCTGCGTCTTTGACCTCCGCGAATATAAGGTCTCCAACTTGCACCTCACCTTTGTAAACACTATAGGCTTCGGCCAAAGCACGCAGGTAACCACTCTTGTCTCCTCTCCCATTCCACCCGTCGTCACGATTTGTTCCGTCATCATATATGCAACGCGAACGCAACCATTCTCCACCACCTTGGGACTCTATGTAGTTGGCCACCTCGGGGTCTGCACTCAGACGAACCAGCAAGATAGCTACATCTCTTTGGTAGCTCTTTCTCAGGCTGTACTTCGGGTTTTTAAATTGTGCATCGACTATGTTATTGTACCTCGTGCCTTCAAATTCAAATGGAACAGTCTTGTTTGTTCTGATCAGCACCGCGAGAGGAGCCGCACCTTCGATGGTCTCAGCCAAGTTAGTTCCAGCCTTTTTAACAGCGATTGTCTGACTGGGCGTTAGCGTCGTCGTAATATTTTTTGGCGCAGGTGGTGGGATGGGAGTGTACACTAACACCCCATTCTCTTCCTTATAGGAAGCCTCGGCCATGCTTACACCGCTGGCTGCCTTCGCAAGCCCGACGTTGATCGGAAATCTATTCTCAATTGCTTCACGTATCGTTTGATTCAAAGCAACAACTCTAACGTCGTGTATACGAATTTCTTCTGCGGACTCAAGGGCGTTCTCGGCTTGACTTATCACCATTGGATCTTCGTCGCGCAACGTATCCAATGCCTCCTGAGCAACACGTACGGCTTCCTCGCGAGCTTCGTACTGTTTCCTCCATTCGGTGACAGACAGCAAAGCGTCGTTCTTAATTTGAATCCCATGCACACTTTCAGCTTGCGCCGTTCTCACTTCACCTGTTACTTCATTCGCCACCTCCGCGTCAGCATCCAAATCATCATCCACCTCCACGTCGGCTTCTTGTTGAGGGGCATTTAGTATCATCCCTGTTTCCATCATCACTTTACGAGCGGCCTCATATTCCGTTGAACCGTTGTCCTTGATCTCTCGGGCCACATCGGAGATAAATGCCTTATGGGCTGCTGCTAGAGAGTCTGAATAAGGGTAAGCCTTGTCCAACAAACCGCTCAAGGTAAGGATACTGATCTCCCCGGAAAGGTTTTCGCCCATGATAGCCGCAACACCTGACAACGGATGGGTGTTTTTTTCATTTACATCTTCCTTCATCGCGGCTTCATTAAAGACAATTTCGCCTGTGTCGTTGATATTGTACAGAGTTTTAGTGGCCTCAACATTAAAATCAGCCGCCACTCTCGCCCCGAACAAACGGCTAAGCGTCTTCTGAGCCTGAATTTTATCGAAGTAGTTCGCCAGGGAAATGGTGCCATTAACCAAACTGGAATAATTAGCGCCAAAGACAAGAGGAATGTATTCATGGAACTTTTCGGACAATTCACCCATTAGCGCTTGAGCTAGAGTTTCCACCTCGGACTCCTTGCGCCAAGGCAGAGTGCGATACTCCGACGCCCTCTTCAGGAATGTTGCGGGTAGCGCCCACCCAACAGAGCCAGCCCTGAACTCGGAGGACACGTCCTCGGTCACACCGAGGTAGATCTCCAGCAAGGGCACAAAGTCGGAAGGCCTCATTTCTCCCACCGCCTTTGCGATCCCCTTCGCTACTTTTTGCCCTTTTACCTCCCTGTGGTTGAACAAGCGAGATAGAATTGCGCTAGATTGGTAACCCACCTCCCCAAATGTAAGTGCGTCCTTTCCAATCTCGGCGAATGTGCGTGCTGTATCCATCTGCAATTCCACTAAATCTTTCCGCATCTGCATCCGCAACTCGTATTGCTGCCTCCCGTTGAGACCACGGAACGCCATCTTCCCGTGTGTTTTGTCTGAATTATTAAAAACTGCCAGCATCGCTAGAAAAGAATTTGGAACTCTGTTTTCCGCTAAACTACGCTCCACGTCATATGTGTTTACCATATGAAGAAAATCCTCAATCGCCATCAGGATCAAGTTCTGCTGCTCTATCCCTTTATTGAAAGCGACTTTACTCTCCTTCACCTGGCTCACCGCACTAAAGAAAGTTTGGATTCTGCTTGACGCCCCCGGAGACATGCCTTTGAAAGCTGCCGCAACAGCCGCCGCTCTGCTAATCAATCTCGTACTTTTTTCTGCATCGGGAACCTTGATATGATGTCTCTCCTCCCGTCCCTCGTTGTGGTCTTTGGTGAGCTGTATAACCCGTCCATATAGACGGGATAGCCAGGGGATGGTGGACCCTGCGACAACTGCGGACTCCGCCAGTATCGAGTTATACGATCTCCAGAGCATCTTAAGAATCTCGGAGCTTGGTTCTTCCGACTTGGTGACCCTGCTAATTTCTTCACTGGTGGGACCAAAGATCTCGTATTCTATGGCTTCCCGTATAGTGCCTAACCCTTCCTCGATTTCCCTAACGGCGGTTGGCACTTCGTTACTAGCACGCACAGCTCTGAGAGAGCCACGCATCTTCTGGTCAGATGCTTCAAGCACCCGTGTAATGGGATTCATTGCGGACGAAGAAGTTTCTTCATCTGTCAGCTCTCTGGGGATGTTAAAGTACTCCCAGTTAGTGATCTTGTCTTTCGCCTTTCGATCAAAAGTATAGCCCAGGAAGGAACGGAATTTCAAATCAGGACGATTGGTTTTCTCTCGAACGGCCAAGAGCCCGTGCGTCCCATATATGATCTCCTTGGACCATTCGGTGAAGGCTCTCTGAAATGCATCAGCATCTGCCCTGAACGTTTTGGCCACCCACTTATGGCGCATGAACGTGCTGACGAACAAGGCTACTATTTCCTGGTGCATGCCAATCTTGGCAGGGGTGCTATTCATCAGTGCGTCAAAGAACATATTGACGTAGTTGAATACTTCGGTGTCGGCAAGGAAGAACGACTCGGCAAACTTCGGGTCCCCGTTTGATATATTCCCTTCCAGGTCCATGGAGAACAGCAATCTTGTTTCATCTTCGGAAAGGTAGTCTCCCCCGCCCAGCTTTCGAATGATTGGAGCGGTAGGGGATATCGGAGTTATGTTCGAACCTGTCAGTATGCCTGTACGAATTGCTTGATGAATCGAGACACTGGCTCCGCGAGACGATGCCGCCTCCAGAGCGAGATCAATGGCGGCGGCTATTGATTTAGGGTCTCCCACGGAGGGGGTACCGATCTCCCGTACCTTGTTCCCCGGTGCAACCTGGGACGGACTGGTTACCTGAGTCCGCGTCGTGTTAATCAGAACGGACTCCCGGTTCATCGCTTCGTCCGTCTCCCACTCGCCTGTCTCTTGGAGGAACTTACGCACATTCTGCTTGCGCCATGTGTCAATATAGCTCCAATACAAGGCCGAGCCAGTCGCTTTGCCAGCCTCGTACGATCCGGAGGCGAACAACGAACGCTCGGAAGCTTTTTTTATGGAGTCCTTTATGCGTTTTGAAGGCAGGTGCTTATCGAAACGGAGCATTCCATTCATGCGCAAAGGAGGGAATATATTCGAGTCCGCGTCTCCGTCCGAATCTTTGCCCGACACCGTACGTGTGTTTTTGTCAGCGGTGGAACGTGCAACTGGTGATACAATCTTTTCACCCTTCTGCGCTGATCTCCTATACTTCACATGAATAGAATTATTGGTGGGATCATAGTTCAGTATCTCCATTCTGCCATCAAAATTCCGTTCCACAAAAGCTTGAATGTCGGCAAACCGTGAAGAAGCCAAAGCCCGATGTTCGGGGGAACTGAGGTTGATGCCAGCTAGCGTTACGCCTAGCTTTTCGGCCTTGTCCTTGTACTCTTTCCCCAGCTCTTGCACAACATTGTTCGAAGTAAGCTCGATGATCCTCTGGACGAACACATCGCCGTCCTTGGCCGGGTCCCCGGTGGCTATCACAGTGTTGTAAGGAGAGGACATTCGAAACACGTGAACAGCGTTTGGGTTGCCCGAGGGGGTGCGGCCCGAGAAATTCAAGCCACCCTCCAAGGTTAGCTTCGGCTTACCTTCTTCAGTATCCACCGTGAACGCGGTGAAGTCGAACCATTGTGCCAACTCATCATGTTCATCTGGAATTTCAATGGTTTTATCAAGTAAATTTTCCTGACCCCTCTTCGAGAGTAGATCACCCATCCACACCAGGTGATCAAGTTTCTCTCCATCCCATGTGGTAAACCCCTTCATCCACTCCATGAGCATGAAAGAATACTTTGTGGTTTTCCCATCCCCTGCTATCATCGCACCACTGGACAAGAACGGGTTGTTGCACCGCATCTTGTTCACGATTGCTTCGCGTATGACGGCCAAGGTCGAACGGGCAACCCTATCCATGGCTGCTTTGGGGGTTTCCCCCTCCCTCAAGGTCACCTCCATGGAGTATCGTGCGAGAGGGTCTCTTACATTTATTCGCTGCGAACCGGGCTTTGCCCCGGGCTTGCCATTCACCAGCACTCTCATCTCAGGGCGTGTATACTTGTCCCCGATGTTGTCGCCATTTGTGCAGACCACTGACCTGTTACCGGGGACAAGAGTTACCTTCCTCTTCACTGTTGACATGAGGACAGGCACAACAGCGCGTAGGATACCGGGGTCAATCGCGTCTTTTACATTTATAAGTCCCTCGCTGATGCCGCGAGAAAGTTCGGGGCTGAAGCCCTCCACAAGCACCGCAAGAACATCCTTGCCGTTCTCCGACTTCAGAAGCTTCACCAGTCCATCGTTTATCGCAGTGGCCAGTGCCTGTGAAGTGGCTTCCAGTGCCCCTACAACTTCATTGTTGGGGTCGTCATGGAGCACGTCGTTCATCATGTCGGTCAAGTGATTTCGCGTCATGTTCATGCTTCTGCTTTCCGAGGTTCCTTCAACCTTTGCGGCTTCGTTGAGGGAGAACACACCGGAGATGGAGACCACCTTAACCTCTTCCCCGTTCAGGGAGCCCGTGCTAACTCTGATATCGTCTGCAAAGTCCGAGAGTTTGCCACTCACAGCTTCGGAGTCAGTGTACCCAGCACGCACATACATGACCTTTGCATCGGGGCTCAGGTCAACCCCATCCTCCATCAGGTAGTCGAGCAATATAGTTGGTTCAAGTCCTTCTCTGATTACCTCAATGTTAATGAGGGGGGAGGACTTGTGACCATCCGCTTCCAGCACCATGACATCAGCGGCCTCTTCCCCGTCCTTAGCTCTTAGCCCATTTGCTATGGCCATCATTTCCCTGCCATAGTCATCGTAAATTTCCTGTCCCTCGTGCTGTACGATAGTGTGGCCTTTTACGAGTGCCGCATATGCCTGATCCCCTATGAAGCGGGACCACAACGTATGGACCTTCATCCCGTCGTCATCGTCGAGACTGTTGACCAGACCCTCGCCAGCAAGGAACAAGCTGCCATCGTCCCTTTTGGAATGCACAAATTTACCCTGCGAAGGACGAGCGACAAAGCCAATTCGCAAACCGTTAGGCAATGCCTTCTGGGTGCCCGAGGCGGTGAAGAAGACAGAAGTTCGTTTGGGGTTATTGAATCCAGACATCAAAGAAGAGCCATGCAAAGTATGTCTTTCGTTGTAGGAGGGCAAGGCATTGCCTTCTCCCACCTTCAACTGGTAAAACATATTCGGGATGGCAAGCACGAGACGGGAACTCTTGTCCCCCGTATCTGCTACATAGAACGTGAAACCTTCCTTCAGATGAATATGGCTCAGTGCTTCGCATAATTTTGTAGCGGTTAGGCTGACCTTCGGGTCCGACAGGCTCTTGCCATGCGTGTCGATCAGACCAACAACCTCATTCAGCACGGTGTAACGAGACCCCGGGTACTGACCAAACCTATCGAAGCGATCTGTATACATTTCCTCGGTGGCCTTATCACCACCAGACGCGATCTTCGCCATGTCCCGAACAGCCGCGAGCATAACCGGATCTCGCATGATCAACATCCTGACCGGGTTTGGTATCACACCTAAAGCCGTAACTCTCCGCTTGCTTTTGTTGGAGAAAGAGTCTCGAAGCCTCATTGTAGCGTCGGTGGGAACATTCTCCGCTCTCCACCCCATGATCATCATCAAGGGAGAGGTATAGAACGTAAGGTCCGCTTTTTCATTCTTTACCTTGTCTACAATCCTTCCGGTGTCCGACCTTTGCAACCCCTTTACACGGGTTACGAAAGGCCCTGTTAATCTTGATATGGCGATTGATGCCATATCTTTCATTTCTTGTGCGGTCTTGTATACTACTCTGCCATTGCTATCGGTGCCTGCCTTGTCATATGTATCTAGAAAATTGAAGATGGCGGCAACATGTTCCACGACAGTTCCAATGTAAGCAGCCCCGCCCCCGGTGGTAGCAAAATAGCTATCTATCTCGTCCAAAGACAAACGCGCTGCCAAGTCAACATGCAAGTCCGGATCACTCAGCAAGGTTGAGATGTAGTTATTCTCGTCCCCGGACAAAGCGTTGGCGACGCTGATGGTCACTCCGACCGCTTCTCGGACATACTCTATTTTTTTGGAAAACGTATCCTTTGCCTGATGTATTGGCAGCACCGCCCTACCCGCCACACTTAGATCCGCTGCGACAAGTCCACGTAATCCACCTTCCCCCGACAGTCCGGCAAACTTGGAATATAAATCAAGTTTTCTAAGTGCTTTGGCGCTCTCACTAGTAGCTTTATCCCAGAAGGCATCTCTAACCGCAGCTTTTACAGGGTCGATAAAAGGTGTTTCCTTCAGCACTTTTACAGCGCTGATCTTCCCTTCAATGTTCCTGTACGCCATAGCGGCCAGATAGTTAGCCAGTTCCACAGTTCCGGCAACCGAAGCGTTGGTGTCTCCTCTTGGACCCTCCAATATCACACTGGGAACTTTACCTTTGCCTAGCGAATCAGGTACATATCTTAGACTTACGTTGCCACGAACCGACACAGAAGAAATTGTCTCCAACAGTCTGCGAACATACTTTGGATTTGAATTGTAGTAGACACGTAATGTGGAAGCAAAGGCCGCAATGGTGGCGGAACGGTGCTTGTTTTTTTGGATGGCCCCAATGGCAAGCGTACCCCCGGCTAGTTGTTTAGAGATACCCTCCAGCGATCTAATGTAGGCCAACAACGCCTCGTCACTGGCAAACAACGCATGACTCTTGCCGTCCTTACGCAGCTCGATTGGCATAAGAGCCTCGGCGGCTGCCCTATCATTTGCATCAAGGTCAAGGGTGGCAACAGCATAACGCATGGTAGAGTGTATATAACGTACGAGTCCGGATGTTGAGTCGGCGGTGCTCTGAGATGATCCCTCTGGTATGGCAAAGGTGGACATGATCGCCCTGACAATCTTCATCATCTTTTCGAGCACCTCGCCCTGGTTAGTGTCATATGCCGTGGGTTGGCCCCCACTTGCACTGTCATCGAGGCTAAGCTTATTATCACCAGCCAGAACCCCACCATACATAGCAGTGCTACGCGCACGTCCCAACTCCAACTCCTCTAAAAAGGTAGTCATACCTTCGCTTGCGTAACGTCCCGGATCATATCTCTCCAAAACTTCGTAAGCTGATCGAACCAACTCCTCGTCGGAGATGTTATTCCCTTTTTCTGTTACAGCTTCGTAAATTTCACCAAAAACCCCCGCGCCTTTCACGATCACCGAACCACGCAAGAAGGCTATAAGATCCTCGTACTTCATTTCTGTGCCTAAAAACAATGAGGCGTTGGTAGATTGTGTGACTTTCGCCTCCTCGGCGGCTGCCTTTCCTTCGGCGTCTATACCTTGGTAGGCCTCTCCCATCCATTGGTCAACCTTTTGAGTTAGCAGAGGAGCTGTTACTTGGTTGGGGATCTTGGCTACGTCATTTGATCTCCAGGAGGCAAGGGCGGACTTTACACTCTCCAACTTCATAAGATTGTCAAGGTCCATCACCATCAATGTCGAAATGGACTCTCCGTTTGCGGACGCTATAACCTTCAAGGACGCTTCCACAAACTCCTTGTACCCGGGCAAGGCCCTGAGGGTGTCAGCCAGCCTTCCCTTTTCTGTTCCCATATCTCCATGCAACAGACCGAAGTGTCCGGATTGCTGCTTGTCCAGCACCAGTGATAGAAACAACTTGGAGAAAACTTCTATGTTTTGCTGAAGAGGATCCACCATGCTGATCAAATAATCAAACCCATTCTTTTTTTGAACGTCTTGAGGCGAGTCTGATCCCACCAACATGGATCTCTGCTCCTCAAGACGGCGCTGGACCAGGGCAATGTACCTAACGATTTCTTTGCTCCACACTTCGATACCGGTACGATTATCAAGCTGCTTCCAGAATCTTCTTGATCTGTCACCCTTGCACCAAGATTCGAACGTATCCTCTATGATGCCAAATATTGAATTGTCACCGGGATGGGTAATGCTTTTCTGCGTTATGAATATCCCGTTCCCGCCCTGGTCTGATAGAACATTGTAGTTTACGAAAACGGTGTACAATCCCTCACGGTCTTGTATATCGAAAAACTTTGAGTCGGCGAGAGCATTTCGTTCATTCAACAGCTCCAAAGCAACCTTGTTGTATTGGTCTATCTCCTCCTGGGTGAGACTTGTCCTTTGCATTACATCTGCAAAGGTATTCTGCGCCAACGCCATCGGCTCCGGCCCACTGATAAAACCTTGTGCTACAAGCTTGGCTCTCTGCTCCGAGTACACAGACAGGATACTCTCCCATCGAGCCGCAGTCTCCTCGTTGTAGTTATCTGTTTTGGTCTTCGGGTCTTGCCCGACCATCGGGTTAATCGACACTTGGGGCATGAAAGACGATCCCAGATAATTTAGAATATTGTCGGCTACCGACGCATATCCACATCTCAGAGTGACTGAATCGAAGGGAAGCAAATAAATATCACTTTCGTTGAACGTGGAGTCCTTCGCAAAACCCTCTTTCCATGCATCATGTGCTGCGTCGTATAGCTGCCCCCCTTCGACCTCCTCCATGTCGGAGTTCATAACCACATACTGGTTCCCTTTCCTCTTGATGAATCCAAGGGTGTCACCTTTGGCGCTCGTGACTCTGCGCGGTTGCATTATTTTAGGTATCATGCTCTGGGAGAACTCAACCACCGCCTTGCGATACTTGATGTAGGACTCATCCGATGAATAGTCTATCGGATTGATGTGATAAAGACCCTCCAACAAGGTCTCAAAGGCCCCCTTAGCCTCGCTGTCCCACTCGGTGTCGGACGCAACTTTTGCCAGTGTGATAATAGGTTCAATATAGCGGGTGATGTTCAGTGACCAAGGAGAATCAAGCGGGTCTTTTGTCTGGGCATCGTACCCACCATGTCCCATGTCCAGGTTACTTTGGATACCAAGTCTGGACCCTATTCGTGCGGCGATGCTATGGAAAGGTTCTATCACCCCCTCCTGACGGAACTTGTCCAACTGCATGAACAAGGTAACTGCGTTCTCTCCCCCCATGTTGTTCAGGGAATACGGACTGGAAGAGAACGCCTTATCCGCCACGACTTTCTCTAGGACCGTGTTCAACTCGGCGTCGAGTGTGGCCTCGGTATAGTCTTTTCCTGCGATGGTGTATATTGTTTCTGGACCACTATTGGAGAGGTCGAACCCTTCAACTCCGGTGGATTTTGCAGACGTGATGATATCATTCACGGCACCTAGTTTTGTCTTACGATCCATGAATACAGCACCACGATTCACAAGTATGGCCTTGTACACCTTTGACACCATCTCCCGCACCTGAGCCTCCACCTCTTCGTTTTCTTCCGATGTAAGTGCTCTAGCCACCCCGGGAACGCTGACGCTTTCTCCATTGACCTTGTCCAAGTGGGATAACGTCGCCTCACGAAGAGCCTCGCCTTGCAGGAACCTACGGTGCTTGCTGGCTACTTGAAGCATTATGCGAGCGGTGGACGACACGGAGGCCGCACGCGCCATAGTGGGATTGACACGCATCATGTCAAAGCTGCCTGTGATGAAAGTATTAATGACACGAAGAGTGTAGTCGGCAAGAGTGGCTGCGATCCCACGACTATGTTTAAGTGCCCCATCCATGCGCATGGACAACTTGGTGACAGAGTCTGTAACTCCGTCAACATTGACCGTTATCTTGGTCCCCGGCTCCAGCGTTGTGCTAAACTTATCAATTGGCTTCTTCACTCGGCTTATGTCACCCGCAACGAAGCCAATACCCGGTATCTCTTCTTCCTTTACCACTCTGCCTTCAAGCTTGCTGAGATCATTCTCAACCGTGCTGCCTAGCTTCGCGGCTTCATTCAGTGCCCCCGCTCCCAGCGATCCCTGTGCGTGTACCCCAGCCGTACGCACCACAATCGGGATGGAGAAAGCCAACGCTTCAGCACGAAGCTGGTCCCACGTCATATCGTCCAACATATTCTTCAGCCCCTCGGCGAGGCTGGGGACAATAGATTTTTCAACCACTCTGCCATCGAGGCCGAGCAAGCCATTCAAGAAAGACCCCACCCGCTCTTCGAGCATCTCCTCGACCACTCCGTCATACAGTGTGTCATGGAGAACCTTGTTGGCTGCCTCGACTGTAACACCACTTTCGATGGCCTTCTTGGCGATAAGGTACCCCCATACGGCGGTGGCTTTATCCTTGCCTATGGTCGTCATCGTCTTTTTAACCTTGGCGGAGCTGAACAAGTCTGCAAATCTCTCAACCCCTCCAGCATTCCTCACGAGGGCGCTTTGTACGCCCACAATATCCGTAACTTCTTTCGTTGTCCCAGCGGCGGCACCAAGTATGTCGCTAACTGTTGCGCCAAACTTCTGGTGCATACGAGTCACGCTTGCGAAAGCGGTGCTCTTCACCCTCATAGGAAGCTTGCCCGCCCCATACCGAAACAGGCTGCGAAAAGTATCATCACCAATGGCGCGACCAAAATACTCGGAAGAGTATTCAACAGCCTTGCTTGCAACGGACAGCCACACCGCGTTTCGAGCTAACGCAGGTCGGTCTTCGAGTATCCCCCTTGTACGAATGTTCATGGCGTTTACGTTGTGACCTTCCCCACCGACAACCATCCTGATCCCTGCGTCGAATATCTCGTCCTCGATTGTCGCCATGGAGCCACGCACCGGCATTTGAACCGAAGCCCACCCTATTGCGTTCACGAGTCGATCTCGGATAAGGGGATCGACAAGCTTGTCCGCCTCATCGGAGTAAGTCAATGCCCGTATAAGATGAGACTTGGACCCGGACCACGCAGACCGGGCCAGACGAGTTGCAAAATTAGGGTCAAGAGCCTGACGCACAGCAAACTTGGAACCGTCTACCAGCGCACGATACGCTACGTCTTCACCACCTTCGCTGAGAACACCCATCATGATGCGAGATTGCAACTTTGGGTTTGCTTTTATCTGAGTCATCACAGACCGGGCAACATACTCTGAAAGCTCGGCGGCACCTCTTCCCCCCGCACCTTTCTCCATTCCTTCTCGGGCTGCTGTTTTCAGAAGGCGTCGATACTGAGAAGCTAACGCTCGCACCGCAAAGCGCTTGGCATGCATTTCACCAACTTCCTTGGCACCACCTGCAACCGCTCCTGCCACACCTCCTGCAACAACTCCTCCACCACCTCCGATAGCGCCCCCAATCGCCGCAGCTATCTTGCCGTGTATCCACATTTGCGCACCGAGAGCTATTCCTGTGGGTATGATGGAACCCGCAGAAGCCAACCACCCACCGCGTGACTGACGATCACCTGCGGTAAAGAACGTAGCAACCTGAACTCTCTCTTCGTCTGACACCGTGTCTCCACGCTTCAACCGCTCTATGATATCCGGGATTGTTTTCAGGGAGGCGAAAGCCGTTTGAGCGGTATCGATATCGTTTATTACAGGGACATACTCAGCCCCAGACCGTGCACCTCCGAGAAACGTAGGAGTGGCAGCTTCCCAAAAACCCATCCTTCCGACCATGTCCCGGTCCCGGATATTCATAAATTGCTTGCCATACCTGGTGGCAAGAATCCTATCCTTTGTCATAGGCCCCCCACCTATGACAGGTATAAAACCAGTGTCATCGGTCCAGGGACGCTGTGTAGTAGCTATCGGATCATACGACTTGACCGCCTTGCTCTCCATCTCCATGCGATCAAGCTCAAGCGGTGTTGGCCCGGAAAAATCAGACATTAGTGATAACCTTTCTTACTTTCCAAAGAACGTTGTGACCCATGCGCTTGCTTCGGCTCGGCTACGATTAAAAGGAGCCCCACGGAATAAGCTATACAAAGACTTGCGTTGTGCCTTGTCGTCGCTTCCAGCAACGTTTATCTTCTTGACACGAGTGTGTATAAACCACATCAACTGATCGCGATCTCCTGGGGTCATGTCATCCGGGCCATTCTTTGAAGTTATGACACGGTGCGCTATACCAGCATTTCGTTTTGATACATCGTCCCCCGCCTTCAACTCTCCAACTGGTTCCCGTAAAGCGGCGTCAAATATGCTGTCCGCTATAACTTCGGAGTTGTTTATGCCTATGGCCTTGTAGGCGCTCTCTACCCTAGCGGGATCGAATCCACGCTCTTTTAGAAGGATATAAGGCGGGATAATTTTTCCAGACTCGGTGGAAGTGCCCCCTTTGGCCAGGCCCATCCCGCCTTTTTCTGTGGAGCCGCCTCCTTTTGCCTCTTGAGTTTCACGTACCTTGGCGTTGTGTATGTTAATCAGCATCGCAGCACGCAGTTGCTTGGCTTCTTCCGGAGTTCTTGGGGTTCTATTTTCGTCTTGAATAAATTCGTAAGCCTCACTGATTGCACTGTCGGCTCCGGGGCTACCCCCCGCTTTCTTACTTTGCGCCGCCATCTCCGACACTACTTCAGCCACTGCACTCTTGGTTGCCACGATTGCAGATTTACCACGGAAGAAGGAGAAGGCTCCGGGCACCGGACCTTCATTGGTGTTCACCATTTCTGTTATTGTTCTCTGCGCATCCACCGAGTTTGATTTGGAAGCCCCAACTATGGCCGTGTGAAAAGCAGTCACAAGTTCCTTTGCGTCCTCGATGTCTTTTGCAAAGCCATTAGTGAGCACCTCATTGGCAACATCGTTGAGCGCCCATTCAGGCAACTCATCCACAAGCCTCCCATTTTCATCTGAGGACAACTCTGCTGCGGCCAGGATACCAGATGCGAAATGGCTGAAGTGCTGCATCAATGGGCTCACCATAGAGCCTATCGTGTTCTGTAAGGCTGCCGTAGTTCGTGTGACATTCTCCAGTCGGTTTGCGTCTGTGTCTTCTACAACATTTGCCCCATGCTTTGCCGCCCCAAAAAGTGCTTTATCCAACACGTCTTGAGGGACAGACAATAGGGATGAGTAACGTCTTCGGTACTCAGCCACCCTACTAGACGATGTCGCAATAGCATCGGTCAAAGACATAGGGCTACTCTCGACAGCAGAGGCAATGAGTCGGACATCTCGTGGCTCCAACTCAGGTACACTTGCCTGTTGAAGCATACCATCCAACCTTGCCACAGAGTCTGTGTCTCCCCTTTCGTTGGCGACTTGTAGTCTCCTGTCAATTTCTGCAACTGCGCGGTCGTTTACTTTTGTATGACTCATCAATTTTGAGACAGAGTCAGTGAATACTTCGGTTATAGCTCGTATCCTGTCCCTGGCATTTACAAAAGTATTTTCCGTAGGCATGTCCTTTTCGGCTCTCTTCCACAAGACACCGATAGACTCCACTCCTATCTGCGGGTGTTGGAGAATAACAGAAGACGTGAGCGCCGACAACTCCTTGAACACAAAGGCACGCGACATCACATCATCACCCTTTGTCACATCTAGATTAGCGAAAGGTGATGCCGCCATCTCTCTGACTAATGTATGAACTCCGGGGTCGTTTAACCCAACCAAGTTGCCATATGCTTCGGTCAGATAGGTAGAAGTGGATGCGGAAGCACGTTTGGCTTCGGAGGGGGAAAGCGATTCCGCATTGACGCCAAAGGAGCTTAGGTCTGCGTCCCTGTTACGCTTGTAGTACTCCAGATAGCCGTTGGCGGCTACTGGTATCTCGGGAGAGGACGCACTAAAAGACAGCGACGGTGATTCTCCTGGATTTGTTTTCTGCCTGCTACGATGCGCGTCAGCAATGTTTGTAGCATAGGTCCAAGCGGCATCATCGTAAGGATTTGCTCCGGGGTGACGGGTTACATTACCATAGGTCTCTGCCGCTTCAGGGGACATCCCATGCTTGCTAGACATAAATCGAATATGATTCGGATTCGACTTTGGGCTCAACAGATCGGGATTTATCCTTAGC
>Ga0307928_10000958_pt1 | contig 21709 bp, 15 predicted proteins | sample AceLakmetagen232_FD_201815 | JGI IMG/M metagenome (GOLD analysis project Ga0307928, IMG submission 201815) | Saline water microbial communities from Ace Lake, Antarctica - #232 | ecosystem: Environmental > Aquatic > Non-marine Saline and Alkaline > Saline | place: Antarctica: Ace Lake... | reverse complement strand
GTTGAATTGTTAGTGGCGATAACGGTTTTTGCCACAGTTACATCAATTGCTTTTGGAATAACAGCCTCTTTAATACACAAACAAGAAAGAATTATGCATATGCACACGTTAATGGAAAATAGTTCTTATGCTCTAGAGTATATCCAAAGAGCTTCTCGAATGGCCCAAAAAGACGACGGAGGGTGTATCGTTAGCGGAGAAAACTATGCACATTCAAATGGAGACTCAACAATTCAATTTTTGGATTATGAAAATCTTTGTCATAGGTTTAGCTTAGACAGTGGACAAATTCAGGAAACAATCTCGACAGATGATACATCAGGAAACTTAGGAAGCGCCGTGGCTTTTACTTCGGACAAAATTAATGTCACCTCTTTGGTTTTTGAGTTGAATGGAGAAAGCGGAGTTGATTCAATTCAACCTCGAGTAACTATTGAATTTGAAGCTAGTAGTAAGTATTTTCCTGATGTTCAGATTAATATTCAATCAACGTCCTCTCAAAGAAATTTAGATTTATAACTTTCTATGTTCAAAGGAAACGAAAAAGGAATAGCTCTCTTTATTGTCGTAGTGATTACGTCTGTTTCTTTAGGGATTGTTGCGGGAATGAGCTCACTCTTATTTAAAGAAATAAAAATCACTCAAAGCATAGGTCATTCAGTTTTAAGTTTTCATGCTGCTGATAGTGGAATCGAAAGAACTATTTATGCGACTCGAAAAGAATCTTACGATCCCAGTACCTGCACTCCTACTCCTTGTCTCGCCTATCCAATAGTGGGTGATCCAAGCTTTAATAATGGAGCAAGTTATCAAGTTTATGTCCAATCGATCGATACATCAACACAATTACGTTCGGTTGGCTCTTATGTTAACACGCAAAGGGGAGTAGAAATTTCCTATTGAAGAAATTTCTTTTCTGAACGCTTAGTTAATGTCTAATAAATCAGAGGCGAGAAAAAGAATAGAAAAGCTAAAGAAGGTGATTCGCCATCATCGTTATTTATATCATGTTTTGAATAAGCAAGAGATATCAGAAGACGCTCTTGATTCTTTGAAGCATGAATTGTGGATCCTGGAACAAAAAAATCCAGAATTAGTTACTTCTTCTTCTCCGACCCAGAGAGTCGCTGGGCAACCATTAAAACAATTCAATAAAGCAAAACATTTTGCTCCAATGCTTTCTATCGAAGATGTTTTTACTTATCAAGAAGTTAAAGATTGGCAATCTTATATTCAAAGGTTGTTACTAGGAAGAGAGAAAGAAGCCCCTTTAGATTTTTTTTGCGAATCTAAGATAGACGGTTTAGCGGTTAGTTTGATTTATAAAAATGGAGCACTTGAACGCGGGGCCACTAGAGGAGACGGATTTGTTGGAGAAGATGTTACCCAAAACATCAAAACAATCGAATCAATTCCTCTTCGCTTAAACGTTCAAGGGAATTTTCCCTCAAAAACAATCACCACCCAAGTAGAGAACCTTATTAAAAAAGGGCATATTGAAATTAGAGGAGAAGCTTATCTCAATAAAAAAGAATTTGCCTTAATAAACAAAAAACGGACAGAAGAGGGAAAGCTCCTATATTCTAGCCCGCGTAATTTAGCGGCTGGTAGCATTCGTCAACTTGATTCGCAAATTACTCGAAAAAGAAATCTAAGCTTTTTAGCCTATAAAATTATTACTAACCTAGGTCAAGAAAAGCATAGCCAAGAGCACCAAATCATGAGAAGTCTTGGGTTTAAAGCTGATCAGGGAAAAATTTGCTGTAACTTAGATGAAATAATAGATTACTGGCGGATAATTGAGGAAAAAAGAGAGAAGATTCCTCATCATATTGATGGAATAGTAATAAACATCAATTCTAATAAAATTTTTGACAAATTAGGAGTAGCAGGGAAAGGCCACAGAGGATCGAGAGCTTTAAAGTTTCCTCCAGAGCAAGCGACTACAAAGGTTAAAGATATTCAATTTCAGATTGGAAGGACAGGAGCAGTGACACCGGTTGCCTTTTTAGAGCCAGTTAAAATTAAGGGAGCAATTATTTCTCGATCCACTCTTCATAACATGGATGAAATCAAGCGCCTAGGCATTAGAGTGGGAGATACAGTGATAGTGAAAAGGGCTGGAGATGTCATCCCTCAAGTAGTTAAAGTATTGAAAGATTTAAGGAATGGGAAACAAGCCCCTTTTGAGATTCTTCAGAAATGCCCAGTTTGTAAAACGAAATTAATCAGAAAAAAAACAGAAGTAGTTTGGCGCTGTCCTAATATTCATTGCCTGGGGCGCCAGGAAAACTTTTTTCGTCATTTTGTTTCTAGGCAAGGTTTTGACATTGAAGAATTGGGACCACAGACCATTAGACAGCTTTTGAGTCATGATTTTATATTTACGCCTGATGATATTTTTAAATTAACCCAAAAAGATTTATTATCACTGGAAAGATTCGGCGAAAAATCAGCCCGTAATTTATTGAGATCAATTGAAAAAAGCAAAGAAATAAGCTTAGCTAACTTTCTTTTTGCTCTAGGAATTCCCCAAGTAGGGACAGAAACAGCTAGTGATCTCGCTCAGCATTTCAAGAATATTAAAAACCTAGAAAAAGTTTCTTTAGAAGATTTAAAAAATATTCCGAATATTGGGGAAATAGGGGCAAAGAATATAGTTGAATGGTTTGAAGACTCCCCTCATCAAAAATTGATTGATAATTTGTTGAAACAAAAAATAAAAATCTTGATGTCTCCCTTTAAGCTTTCAAGTTCTAAATTATCGGGAATTCATTTTGTCTTAACGGGGACTTTGTCTTTTTGCAGTCGAGAAGAAGCTGGGAAAAAAATAAAATTAGCTGGGGGGAAGGTTGCAAAATCGATTTCTTCAAAAATAGATTATCTAGTAAAGGGGAAGAATCCTGGAAAGGCAAAATTAGACAAAGCTAGGGAATACTCGGTAAAAGTTATTGACGAAAAACGATTCTTAGAATTATTATCTCTTTCGAACTAATGAAAATTCTTTCTATTTTTAAAAATATAGATTGGTGGTTAACATCAGCTTGTTTTTCGTTAAGCGCGATAGGGCTGCTTTCTATTTACAGCATTTCTTTTCATCAGAATAGTTTTTTGCAATTTTATAAACAGCTTATTTTTCTTGGCTTGGCCTTTGTCGCTTTAATTCTTTTTTCTCTTTGGGATTATCGAGTTTTGCGTTCGCATGGTTATTTTATTTTATTTACTTATCTATTTTTGATACTTAGTTTATTGGGATTGTTTTTTGTTCCAAAAATAAGAGGAATTCACGGATGGTATAAGCTCGGACCGGTTTCTTTTGATCCAGTTCCCTTTCTGAGCTTGGGATTAATCGTCGTTTTAGCAAAATATCTATCTTCTCGCTATATTCACCTTCGGCAATTTCACTATATTGTGTTTTCCGGCTTATACGCACTCATTCCCGCTTTTTTTGTTTTTTTGCAACCTGACTTGGGATCAGCATTGATTTTAATCTTAATTTGGCTAGGAATGATTTTGGTGTCAGGGATTAAGTTTTCTCATCTATTAATCTTATTTCTAATAGCCTTTCTTATCTTGGGGGGGATTTGGATGTTTGGGATCAAAGGATATCAAAAAGAGAGAATCACTGATTTTTTGTCATCATCCTTCGGCGATAATGCTTCTTCCTGGCATCTTCGTCAAGCAGAAATTGCCATAGGGTCGGGAGGTGTTTTGGGAAAGGGATTTCTCCAGGGATCACAGGCTCGATATGGATTTCTTCCAGAAGCTAAAACCGATTTTATCTTTTCAGCTATTGCGGAGGAATTTGGCTTAATAGGAATTTTTGTTTTGTTGTCTTTGTTCTTATTCGTTGTTTGGCGCGTCGGGAAAATTGTTTTTTCTTCAATGAATAATTTTGCCCGTTTATTCGGAGTAGGGCTCGGAGTTTTACTAACAGCTCAGATTTTTGTTAACATTGGAATGAACTTAGGGTTATTGCCGATCATAGGGATTCCTCTTCCTTTTGTTAGTTATGGGGGGTCGGGACTAATTGCTTTTTATATCGGAATGGGATTTATTATGAGTATAAAAAAGCACGATTAGTCCTTGACACTTATTTCTTATTGGTTTACAATAAACAAAGTTAATGATTGGACAAAGAAAGTAATTAAAATTCTTTTACTATTATCCCGGGGATAATCCGGCGGGTTGTTTTTGTATTTTTTTATTATTTACAAGAATACTCCATGGTTCATTTTTTTAATATTTTTAAGATTATATGCGAACAACGAAGATTAAAGATTTTTCAAAAAACAATTTAAACTTCTCTTCGCCTCATTTTTTACATATTCAAAAAAATAACTGGAATAGTTTTTGGAAAAATGACATCGGGAAAGTATTCGCGGAATTTTTCCCGTTAGTCAACTCTGGTGCAAAAAAATTTCGGTTAGATCTTCTTGATTATAATTTGGGGAATCCTAATTACGAAAATTATCTGAAAGCAAAAGAAAAAGATGATTCTTTTAGCGTTCCTTTTTCTATTAAGCTTCGACTCACTGATCTAAAAACAAAAAAAATTCGCAGGGAAGAAATTTTTGTTACAGATTTTCCAATGATGAGCGAAAGGGCAACTTTTGTAATTAAAGGGGTGGAAAAGGTTTTGGTTTCTCAACTTATTCGTTCTCCTGGAGTTTTTTTTCGAACAGAAGAATCTAAGGGGACTACATGTTTTGGGGCTATTATTATTCCCAGTCGTGGTAGTTGGCTAGAATTTCAATCAAATAAAGCAGGAGCAATTCAAGTTAAGATTAATCGACGTAGTAAAATTCCAGTTACTACTTTATTAAGGGCTTTTGGCATATCAACGGACAAAGAAATCTATAACTTGTTTGCAAAAGTCGACAAGGGAAAGACTAAACATATTCAGGCAACCCTAGACAAAGACTTAACTCACAATCAAGACGAAGCTTTTATTGATATTTATCATCGTCTTCGCCCCGGAGAAATGGTTTCTTCGGATACGGCTCGAGGGTTTGTCGAAAGCATGTTTTTTGATTTAAAAAGATATGATTTAAGTGAAGTTGGGCGTTGGAAGATTAATCAAAGACTCTTTAAGAAAACAACAAACGAGGATATCTTATTCAAAGAAAGAGTTTTAAAGGTAGAAGATGTTGTCTCGACAGTGAGAGAGATTATTCGTCTAAACAATACGCCTGGATCTCAACCAGATCAAATTGATCATTTGGGGAATAGGAGGATTAGAGGATTAAGCGAATTGCTTCAAGAACAAGTTCGTCTTGGTCTAACTCGTGTTAGTCGTATAGCTCAGGATAGAATGGCTACCTTTTCTGGGGAAGAATTTCTTCCTTCTTATTTAATAAATCCTCGTCCTTTAACTATCTTGATAAAGAGTTTTTTTAATACCTCTGGTTTTTCTCAATTTATGGATAACGACAATCCTTTGGCAGCCCTAGAAAACAAAAGAAGGCTTACGGCGACAGGACCAGGAGGATTGACCCGTCAAAGAGCGGGATTTGAAGCTAGGGATGTTCAGCCCTCTCATTACGGGAGGATCTGCCCAATTGAGACTCCAGAAGGCCAAAACATTGGCTTAGTTAGTCATTTAGCTTCAGTTGCCCAAGTTAATAAGTATGGTTTTTTGCAAACGCCCTATTTTAAAGTGAAGAAGGGAAAAGTTTCGAAAGAAGTTGTTTATTTGGACGCTTACGAAGAAGAGGCCCATGTTATTGCTCACGCGGGAATTCTCGTTGATTCAAAAAGAAAAATTATTCCCGAACAAGTTGATGCACGAGCTTACGGGGTGCCAGCAGAAATTAGTCGAGACAAGATTGACTTGATGGATGTTTCGGTTAATCAAATTATTAGTGTTGCGGCTAGCTTAATCCCTTTTCTTTGTAATGATGATGCTGTTCGGGCAATGATGGGGTGTAATATGCAGAGGCAGGCTGTTCCTTTAATCAATCCAGAAATCCCTTTAGTGGGAACGGGGACAGAAGAAAAGGTTGCTCGAGAATCTGGGCAAATTTTAATAGCAGAAGAAGATGGGAAAGTTACAGAAGTCGATGGAGCTCATATCAAAGTTGGGCGAAAAACCTATACTCTTCAAAATTTTGTTCGGAGTAATCAATATACTTGCCTACATCAACAACCGATTGTTGAATTAGGCCAGAAAGTCAAAAAAGGCGATATCTTGACTGACGGAGCGGCTATCACTCAAGGGAGATTATCGCTTGGAAGGAACCTTCTAGTCGCTTTCATGCCTTTTAAAGGGATGAATTATGAAGATGCAATAGTAATTTCCGAAAGACTAACAAAAGAAAATGTTTTAAGCTCAGTTCATATTGAAAGTTTTGTTTGCGAAGTAAGAAATACTAAATTAGGTCCAGAGAAAACAACTTCTGATATCCCCAATATCGGAGAGGAAAAATTAAAAGATTTGGACAATGAGGGGATTATCCGGATTGGAGCGAAGGTTGGCCCTAATGACATTTTAGTGGGGAAAATTGCTCCCAAGGGGCAGGTTGAACTTTCGGCGGAAGAAAGATTGGTTAAGGCTATCTTTGGAGAAAAAGCAAAAAAAGTTAAAGACGTTTCTCTGCGCGTTCCTTACGGAAAGAAAGGAGTGGTAACTAAGGTTCATATTTTTTCTAGAAAAGAAGGAAGTCAACTTAATCCACGGGTATTAGAAAAAATTAAAGTTGAAATAGCTCAATTAAGGAAAATAGAGGTTGGCGATAAACTATCTGGTAGACACGGGAATAAAGGGATTATTTCTTATATTCTTCCCGAAGAAGAAATGCCTTTTCTTGCCGATGGAACACCAGTAGATATAGTTCTTAATCCTCTTGGGGTAATTTCTCGAATGAATGTTGGGCAGATTTTAGAAACGCATCTTGGTTGGGCTGCTGATAAACTTGGCTATTTTGCTGTTATACCAGCTTTAATTGGCTTAAGTGAAGAAGAAATCAAAGATGAGCTTAGGGAGGCTAACTTGCCAGAAAGCGGACAAATAGAATTGTATGATGGAGAAACAGGAAAGAAGTTTCCTTCCCCAATCACTGTTGGGAAAATGTATGTCTTGAAACTGCATCACATGGTTCAAGATAAGATTCATATGCGTTCAACTGGCCCTTATTCTTTGATCACTCAACAACCTCTAGGAGGAAAAGCTCAATTTGGTGGACAACGCCTAGGAGAAATGGAAGTTTGGGCGCTTGAAGGATATGGAGCAGCTTACACCCTTCAAGAAATGTTAACTATCAAATCTGATGACGTTAGAGGAAGGGCAGAAGCATATGAAGCTATTTTGCGAGGAAAACCAATAGAGCATTGGTATCAACCAGCGTCATTAAGCTTATTAATTAATGAACTGAAGGCTCTCTCTCTTGATATGAAAATTGAGATAGAGAAATAATTTTTTGATAAATTTATGACTAAAGACGTTATAAAAGATTCTGATCCAAATTTAACTCCGAAATCTGTTCATATAAAATTGGCTTCGCCTGAAGAGATTTTGTCATGGAGTCATGGAGAGGTTACTAAACCAGAAACAATAAATTATCGGGTTGGTCGCCCAGAAAAAGGCGGGTTATTTTGCGAGAAGATCTTTGGGCCAACCAAAGATTATCAATGTTATTGCGGAAAATACAAAGGAATTCGCTATAAAGGAGTAGTTTGTGATCGATGTGGAGTAGAAGTAACAAAATCTTCGGTTCGTCGAGAAAGAATGGGGCACATTAAATTAGCAGCGCCAGTTGCTCATATTTGGTTTCTTCGAAAATCCCCTTCTCGAATAGGATTAGTGTTGGGAGTATCAGGAAAACGATTAGAGCAAGTTATTTATTTTACGGCCTATATTATCACGAAGGTCAATAATAAAATCAAAGCAGAGATAATTGAACAAATTGAAGCCGAATATAAAAAGAAGAAAACACAAAAAGAAGTAGACTTAGAAGAATTAAAGAATGCTCGCAAGAAAGTTCATCAAGAGTTGACGTCGATTAAAAAATTAAGAGTAATTTCTGAAAGAGAATATCGGGATTTAGCCCTAAGGTATGGTTCTGCTTTTGAAGCAAAAACAGGGGGGAAAGCTCTTCAAGAAATCTTGTCTGATTTTGACGTCGAAAAGAAAATCAAAACACTTAAAGAAAAATTAAAAAACACTAATTCTGTTCTTCAACAAGAAAAAGCAGCCAAAAGAATTAGACTCTTGGAAGGGATGCTTAAAGCACGCATTTCTCCTGACTGGATGTTATTAACTGTATTACCGGTTCTTCCTCCGGAATTGCGCCCAATGGTTCAATTAGATGGAGGAAGATATGCATCTTCTGATATCAATGATTTATATCGTCGAGTTATTAACCGTAACAACAGACTGAAACGCCTTGCGGTCATTAAGGCTCCAGAAATCATCATTCGCAACGAGAAAAGAATGCTACAAGAATCGGTTGATGCTCTTATTGATAACCAAATGAGAAGCAGTAACGCTGCCCGAGGAAGGGGACGAAGACCTCTTCGTTCTTTAGCTGATAGTATTCAAGGGAAAACTGGGCGTTTTAGAAGAAATTTATTAGGAAAAAGAGTTGATTATTCTGCTCGATCAGTTATTGCTATCGGAGTTGATTTAAAAATGTCAGAGTGTGGTCTTCCTAAAAAGATGGCTCTGGAATTATTTAAGCCTTTTGTTATTAAGCATATCTTAGATCAAGAACTAGCTTATAACATAAAAGGAGCTTCTCGTCTTATTGAACAAGGAACGCCTGAAATTTGGGCAATACTAGAAAAAGTTGTTCAAGGAAAATTCGTTCTTTTAAATCGAGCCCCAACTCTTCATCGTTTAGGGATACAAGCTTTTCGTCCTTTATTGATAGAAGGGAATGCAATTAGAGTGCATCCTTTGATTTGTGCGGCTTTTAATGCTGATTTTGACGGAGATCAAATGGCTGTTCATCTCCCTCTTTCTCGTCAAGCCCAAGAAGAGTCAAAAAATATAATGCTTTCGGGTGTAAATTTGAGAAAACCAGCAACTGGATTGCCAGTGGCAACACCTTCTCAAGATATTGTTCTGGGTATTTATTTCTTAACAACAGTTGCTAATTCTTTAGCTGACGAAAAAGTAAAATATTTCTCTGATATAGATGAAGCTTTATTGTGTTATCAAAATGGAGGAATTGGAGTACGAACCATTGCTCGGATTAATATTAAACCTAATCTTGCCTCAAAGCCAGAGCTTCTGAGAACAACTATTGGAAGAATTCTCTTCAATCAAATTCTTCCAAAAAATTATCCTTTTTTCAATAAGTTAGTAGATCAAAAAACTTTAGCAAGAATAGCAACAGATATTATTGAGAAGAATTCCCTAGCAGAGGCTCAAGTTTTTCTTGATCAAATGAAGAAAATAGGTTTTCAATATTCTTCGCTTTCCGGAGTAAGTTTGGGGATTGATGATTTTGTTATCCCTCGAGAAAAAGGAAAATTAGTTGATATCGCGAAGAAGAAGGTATTGGCGATTGGTAAAATGAGAGATAGAGGGCTTTTCTCAGAAAGAGAAGAGAGGAGTCAAATTGTTAGCGTTTGGCAGGAAGTAATTTTGACTTTAAAAAAAGCAATTCCACAAGAATTACCGAAAGACGGGGCTCTTTCTGTTATAGTTAATTCTGGGGCGCGCGGTTCGTGGGATCAGCCTTTTCAAATGTGTGGAATGAAAGGATTGGTAGCTAATCCAGCTGGAAGGATTATAGAATTGCCAGTAATCGATTCTTTTAAAGAAGGATTAGATGTTTTAGGGTATTTTATCTCAACTCATGGAGCAAGAAAAGGAATGGCTGACAAGGCTTTAAGAACTTCGTCAGCAGGATATCTTACTAGGCGACTAGTTGATGTGGCTCATGATGTCTTAATCAGAGAAGAAGACTGTGGAGACACAGAAGGTTTAACTGTTTTTTATCAAGACGCAGAAATTCTTGAGCAAAGTTTTGCCTTCAAAATCGTTGGTCGTTATGTCTTAGGCGATGTTATTGATCCCGAGACAAAAAATAAAATTGTGAAAAAAGGGAAATTAATTGATTGGGATCAAGCCAGACAAATAGAAAATTTAAAGATTAAGAAAATAAAAATAAGAAGTCCCTTAACTTGCAAAACTACAGGAGGAATTTGCCAAAAATGTTATGGTTGGGACACAGGAATTAATAAATTAACAGAACTTGGACAAGCGGTAGGAATAATTGCTGCCCAATCTATTGGTGAGCCGGGAACACAATTAACAATGAGAACTTTTCATTTAGGAGGAGTAGCGGGAGTGGGAGATATTACCCAAGGACTTCCTCGCGTAGAAGAGCTTTTTGAAAATAGAATACCTAAGATTCAGGCTTTAACTGCTTCAAGAGATGGAATCGTTAAAGAGGTGGATTTGAAAGAAAGGTCTGTCAAAATTGAGGCAAGTGGAAAAAATACAAAAAGAACAATTCGTGAATATCATGCGCCAGAATTATTATCAATCTTAGTAAAAGCGGGCGACAAAGTGAAGAAAGGGCAACGTTTAAGCGAAGGGGTGATAAGGCCAGATCACGTTTTTAAGTATTTTGGAGAAAGAGCCGCTCAGAGCTATATTGTTCAGGAAGTACAAAAAGTATATGCCGGAGAGGGAGTGAAAATTCATGATAAACATCTAGAGGTTATTGCTCGCCAAATGTTTTCTCGAGTAAAGGTTGTGGACGGAGGAGATAGTTTCTGGAATACCGACGAAATAATAACCCGCTATCAATTTGATCAGAAAAATAAAGAATTATCAGAACAGAAAAAAGCAAAAGTAGTGGCAATTCCAGTTTTGCTCGGAGTTTCTAAGGTAGCTCTAAGCTCAGAGAGTTTTCTATCAGCTGCTTCATTTCAAGAAACATCGCAAATATTGATTCGAGCCGCCTTAAGAAATCAAGAGGATAAATTGCGAGGGTTAAAGGAGAATGTTATAATAGGGAAGTTAATTCCGGCCGGAACAGGACGTAAGCAAAAATAATGCCTAAAAAAAAAGATAGATTTAAAAAAAACAAACTTCCTTCGGAATTAAAAGATTGGGTTACAGCTACTTTAGCTTTTCTTGGAGCGGTAGTGATGACCCTATCTTTTTTGAATTTAGCAGGAACGGGAGGGGTGTGGATTAATAAGATCTCAAGGTTTTTAATTGGGAGAACGGCATTAGTTCTGCCAATTTTTTTACTTGGATTGGGAATAACGATTTTATTAAAGAAGAAAGCAGAAGTTTCTTGGCGTGTGGTTTTGTTGCAAATATCTTTACTTTTAATCGGAGCTTCAGGGATTTTAGCAACTCAAGATCTAATTCACGTGGAAAGTAATCTTTTTCATCAACAATACGGAGGTTGGATTGGTTGGGCATTCGCTTGGCCAATTTTTAATTTTTTTGGAGAATGGGTTTGTTCTCTCGTGTTCATAACTTTTTTTGTGATGGGCGGGATAATTTTTGTTTATCCATTTTGGCTTCGTCGTCGTAAAGGAAAAGATATTAAGGGAGATCAACAAGAGAATAAAATTAAGCCAAAGAAGAAAAAAGAGGCAATAAAAATTAATAACAAAGACTTTAAAGAGCCACGAGTAAATTGGAACCAAGCCAAACAGTTTATCAAAAAACAAAAAAAAGGAGAAATGCTTTCGCCGAGTCAAATTATTAAGAAACAATTGGCGGCTAAAACAGCAAATTCGGGTCAAGGAAATTATCAATTACCGTCAGTTGAATTTTTGGCTGCTGAACAAGGGAGCCCAGAAACGGGAAGCATTAAAAGTAATTCGGCTATTATAAAAAGTACTTTCAGTGATTTTGGTTTAGAAGTCAGAATGACTGAAGTTAATGTTGGTCCAACGGTAACTCAATATGCTCTTCGACCACCAGAGGGAGTTCGGCTTTCTAAAATTACTTCATTGTCTAGAAATCTTGCCTTGGCATTAGCGGCTCATCCAATTAGAATGGAAGCTCCTATCCCAGGTCGTTCTTTAGTGGGGATTGAAGTTCCGAACAAAACTAGAGTATTGGTTCGTTTGCGTAACCTTGTTGAAGATCCTAAATTTATTAATGGTCCTCCCTTAGAACTGTGCATAGGAAGAGATGTAGCAGGAACCCCTGTTTACGCGGATTTAGGGAAGATGCCTCATTTATTGGTTGCTGGGGCAACAGGAGCAGGGAAAACAGTTGCCTTAAACAGCTTAATCACCAGTCTTCTATACAAGAATACTCCTGCCCAAACTAAATTACTGTTAATTGATCCCAAAAAAGTAGAATTTTCTTTATACAATGGTCTACCTCATTTATTAACTCCGGTTATTTCAAATCCAGATGAAGTAGTGGGGGCATTAGAATGGTTAATCGAGGAAATGGAGAGACGATTTACGCAGATTTTAAAGTTACAAGTTAGAGATATAAAAGCTTACAACAAGATAGCTCGTAGCAAATCGGTTCAACCCCTTCCTTATATCGTTGTGGTTGTTGACGAACTAGCCGATTTAATGGCCACCAAAGGGAGAGAAATCGAAAGTGCCATTGTTCGTCTAGCTCAAAAATCTAGAGCGGTGGGTATCCATTTGGTTATAGCGACACAACGCCCTTCTGTCGAGGTTATTACAGGTCTAATAAAAGCTAATATTACTTGTCGAATGGCTTTCCAAGTTGCTTCTCAGATTGATTCAAGAACAATCATTGACGTAGCTGGGGCGGAAAAATTACTGGGGAATGGAGACATGCTCTTTTTATCTCCAGAAAGAACAAAGACACAAAGAGTTCAAGGAGTTTTTCTATCAGAAAAAGAGGTTTTGAAAGTGGTACACTTTTTTGAAAAGAATAATAAAAGCGTAGAGGGAGAGTCGTCATTGGAAAAAGAGCTAAAAGAAAGCCTCAAAAGAAAACAACAAGAAGGAGTAATGTCTTTTGGAGAGGATTCTCTTTACGAAGAAGCTCGAGACTTAGTTTTGCAATCAGAAAGAGCCTCTGCTTCATTTTTACAAAGAAGATTAAGGGTAGGATATGCAAGAGCAGCGAGGCTTCTTGATATGTTAGAATCGAAGGGAATTATTGGTCCCGGGGAAGGATCAAAACCAAGGAAGATTAATTATTCTTTCGAAGAAAAAGATAATGAAGAAGAAAAAGAACAATAAAAAAATTGACCATCAGGAGGATTCAAAAATCCAAGACGTATTAAGCGAAATTAAAAAACGTTTTGGAGAAGAATCAATAATGAATCTTGGAGAAGGATGGAAGAAAGATATTGGGGTTATCTCTACAGGAATAACTTCTTTAGATATAGCCTTGGGCGTAGGAGGTCTTCCGAAAGGACGAGTAGTTGAAATTTTTGGAGTCGAATCAACAGGGAAAACTACGCTCGCTCTTCATGTTCTCGCTGAGGCCCAGAAATTAGGTGGGATAGGTGCTTTTATTGATGCCGAACACGCCCTCGATCCAAAATATTCCCATAAAATAGGAGTAGATTTAAAGAAATTAATTATCTCGCAGCCTAGTTCTGGAGAAGAAGCTTTGCAAATCACGGAAAGTTTAGTTCGTTCAGGAGAAGTAGATATTATTGTCATTGATTCAGTTGCCGCTTTGACTCCACGAAGGGAAATAGAAGGAGAAATGGGGGAACAACAGATAGGTCTTCAGGCAAGATTAATGAGTCATGCTTGTCGAAAACTATCGGGAATTGTGTCACAATCTGACACAATTATTATTTTTCTTAATCAAATTAGAATGAAAATAGGAGTGAGATTCGGAAACCCAGAAACTACACCAGGAGGATTAGCGCTTAAATTTTATAGTTCTATAAGAATTAATTTGCGTCATCGAGCGGCCCTAAGACATAAAGAGGAAATTATTGGGTCAAGGATAATGGCAAAAGTGGTTAAAAATAAAGTTGCCGCTCCATTTAAGACGGCAGAATTTGATATTTATTATAGTCAAGGGATTGCTAGAAATGCTGATTTAGTAGCTTTGGGTGTTAGTCGAGGGTTGGTTAAGCAATCAGGTAGTTGGTTTGAATATAAAGGAGAAAAAATTGGACAAGGACTCAATGGAACAGAAAAATATCTTCGGGAGCACCCGAAGACAGCTAAAGCAATTAGAGAAGAAATTATCAACAACGTTGAAGAAGAAGAGAAGTAATTTTTCTTTAATTAACGTAGGGCATCAATGCTAAAAATCTCGCTCGCTTAATCGCTTGCGTTATTTTTTTTTGATGTTGAGCACAAAGTCCAGTTTTTCGTCTAGGTTTTAATTTTTCCTGATTATAAGTAAATTGTTTCAACAATTCAACATCAGTAAAATCAATTCTTTGTATTTCTTTTTGGCAAAGTGGGCAAATAGACATAATTATTATTGATTAAAAGGGTATATCGTCAACATTAATCTCTTCCTCTTTTTTTGTTTTTATTTTAGAAGAAGTTTTTTTCTTTTCGGGAGACCTTTCTTTTTGTTCCTTATCCTCTACCACAGGAATGGTTTTTTCGCCAGAAGAAGTTTCTTTAGGAGAAGACTGAAATTCGGTTGTCTTCGCGTAATAATTCTTAACATCGTTTCGTTTCTGGCCTTGATATTCCTCACTCCCAATTCCTAGTTTTAATTCTTTGCCAATGAGTTCTTCCCATCCATCAGAAAGAGTAACTGTTCCTTCGTAGGGAAGACCACAGGCATAAAGCAAGTTTTGTATTTTCCACTCTACTTGCTGTAGTAATACTAAATTATCCCAGATTAATCGATTGTTTATTTTTACTTCTTCGGCATGCGGTCCGAACAATCGAAAAGTAATTTGTTTGTAATGATTGTTTGAGCGAGCGACGCGTTCTTCAACTGCTTCAACGCGGGCGTCATAAATTCCATCAGGAATTAAGGAAAAACTTTTATCTTTATTATTATCTTCGAAATTATAAATAGCCATTTTAATTTTTAAGAATTTGATCTATTTTTTGATTTATTTCATCGAGTTTAATCTTTTCTTCCTTAGTGCCGATGTTTACCGCTGGAGTTTTTTTAATCAAAGGCCTTGTTTTTTTTGCCTTAATTTTTTTCTTCTTGGGGACGGCAATAATTAGAAATCTCAACAGAGAAGAATTCTCTTTTAGGATTTTCTCTAGGTCAAGAATTTTTTCGGAAAGATAATTAAATTGAATACTTCCTAAATAAGCACTGTTCTCTTTTTTGATTTCGTAGGCTAAAACTGTTTTCAAAATTTCTTTCGTTTCTTTTATTTCTCCTTGCTCTTTCTCTATTAAGTTTTGTATTTCTAAAGTTACTTCTTTAGCTTTTTTTAATTCAAGCTTTGAAGAAACAAGAAATACCAATCGGTATAGTTTCATCTTAGATTTTAATTAATGTCCTTATAATAAAGCAATTTTTCCTTTTCGTCAATTCTTATAAAATAATCCCATTTCTTTTTTAACCTCTTCTAGCGTTTGATCGGCAACTTCTTGAGCTTTTAATCGTCCTTGCCGCAATATTTCTTGAACTTTATCTGGTTGCTGTTCCAACTCCTTATATTTCTTTTGAAAAGGAGCTAAAGATTCAATAATAATTTGGGATAGATTATCTTTAAATTTCCGATAACTTTCTTGGCGAAATTGTTGTTCAATGACCTTAATAGATGTTTTGCGGAAGAGGGAATATATCGTCATTAGATTAGATATTCCTGGTTTATGAGCAGGATCATATTTTATCTCTTGCCCAGAATCAGTGGTGGCGCTAGCAATTTTAGATTTAATTTCTTCAGGGTTATCAAGGAGAGAAATATAACTTTTTGAATTATCGGTTTTCGACATTTTCTGTTCAGGAAACTGCAAAGATTTAATGCGAAATCCTTGCTCAGGAATAATTGTTTTTGGAATAGGAAATATTTTTCCAAATTGATGGTTGAATTTTTTTGCCAACATCTGAGCAAATTCAACGTGTTGTTTCTGATCCTCTCCTACGGGAACCCCTTCTGCTTTATAAAGCAGAATATCTGCGGCCATTAGAACGGGATATTGAAGTAATCCGACCATGGAGCTCGTTGTGTCGTTTGCCTTCGTTTTGTATTGAGTCATTCTTGTTAATGCACCGACTGGAGTAATAGTTCCCAACAACCAGTTTAATTCAGCGTGATTTGGGATTTGAGATTGAATAAAGAGTATTGATTTGTCTGGATCAAGTCCTAGGCTTAAGTAAGACAAAGCTAATTCCCAAACATTTTTTTTAAGTTCATCAGGGGAGTAAGAGGTGGTAATGGCGTGCAGATCAACAACGCAAAAAAAGCAGGTGTGTTTTTTTTGAAGTTCGAGCCAATTTTGAATGGCACCGAGATAATTTCCAATATGTATTTGTCCGCTAGGGCGAATGCCTGAAAAGATTCTCATGATTATATTTCGATAATTACCGGAAGGACCATCGGTCGTCTTCTAGTTTTTTGAAAGAGGAAAAGCCCAATTTCATTCCGAATATTATCCTTGATGTAAGTAGAATCAAGAAGTACTTTGTTTTGACAGCTCTTATCAACAATTTTAATCACTTCTTTGCGGACGTCATTTAATAATTTTTGTGATTGCTTGAGATATATAAACCCTCTTGAGATTATATCGGGAGAGTTTTGTACTTTTCCTGTTTTGCGATCAATAGCAACAATAAGAACGAACATTCCGTCTTGAGCTAGGTTTTTTCTATCCCTTAAAACCACTTCTCCTATGTCGCCAATTCCTAAACCATCGACGAGAACAATGTTGGCAGGAACAGTTTCCTTAGAGATGGCAATTTTTTCAGGATCTACCTCGATGATTTTTCCGTTTTCGGCAACAATAATATTCTCAACAGGAATTCCTTCCTCGATGGCTATCTTTTTGTGAGTGACAAGCATAGAGACGTATCCATGTACCGGCATAAGAAATTTTGGTTTGGTCAGATTAATCATCTGTCGTAATTCATCTTGTTGGGCATGTCCACCAGCATGAATATCCATCATATTATAATTTATGATGTTAAGTTTTGCCTGATACAATCGGTCTTTTAGGTGTTGGACGGACACTTCTTTCCCAGGGATAATAGAGGACGAAAGAATAACAGTATCTCCTGGAGTTAACCTTATGAATTTATCTTCATTATTGGCTATTCTCATTAAGGCTGCTCGTTCTTCAGCTTGGCTTCCCGTACAGATAACGGTTATTTCATCCGGAGGGTATTTCGAAAAATCCTTTGGCTTTACGAAGGTGTCTTTTTTGACTTTTAAGTATTTTAGACGCTGGGCGATTTCTATGTTTTCCTGCATAGATCTTCCTCGAACAATGACCTTGCGATCATGTTCTTCCGAGCAAGTTATGACTTGCTGAATACGGTTTAAAAGAGAGGAAAAAGTAGAAATAACTATTCTTTTTTCGGCCGAACGGATTAATTTATCTAAATTTTTATTAATTAATTCTTCAGAGAGAGAATGCCCCTTAACTTCAGAATTGGTCGAATCAGACATTAAGAGAAGAATGCCTTTTTTGCCGAAATCTCTTAATTTCTTGAAATCACTAGGTTCTTCATTAACAGGAGTTTCATCAAATTTAAAGTCAGAAGTATGAAGTATGTTCCCAATAGGAGTTTCAATAAAAAGCCCTAGGTTTCCAGGAATATTGTGAGTTTGATGGAAAAAAGTAACCTTAAAAGGGCCCAAGGTAATCTCTGTTTCATTCTCAACTTTAGTTATCTTTGGTTTAGAAAGATGAGGAAATTCTTTTTCTCGCCTAAGAATGATTTCTCGAGATAAGCCCGAAGCAAACATTGGAGGATTTCCTAATCGATCAAGAACATAAGGAACAGCTCCAATGTGATCATAATGACCGTGCGTAAAGACGACTCCTAAGATATCTTTTTTTCTTTTCTGGAGATAATTAGTGTTGGGAATCAGATAATCAATTCCAGGGGTTCCTTCTTCTGGGAATCCTATCCCAATATCGATGATCAGTATTTTTTTATCCCATTCCAAGACGGTCATATTGCGACCGACTTCTCCTAGTCCTCCCAGGGGAATAATTTGTAGTTTGGTTGTTTTTTGCATTATTATTATAGTTTTTTTAAATTAGTAAAAGATGGTGCCGAGGGCGGGATTTGAACCCGCAAGTCCTTGCGAACACGTGGTTCTGAACCGCGCATGTTTACCAGTTTCATCACCTCGGCTGGAATTATCGCCAGACAATTTTTGTGCGGAGATACCATTGATCAATGGTCGCAAAACGCTTAGAGGGATCAGTGATTTTAGTTACCTTGTTTCCTTTAAGATTAGAAGGAAAAAAATACAATGAAGAGGGTCGATAAAGAAAAACGGCAGGAGCATCTTCAAGGAGAATTTCTTGAAATGCTTCATATTCTTTTTGTCTTTGTTCAGATTCTAGTGTTTGATGAGCTTTTTCCAAAAGCTTATCAGCTTTTTCGTTTTGATAAAGAGCAAGGTTTAAGCCAGGCTGACGTTGTTTGCTTGAGTGCCAAAAAGGGACAAGATCAGGCATCATTCCTAGCATTTCTCCGAAAAGCAAAGCTTCGTAATTGCGGGGATTAATAATTTCTGTTTCTAAAACAGAAGTAGGCTCGGTGTCAATCTCTGTTTTTATTCCAACTTCTTCCCATTGTTTTTTTAATAATCTAGCGACTTCAATAAGCTCTGGTTGATCGATAGTGGTAAGAGTTATTTTTAACAATTGTGTTTTTTCTGATTGAGGGAAGCAAATCTCATTAAGTTTTTCCCGAGTAGTTTTTCCAACCATGCCGGTTCCGCGACTAAATCCCCAGGGTTCGAGGATATCAGAGCTATACTTTTCTTGGAAATTAATTACACCTTCTTTTGTTTCGGCCCCGAAGTGACCGGTTTCTTTTGCTCCTGGATACAAAAGAGGGAATTGTGCTAAACATTTTTGTAATTCTCTTACTTCTTGTCCTTGGCTTCCTTGTTGAAGATTGCTTTTAAACACCTGATCTGAAGTAGAAATTATCACCTTTTCTCGAAATTGGCCTTGATCAGATAATTCAAATCCTAATTGGTTAAATATTTCTTCTGCTTTTTCTGGTTGATAAGAATAATCTTTTTCTGGTTCTGCAAAATTATAAAAATTAGGGAGAATAGGAGAATAAACAGCCTGCCCGTATCCTTCTAAAACATTTTCAACAATTTCTTCTCGGTTTGTGGCATAATTTAATGCTTCCCTTACTCCTGTCTGGATTAATAGATTAGATTTATTGGGATTTAGAAAAACAGCAAAATATCGAGGCATTTCCATGATTTTTGAGGAAAGAGCTGGAGGGATTTTATCAATGTTTTGGAAATCGCTGACAAGAAAACTATCAATCTCTCCTCTTTGCGCTGCTTCAATCAAATCACTTTTATTGTCAAAAAAACGAAAGGATATTTGAGAAATTAGAGGTTTGCTTGGTAAATACCGTGGATTTGCTTCTAAATTAAGCGAATTGATATTTTGTCTATTGCTTGATAATTGAATGTCTTTAAATTGAAAAGGCCCGGATCCTATTAATAGTTGAGTCGAAGATATAGCTAAAGGAAAACTTTTAGCAGAAATATCCTTCCAAACATGAAGTGGGATAATCTTCGTTGTCATGGTTTCGAGAAAATTAGGATAAGGGATGGTAAGGATAAAACGAACTTTTTGACTAGAAATTTTCTCTGCCTTAACATTAAACCAACTAGCTTGCGAGGGGCTTTTATAATCAGGGTTTTGAATAGTTTCTATTGTAAAGATAATATCGTCGCTAGTTAAGGCAACGTGGTCGTGCCAATAAAGATTATCTTTAAGGGTGAATTCGTATATTCTTCCCTCTTCTTTTATCTCGTAGCTTTGAGTTAAGTCAGGAATTATTTCTCCGTCAGCGCCATACTTCATTAACCCGGAAAAAATAAGTTCAACAATGTCACGATCGGGGTCATTAAGAGAAGAATAAATAGGATTAAGGAAATGTGCTTGTCCAACAATTCCCTCGCGTAATGTTCCCCCGGCTGCAGGCTGCACGATGGTGTTGTTTTGTTGATATTGGAAAATCAAAAAAGTGCTACTGATTACAGCAACAAGAATTAATAATCCTAGCGTTATTTTTTCCCGCTTGCTAGAAACTTTAGAAAATTGCTTCCATTGGAACCAAGAAGGAAAAGGGATAGATCCTTTTTTGTGTTTTGTCATTCAGTAGAGAGTAAAAGACAAGAGAAGTCTAATAGAAAAGATTCAATATGCTTAAACCAAGAAAAGCAATGGCAACAAAGACTGTTGCATAGAATAATTTCTTTTCTATTCCTCGTCGGGAGAGATATGATTCCCCGCCACCGCTACCACCCATAATAGAACCCATGGCTGATCCTCTTTGTTGAAGAAGGACGAGAACAATTAAAATAACAGAAGTAATAATTTGAAGAATAATTAGATAATACATAACTATTTAGTGGAAAATAATGAAGTGAGAATTAAATTAAGACCAAGCATGATTAGTGTAGTATAAACCAAAGGAAGAATCAATGGGATGTCTATCATTGGGAAGATGGCGGTAATAATCCATATCATCACTCCGTTGATAATTAAACCAAAAAGCCCAAGCGTTATTATGCGAAGAGGGAAGGTTAATACTCTAAGAATCGGACGAAGGGTTAAGTTTAATACTCCAAGCGCAAGACCAGCCATTATTATGTTGGGGTCTTTTAGATCGAAACAAACTCGAGGAATGATTAATCCAGATAAATAAAGTCCTCCCACAGAAACTATCATCCGAAGGGTAATGTGTTTTATTATTTTCTTCATAGGTTAATAGAATTTCTTAGGGAAGTTAACAGTTGTTGCTTCCTTGAGGTGGGCAATTGGTTGTTAATTAAGAGACAATATTAGGCCAGGAATTAATTCGTCGTAAAGGTCCCTGTTCCACCATATTTCCAACCCGATGTCCCGGCGACTGCTTTGACTTGAAATTGATAGGTTGTGTTTGGAAGAAGATTACTCAAGGATTGGCTTATCGATCTAGGAGCAGTAATTCCGCTATTGTAGACAGAGTTTTTCGCACAACCTCCCTTCCAATATTCAAAGTAAGCCGTTGCGTAAGTATAATTCCCAAGGCCGGTGATTCTTCCGTTAAGGGTGGCCGTTGTGCTACCAATATTGGTAGCGGATTGAGTTTGGAGGGCAAATGGATTACTACTACTTTCTCCTCCTCCTCCTCCTCCTCCTCCGGTTGTTGTAAAACTTACGTCGTTTCCGTAGATCCATCTACTGCCTTCTCTGATGGCAATGCGGTAATGATAAGTTGTTCCTGGAGATAAGGGAGCAATATCAGTGAGTTGCGTTGAAGATCTATAAGAAGATCCACACATTGTTTTGCTCCGACCATATGCTGTTGTGGTTCCCCATTGGAAGTAAACAGTACAAAGCTGATTGCTGGGATTTGTTAATGTCCCGTTTAGTCTAGCAGTAATGTTAGTAATATTCGTTGCTGCGTTAGTTCGAACAGATAACTGGGTTTCATTTCCACCTTCACTTCCACTTCCATTATCACCTTCACTTCCACTTCCATTGTCACCTTCACTTCCACTTCCACTTCCGGTTGTCGTAAAGGTCCTTGTTCCACCATATTTCCAAGTGGATGTTCCGGCGGTTGCTTTGACTTGGAATTGATAGGTTGTGTTTGGAAGAAGATTACTCAAGGATTGGCTTACCGATCTAGGAGTAGTAA
>Ga0307928_10000957_pt1 | contig 21710 bp, 25 predicted proteins | sample AceLakmetagen232_FD_201815 | JGI IMG/M metagenome (GOLD analysis project Ga0307928, IMG submission 201815) | Saline water microbial communities from Ace Lake, Antarctica - #232 | ecosystem: Environmental > Aquatic > Non-marine Saline and Alkaline > Saline | place: Antarctica: Ace Lake... | reverse complement strand
AAGATTTCACTCAAATTGCTAATGGTACAGGTGGAAGAATTAAGAAGTTTGAATTTCAAACACCCGTAGAGGTTACTTTAGAAGCATACACTCTTGAAAGTGGTACTGTAAGTGGAGCTACTGGAAAAGGATTTGCAGATTTACTTGGGACAGTAGACGCTTCGCAACCATTGTCTATCCCTGCAGACCATACAAGAGATTTATATCTTTTATCTATTGCACATACGACAAGTGGTTCAGCTACAAGTGCTGTTGCTACAAGTACTATTGGAGATAGAACTGTTCGAGATACGTTTAAAAATGGGCACTTTACAAGTTATGTTACGTCAATGACTGATGGTATTAGAAAAAATACAATTAAGTATAAAGTAACACCATTTGCTAAAGATGGAAGTTCAAATATAACTCAAGAATCAAGTGATGGTTCTACTACTGCTGTAATCCCTGCGGTTACATATACGTCGTAGAGTTAATTAGAAACGGGTTGTCCCGCCTTGTAAAACAGGGACATTTATATTCATGGAATCAGAAATTACGAAGAAAGTAAATAAGAATGGAATGATAATTAGCAGGATGCCTAGTTGGGCTAAACAAGTAATCTATGATAGAGCAGAACTAGAACATTGTGGAGATTATGGTGCCTGTGTTGCGCAGTTAATTAGGGAAGCACTAGAATATCAATGCCTTAAAGAGAAGTTTTTTAATAATGATTTAGATATGAATTTAACAATTAATGATAAGCATAATAAAGAGGAAGTGGAAGAAACTCTAAAATTTGCGAATGGAAGGGAGGTAAAAAAATAAGATGGATATTGATAGATTTTTAGCTAAACCTGTTGAAGTAGAAATTGCCGGGGAAAAGGTTTTAATAAAGCCATTAACAACAAACTTTTATCCGTTGGTTGTAAAACTTTCTTATTATGATAATAAGTTATTGTCAGCTAAATCAAAATTAAAAGAAGGAGAGGAAATGGATTTAACTTCAATATTAACACCAAAAGAATTATCTGAAAGAGCAGAGGTCGAGTTAGAGATTGCATACAGAACTATGGATTCAACATTTGAAGGGATGACAAAAGAAAAGTTTAATCAAATGAATATTACTGTTATTGAGGAAATAATGAAAGGAGCCATGAAGGCAAACGGTTTAACTGATGAAAAGATAGATAAAGTTAGAGCTCTTCTAAAACCCGATGCAGAGTAGGATAAAAGAGATTGTTTCTTCTTCTGCAAGAAATGATAATGATTCTTTTATCATGACTGTGCTCCGGATAATGGATGAGTTCGGATATACATATAGAGAAGTATTGGATTTGCCAATACCTGCTTATATTGTAATCGTTGAATACATAATAAAAAAAGACAAAGAAAAGAAAAAACATGGTAAAAAGTAGTAATGAAATATTGGTTAAGATTGTAAATCAGGTAGTCGGAGAAGGAGCGTTAATAAAAGAAAAAAATCTAATTAGTGAAATTAATAAAGGCAATGGCGATTTATCAAGAACATATGAAGAGCAAACAGCTAATCAAAGAAAAAGAGTTACTGTCACAGAAAAAGAAACACAGCAAGGGAAGAGAGTGCATTCTGTAAATAAGGAAGTATTAGCGCAGGGCCCACGATTTAAAATGCATTATTTAGGAATTATGTTCGGTGGTATGGCATTGAATAGAGCTATGTCTAGTCTAACACAAACATCAAAAGAATGGGTTGGAATTGGAGAATTGATGAGCACGACAATGGGTGTTGTTATGTTACCTGCGACACTTGAATTATTAGATGAGGCAGTTTTACCGTTGATGGATGCATTATTAAGTTTACCTCCAGAGATTCAAACCACTATTGGAGTTACTGTTTTTGGGCTAGAAGGTCTTGGTAAGGTGGCAGAGTTTGGTGGGCAAATAGCACTTGGAGCTGCTGCGTTTAGTTATCAATTTCCAGCAATGTCTAAAGCTATTACTGAGGGATTATCCACTCAATTAGCAAAAAATCTTGGCAAGGGTCTTGTAATCGCTGTTGGTTTGGCTATTGCTTGGCAATCTGTAGATTTTATTAGAGAGGGTATAGAAAAAGGTAATATGGCTGAAGAGATTGGTGGGGTTGTTGGAGTATCACTTGGATTAGCTGCTGTTGGTTTAGCACTTGGTATTCCTGCTGCTGGAGTATTCCCATTAGCAATAGGCATAGGATTAATAATTGATTGGAGTATTGCAGAAAATAGATGGACAAAGAAAGCTAAGGATTTAAATATTTCAGACAAAGATATTGGAGAACATGCAGTTAGAAGTACTGTACTTGGTTCTATTTTATCAAGTGGAAAAGATGCCTCTCCAGAATATTTAAAAAATGCAGGTTTGGTAAATTGGGCGCTTAACCCAGATAGCTATAGTTCATTCGCAGTTGGTGGAAATGTATCAAATACTGGTCTTCATTTTTTACATGAGGGCGAAACTGTTTTGCGTAAAGACCAGGTAGATAATCAATCCGGTAATATCTCTGTAACATATAATGTTAATGTTTCAGACAAAAGAGAATTTGAGCAAATGCTTAAAAATAATAACCAACAACTAGTAAGAGAGGTTAGGAGGAACGCAACAATATAATGGCAAGAAAAACAGACATCACTTTAACTAAGGGTAGCTTTAGTGTAACATTGTTTACAACAGAAGATACTGAAAATTTAAAAAACATCCTTCAAGTAATCCCTGGTGTTGTGTCTCCTGATAATCAAAGCTCTGGGAATAAAACACCGACGGTGGTAGACTTATTAAGGATAACACATACTTTCCAAGTTCAAGGTTATATTGTAGATACTACTGCTATACCGGCACTAATCGCAAAAAATAGTTTAAAATCCATATTCTATGGGGCAAATGTTGATAGTACTCCAGCAGTCTTAACATATGAAGATTCTAGCATAGATGTTTTTCCAGAAGATGTTATAATAAAGGGTGTTAACAATGATGATGCCGTAGCTAATGGATATGCTGGAGAGGACTCAGCAGAATATCATGTTACTTTAACATTAGTAGAAGGAAAATTGGTGGGAACATAATGGGGAAAAAAATAATACTGAGCGCTTTCTTGGTTATGGTTATACTTGTTAGTTCAGTATATTTTGTGCTTAATGATGAAGTTAGGATAGATATTCAAAAAACAAAGTCAATTTTTCAAGTGTATGAAAATGGAGAATGGGTAGTCTCTGGTGTTGAATATGTTAATTTATTTGACGGAACAGCGAAGATGCGAGCAAAAAACCGTTCTCTTGAAACAATAATAGGAGAGAATAATATAACTACAATAACTCGTATAGCAAACTATAAGGATGGGATATCTACTATAGAAACATATATATTCAATCCAAATGTAGAAGATGTAGAATTGTTTCCAATAAGCCATTCAATAAATGTGATAAATGGAGAAGATAAGTTATTACAATATGAAGTACAAAAATTATTGTATACTGGAGATACTATAAAAGATATTTTAAGTCCTCAAAAATTTGGACATAAGATGGTAGTAGAGTGGGAAGGTGGAAATTATTATTCTAAAATTTATAAATATAAGAATAAAAATGAAGGAAAATTAACTATTAAATATCGTATTGATTCTGCTAATTATCTGAAAAATGTTAGGTTATTTGACCCTTCAATCGAAATAACTACATGGGCAGAGTTACAAGCAGTGAATGATAATTTAACTGAAAGTTATATTTTAATGAATGATTTAAATAATTATTCTACTGGTTATAATACTTATGCTTCATCAACTGCAAATAGTGGAGCAGGTTGGTTGCCTTTGGGAAATTCTACTACAAATTTCAACTTTGAAGGAATTTTCAATGGACAAAATTATACCATTTCAAATTTATATATTAATAGAACAGATAACTATATGGCTTTATTTGGTTATATAACTTCAGCAACAATATATAATTTAGGTGTTTTAGATTCTAATATTACTGGAGGATATAGAAGTGGTACAATAATTGGGTCTAGTAATGGACCTATTACTGCTTATCACCTTTGGGCGACAGGGGTTTTAAATGGGGGAATTGAAAGTGGAGGTTTAATTGGTTCTCTGAATGATAATAACCTTTCAGATAGTTGGACAAATGTAAGTATAAGTGGAAATAGAAGGATTGGTGGATTTATCGGGGATATTCAAGGGAATGCTTATTTAACAAATTGTTATTCACTGGGTTCTGTAAATGGAAATGTAACTGCGGGTGGATTTGTTGGAGACTCAAGTAATGGTCCCATATTTACAAATTGTTATTCTAATGGAGCTGTATCTGGAAATTCTGATATTGGTGGATTTTCAGGGACTACTACAGGTATAGTAACAGCTAATGATATCTTTTGGGATACACAAACTTCTGGACAAGCAACAAGTTCATTAGGAACTGGAAAGACAACAGCACAAATGAAAGACTTTGATACCTTTGACCCCGAATGGAATATTAGTAAAATTATAAATTCTCAAGTAAGGAATACTAGTGCTATTTGGAATATTGTTAATGGTTCAGATTATCCTTTTTTTAGTTGGAAAGAATTAGCTACAATCTCTTTAGTGTTTACAACTATCCCCGTAAATGATTCAGTAGATTATAAAACAAATTGGGATGGAGTTAATTTTAAGGCAGATGATAGTAATCCTCTTTTTGGTTTTTATGCAGTTAATGATTCGAGATTCACGATAAATTCTACAGGGTTTTTAAACAAAGTTTCAATATTAGGTGTAGAGAATTATTATTTAAACATAACTATAAATGATACATCAGATAATTTAAATTATACAATTTATAATATTAATGTTACTAAGAGTTCTTTATCTGGTAATCTCACAAATACCAAAACTTGGATAGAGGAAGATACAGAAGAAATAACCATTGGATTATCTGAATCAAATATAGGAGATGATGATGTAACTTATATAATTTACAGAGATGGGATTTCAAAAGGAACTGGAGAAACAGTAACTTTGGATAAGGGGATTTATTACTATATTTTAAATACTACTGGTGGAGCGAATTGGACAGCAAATTCTTCATTAGATGCTCAGACTCTTATAATTAAAAATATAACATTAACTATTAATTCAGTGACCTCAAATTTGAGTGCAGAACTTGGAATGAGTATTTTAATAAATGCTACAAGTAATTATGATTATATTTATATTGATGTAGACCACCCATCATATGGTACAAATTATTCTATAGGATTATTTAAAACTGGATTTGATTTAATTATTGATTGGTTTAGGAAAACAGCTTTTAATGATAGCACTATTTCTAAAGAATTGGAATATACTGGAACAGAAATAAAAACTGTTTATTTTTCATCACATCAATATGATGAAATTGTTAATATGTCAATTAATATAAGTGGAACTAATACTACACAATATCCTGAGAATGTTTTAATAAACTCATCAAACACATCTACAATAGATAGATATTTCCCTGGTTCATTAATTGGAAATAATATATTTTTAGATAAGGATGCTAATAATGATTCTACAATAAATTTAACATATACAAATATTGCACCTCAAACAATAAATATGTTTATGGATGATAATGCAATTTTAAAGTTTTTTACATTTAATATTACTGGAATAGAATTCGGTGTAGATTTTATAGATTATCTTACTAATTTAAGTTATATTAATATTATTTCTAGTGATGGACAAATAAATGATGCTGGTGTTATTATGTCAGCAAATTCTACTCTTAAAAATTTATTATGGGATGATTTTGATGATTCAAATGCAGATAGTAATAAGTGGGATATATCTGCAGATTTTAGTCAATCAACAGGTGGCGGTATTGATTGTGGTATAGAGAGGCATGTTACAGAGGGCTCTGGAGAAATAAGAATTAGGGCAGAAAATAATCATATTGGTTCTGGGATTACTGGATGTGATTCAGGTTCCTCTTATATTGTTACAAATTTAAGTCATTTTAATTTATATAATACTGATAATATTATAGTTAAAATGAATTCTTCTACTGTTACTGAATCTGATGGTGGTGATTGTGATGGTGCAGTATATGTATATCTTGGAAATACTGAAGTTTGGCAAGGGAATCCATTATTTGAAACTGGCGGTCTTTCAAGGTCAGATGCAAAAATAATATTTAATTTTACAAAGATAAATTCTACTTCATGGAGTGCTCATTTAACTGGGTATGAAAGTCGTACAAGAGGTTTTATTGATAGTGATTTACGGAATTGGACAAATAGTTCTTGGACACGTACAAATGGGACTGTTCAATCATTAACTAATCCATTTATTGTTGAAGTAACATATTTTTCAAATATACCACTTGGATTATTAGCAGAGGATGATGCTAGTGATGTTAATTGTAAATATTCATATTCTAATGCGTATTTTGATTATGTTAATAATAGTCTATGGAGTAGAAATAACGGTTCTATTATTTCAGAATCAGTTTATGATTCTAGCGGTACAATAACTGATGCAACATTTAATACTACTCGTTTCTCGGTTGCTAATAATGAAACTGTAAATCTTTTTATGAGTGCTAATGATGGTGATAATTGGGAAGTTGTAACAAATGGACTTGAACATTCATTTGTTAATACTGGAAGTCATTTAAAATGGAAAATTGATTTCAATATGACAGAAACTGGTTATAAAAACATTTCAAGTTATGTCTCTGATATTAATATTACAACACCAAAAGGATACCCAATTAATGTTTCAATAGATTTTGGAAATGACGGTATTGCGGATTTCTCCTTTTCTGGTAGTTTAAACAACACCAATAGTCCAATGTTGGTAGATGTAAGTTCTGCAGATATTAGTACATCACTATTACTAGCTCCAAACACAGGTAATCATCTTAATATTATACCGCTAAAAATAACATCTGCTTCTGTAGGACAGATAAATATAGATTCAATAAATATGACTTATAATCCAAATCCTGTTTTTTTAGATACTTCTGCAATATACAATTTCATAAATAGTTCTATTGGATTTATAGATTTCCCAATATCAATTGAATCAATAGGCGGAAACATAACAGTAAACGATGTAAGATTTGATTACGCTGGTGGAAATGACACTATAAAAATAACTGCCCACGATAATGATTCAAGTGTGAATATTACTAGAAATATAACTTATTATTATTCTCGTTGGGATTATGAATGGGGTCCAAGTGGCGTAGAATGGATTTATTTTTCTCCAAGTACTCCTACAAGTGCTAATGTAACGCCATATGGGCAATCCTCAAACACTCCAATTTTAAATATAACAAATTATGGCTATGGTGGAAAAAATGCAACGCTGAGCATCTATCAGAATGATTCTTCTGGTTGTGTTAATACAACAATTAGTTTAAATAACTCTAAAGAATATGGATTTCTTTTAGAAGAAAGTTTTATTGATATTGCTAATCTATCTTATTTAGATAATGCAAGTATTTACCTATGGTCTGATTATAATTGTTCTTACGATACTTGGAACTTATTTGAACCACAGTATTATTTTAGACAATGTGTTGACGGGGGTATCTGTAGCACAGAACTAATTTAATGGCAAGAGTGAGAAATATTGGAGCTATTGGTGGGACTAAACCAATTCCGGTGACACATTTTATTCCACCAAGATTTTCTCCGGTATATAAGATTAATATTGTAACATCTTCAGAAACAATAGATGTAACGGAGCTTCTGTATTCTGGAGAATTTAGTGATGGAGTTACTGATAAAATTGGAGATTTTATTTTTAGATTATTGGACCCATCAAATACATTGACAGCTAGGGTCACAGAGTTTGATACTGTAAATGTTTATTTAGATTATGGGACAACAGCTTCAACTTTAAGATTTAGTGGGAGAGTAGAAAGAAAATCTAATGCAGAACAAATATTTTTAGATATCTCTGGAAGAAGTGTAGCTATGATAACAACCGGAGTAAATATAACATATTCTTCGGATGGTGCAAAGGCAAGAAGCACAATAATAACAGAGATTATTGATAAATACTTTTCTGGAACGATAGGAACATCAGGTATAGAAGCTGATACTGGTACCATCGATGTAAACTATGGCGAAATCCCATTTTGGCAAGTAGTTACAGAGTTATGTGGTTCTGGTTCAAGAGATGCGTATATAAGCTCTGGGTTAGTTTTTAATTATTTTGAAAAGGGGTCTAGGGAAAACTCTACGGAAGCTATAGTCGAGAGTATTAATATGATAGAAGCATTCGATTTTGCAAAAGATACTGAAGAGATTGTTACAAAGGTTAGAGTATATGGAAAAATTGATGGAGATGTTCCTATCATTTATTCTTCTTCTTCGGATACAACACAAACTGGAGGGATTGTTAAAGAAATTAAAAAAGATATAGGAACAATTTTAACACCAAGTCAAGCAAAGGATTTAGCAGATAGCGCTGCTGCAGAAAATAATATAGCTCCAACTCTCGGAAGCATTATATCGCTAATGACTCCAACAATATTGCCTGGTGAAAAAATAAAAATAGCAAATCCCACAAATAATATTGCCCCCGCTTATTATGAAATAAATTCGTTTAGACATATTTTCTCTCAAGAGAATGCACCACAGACGACATTTACAATAAAGAAAGAAAGAGTTGATACTTCTAAAATTATAAAGAGAAGTTATAATTTCCAAAATGACGTTACGGAAAATATTAATCCAAGAGAATTAGATTTCTCAATAATTTATGATTATAGTCAAGAGGCTGGGGAGCAACTATTTAATTCAGGGACGTTTAGTAACATTGAATTAGAGATTGGTTCCACAGGGATAGGTCAACTAAAAACGATTACCGGAGAGACTGGTACATGGACCAGTGAAGAAATATTAACAGTTGGGGTAGTATCAGCCATTGAAATAAGACAAAATTCGACAGACCTTGCCGGAACGGTATTTTTTGTAAGCTTAGATAAGGGGATAACCTTCAGGGCTATTGGTTCCAATTCTGGAGATTTCATTTTTCCTAGTCCACAAAATAGTATTATCCTAAAGGCAAATTTTAAATCGTCTAATACTAGAATTAAAAAGATTGGATTATTGTATTCCACTTAATTAATAACTAAATTGGAGGCAAAATTATGGCAAAAGAAGAAAAAGTAAAATGGTATAAATCTAAGACTAAGTGGGCTGCGTTATTGATTGGATTGAGTCCAATTCTAGCTACCGTCGGTGGATACCTAAACAATTCTATTGATGTAGGCACAGTTTTAATGCAACTTTCTGCAGAGATAGGTATTGTGCTCGGTGTTTTTGGTATTAGAGATTGGAATATCATTAATGGTGTAAAGAAGTAGAAATACTTATAAGTCCGAATACCTCCTTGTTGATATGATTATTAATTGTGATTTTTGCAATAAGGAGATATATCGGAAGCCATCTGATATAAAAAAAAATAGAAAGAACTACTGTAGCAGAGAATGTTATGGTAATCATAAAAAAATAACTTGCATTGGAAAGAATAATAATTTTTATGGTAAGACACACACTAAAAAAACTAAACAAAAAATTAGTGATGCAAATACTGGCCGTATACATAATACATCATGGAATTCTGGCATTTCAAATTATAAAAAAGGTGGTTTGCCTAGAATTATTATTAATGGGAAACGTATGTTATTGAGTCGTTATACTTGGTTAAAAAATAATCCAGGCAAGAAAATACAACCATCTCATGTGATTCATCATATAGATTTAAATCCATATAATAATGATATTTCAAACTTAAAAAAAATGAATAGCATTAAACACAAGAAACTACATATTATCTTAATGAAGGCTTTTATCAACAACAAAAAGTAATTTTATTTTGGGTTTTATTACCCTTTTTTTTATTTTAATAGTACTAATCAGTACTTTTTTAATATTGAATAGTATTATTCTATAACCAATAACATTAAATAGGCATCTCATGTAATGTTATAATGAAAGGAATCTGCAAAGATTGCGGTGAGGAGAAAGAACTTACAAATCATTCTAAGTTAGGAAGTCATAAACCACCCTATGTTAAGTTATGTGAAGAATGTCATAATAAAAGACATGACGTTAAGAGAATTAGATTCAAGAAAACACAGCGTGGTAATTTAAAAAATTCTAAAGGAACTAGCAAGAGGAAAAATAAATGAAATTTAAATTTATAATAATTGCAATAGTTTTGGTAGTATTACTCTGTTATGCTTGGATGGCTATAGATATGGTTACTGGTCTTGCAGATGATGTTAAAGATACGATTTATGAATGGACAGACCCTAATTGTTTAAAACAAAAAGCTAAAGACTTTTGTTCTGATACTTATGAAAAAGCTGAAGTCTATGCTGATGATACATTTAGATGTGTAATAAAAGATTTACCGAGGACAGATACAATGGAACTATCAGAAAAATATCATTTTTTAAAGGAAGAATTAAAGGATTGCATCAGAACTAACAATCAACTAAATCTTAGCGAAAGCGGGAGAAATTAAATATGGTACAAGCAAATCAACAATCTGTTGTTTGGACAATGGTTGTATGCACAGCAATTTTATTGGTATTAGGTTACATTGGTGTTAGCGCAGTAATGAATAGTCAAGTGTCAGCAGATGAAATTGGAGCATCAATTAATATTCCAGCACCAATAGTAAATGTGGATGTTCCTACAGCAGCAGAAATTGCAGCAAGTGTAGATATCCCAGAGAATAATAATAATGATGATTTACTAGAAGGAGTTTATCCTGATAAAGTTAATACATTACGAGGTCAATGTTTCGGTTCTTTAACAGATGAATATGATGAAGATGATGTTCTTGACGAATTAGAAGCATTAGTTGAAGACATGGAGGGTGAAGAAATCGTAAACTTACAAATCCTTGATTGGAATTATAAAGATGATTATGATTTTGATATTAACAACTTAGGATTGGATGACGAAGAAGACAAATCAGGCGAATTATCTACTACCCTTCAATTTAGTTATGAATTAGAAGACGGTAATGGTGACGAAATCAAAGATAGAGCATACTTAACAGCAAGTTGTGATGATTTTGATAACGATGATGATGAGTTCGACGATGTCAACTTTGCAGTAACACTTTAAGTGTTAATGAGATAAAACATTTTTTTTATTTTTTCTCTTTTATTTTTAAGAGAATATTGCAGGGCGTAGCGATATTAATCACCTTTTATTGGCTACACGGGGTCAAACCCGAGCCTTGCATTAGAGTGGGAGACGAAGCCCCCCTTTTCATCCTACCCTATTTTGTTAGAACTCTGGTGTAATGAAAGCACTCCAGCCTTATGCGTTGGGAGAGGTAGTTTGAATCTGCCGGGTTCTATGCTAATAAAAACATTTAAATAATAGCTTTGTCTCTATAAATCAATGGCACCAGACATAACAGACCTCCAATATTCTAATTTAAGATATGATGGATGGAGACAAGCACAAAAAACTATTACATTTAATGGAGCAGTAAGCGGTGCTATAGGTGACTTTAATGTTGGAACCCCTTTTGATATTTTTACTGTAACTGGTGATGTTATCGCTAAGGTTATAGGTGTATGTACTACTTCCGTATCTGGTTCTTCTGCTACAGTTTCAGTTGGAGTAACGGGAACAGTCTCAGGAGTTATAAACACAACAACTGCAGATGATATTGATGTTAGTGAAATTTGGCATGACGCTTCACCAGATACAGGGCTAGAATTATCATCTGTCATCTCTGAAAAAGTTATAGTCAATGGATTAGATATTATTGGGACAGTAGCAACAGCAAATGTTTCTTCTGGTGTAGTAAGATTTGATTGTCTTTGGAAACCATTAAGTGACGATGGTATTGTTGCTAGCGCTTAATTTTTTAGAAAAGGTATTCTTAATTTTCCTTCTTGATATAATTGTGCTGCTTTAAGAACAAGACCCAGAGTGGCTAAAAAACATAAATAAAATAATTGGATACAAATTAACCAGAATGGATATTCCATTATAAATTTTCCTGTGGGATAATGCCTGCAAGCTGAACTGGTGATTCTATATTAAAATTCATTTTATCTTCCATTGTACCAAGCGCTATACATGATATTCCATCAGCATTAATCATATTGTTTTCTGGCCAATCAGCTAAAGGTGGTTTAAGTTTTAAGAATTTTGATAACCTTCTAATCCACTTTGTCCATCTCCCAAAATTTTCATCACCTCTCCCAGGATTAATTAATGACATAACTTGTTCTTCATATCCTGCAGGGAATACTACTTCGTGCATCTTTACTTCCCTAATTGCAAGTTTAATTCTTCCGTTAGTAATTTTACCTTCTGGATTTTTGTATTGGAGAGGCATCCATTGTGCTCCTAAGTCATTCTCCCAATCGTTCATTCGACTTTTTACCCCTCTTGATAATAGATATAAGTGCATGGCTAATAGAGTAAGTATATACTTATAAATCTTTTGGTTATCTTTATTTCTTTTCTTTAACCGTAGGCTTCGCTTGTTGACTTAATTTAATGATTTCTTGGACGATTGCATTACGTTCTGTATTCATTCGTTCAATCATTATTCCTAAATCGAAGGCTCTAACTTTATATTCTGTTAATTTATTTTCCATATAAAAGAATATACTTTCGACTTTATAAATTATTAGGATAAATCTGGTGAATCGTCAAGCCCTATTTCTAATAGATATCCCAATAAGCTACAATGAATATTAGGTTCTGTCTCTACACCTGTAACATAATTAACTCTAGTTTGCATATCTAACCATCTCATAGCATCGTGTTCATTGAGGTTATTACTTCTGACTGTGCCAATAAAATAGTCCAGGTCGTCCATATCATAAAACTCTCCCATCCTATAAACTTGATTCATAAAACTACCTCGTCTCATAATGTTCTAATTCTCCTGTCACTTGTGTAAAGAAAACCATTAGTATTCCATTTTGGGAATGCTTCCTGGAATCTACCATATTGTTGGTGAGCTTTCGCATTTGATTTAGAATGAAAAGTTGTTTTAACTTCATAAAAATCATAAATCTCGTCAGCCATAGCCAACAAATCGACTTCTCCAACTAAACCATTACGAGAATATTCCCAAAACAACATCATCTTATCATAGTCATGTGTGTGGAATAATTGGTCACGTAGCTCTTCCACTAACCCATCGTGTATGTTTTGCCTCATTTTTTATAATCTTACTATTTATATTTATGGTTTTTAACAATTCTCCACATCTGCAAACCAGTTCGTTTCTTCTGTAATAAAATCTTTTTCAGTACCATCTCCTTCATTATTCCATTCAGACATTTTTGATTCTTTTACTTTTGCATATGCGTATTTAAGTGGGTTCATATTAGCTTTTTCAAGTTCTATTAAATCCCATTCAATATTAATCATTGTTCTTCCTTCTATCATGTTTTTTCTGTCAGTAGCATGCTCTTTACTTTTATATAATGCTAAAGAAATATGATTTGATTTGACATCACAATCAACAACTTTCCAATAGTTTGCTGTTATCCCATTTTTTAATATTTTTTCTTTTTTTATCGCCATTATTTTTTAACCTCCATTATTTATTTATGTTGCTTCTCCTAATTTGTCAGATACATAAGTTACTACTGCTCCCTCTACAACAAACTCTCCAGAAATTTCTGCTGTTGTTGCGGCGACTCTTCTAATTCTTATTCCTACTGGCTTTCCAGCTGTTAGTCCAGCAGCGGAAGCGTCCAAAGTAAAACAGACAATAAATGAAGTATATTGTGCGTCCGTTCCTGTTGTCGTTTCTGTTGTATAATCAACTGCAGTAGACGGGACTACCTCGTTCGTTGTTGGGTCGTAAGTATTAACGCTACACTGTAACTTAAATTTTTTATCAGTGTTCGCTGTGTCTAGCCATCCAGCAACACAAAACACTGGGTCAGAAATACCGTCCCAATCTGTAGGAACACAAGAACATGTGAACAATTCCTCATCGTCAGAGCTGTATATGGGAAGACTCCAACCAAAAAAAACTCCTTGGTTTACTAAGGTTGGTTTTCCTTGTGCCGTTATCCTTGAGTAGTTGAATAGAAAAGTTTTGCTTTTAGTAACCTTAGCCGTCCCTGTTAAAGTTAATTCTCCGTCAGTTGCGAATGAAGCGTAGTTAGTGTTATCGTCACCGAACTTACAATCGCCCACGACTTGTAGTTTAGCATCTGGAGTTGCTGTTCCTATACCTACATCTCCACCACTAGTTATTCTCATTCTTTCAGTTGCAGTTGTAGTTCCTGCACTAAATACTAAAGTTTGGGGAACTGTTCCAGTAGATACTGCTCCATCAACATTAGCAGTTATTAATGCTGTTTGTTTAAAATTTGTTCCATCATATCCTCTAAAAGATAATCCTCCAACTTGGTCACCACTTGCTGTTGTAGCTGGACTTGCTAATGTTCCTGCAGCTTTCCTAAATATAAAGAATCCTGAATGAGCATCTGTATTAGAATAAACATCATTAGCCATAAAAGACCAAGTGTTATCTTTAGTAAAATGCATATCAAAACCCGCAGAAGTTGAAGTTCCTTTAATTAATATTCCATCCACATCTCCAGTAGGTAAGAATGTACTAGTTCCTGTTACACTATTAACATTTAAACCTAGTGTTCCTGTCTGACTTCCTACACCTATAAGATTAGTTCCTGCTCTGTTAATATATCCTCCAACATTAGAACCATCTGTAAACTGAACAGCTGGGTTTGTATTGTCTTCGAATCTTCCAGTTATACCTGTATTTCCACTATCCACATGAAATTTGACTAAAGGGGCATTAGTTCCTATCCCCACCTTTTTATTAATAATGCAATCAGTCTCGTTAAGTTTAAACGCTTCTGTCCAAGCTCCGTGATGGTTCAAGTCTATTCTTGCTCCCCCCTCTATAGTTGCTGCTGTTGCGTCATCAAATAATCCCACAAATCTCATCATTCCATTACGGGTACCTACACTATTCTCACCTGATAATATAAAACCAGTTCCTATTCCATTAGCACCCACTCCTGAAGTTAATCTATGGTCTAAAGTCATTACATTAGAAACTGTGTCATTGTTAGCATCTCTTATTGAAACGTGTAAAGGATAAAGAACATTTGATACTGCATCTACACCTACTCCTAATTTACCATCTGTTAAATATGCAGTTTGTACTCCACTATTAAAAAATCCAATATGACTTCCATTAAGATTAAGTTGTTTGTATGCTGAAGCGCTTCTATCATAAGCAAGAACTGTTCCTAGTGTTGAGTAGCCAAGTTCTAAACCTGCTCCTGCAGTTGGTACTGTGTTACTAGTTATTTGTATTCTACCATTTGCAACCTCTAAACCTGCGGAAGGTGTCGCTGTCCCTATTCCAACCCCTGTAGAGGTTAATCTCATTTTTTCAGACGTTCCTACTCCAAACCTAAAAGCTGGTACTCTATGGTCATAATAAATATATCCATCTCCCCTAACATCATCTGAAAAGAGAAATCCCCCAATAGCATTAGCAGGAGTTTTCATGTTAAAATAAGTGTGAGTATTATTCTCCAAAATCATAAGGTCACTACCAGCAATCGCTGCAGCTCCTCCACTTGCTGTGTTATACACATGAAAAAGACCTTCTGGGGTATTTGTTCTTATTCCTACAAGCTTACCAGACGGATTAATAGAAAAGTAACCTGTATCTCTAGTTGAAATATCTGTATAAGTTGCACCATTAGTTAATCTTAACTGTGGTGAATCTCCACTAATATCTAAAAGTCTTACTGGTGCGGTTATTCCTATTCCAACATTTCCGTTACTTTCAATAGTCATTTTTTCTCCAGCATTAACTCCAAACGCCAAACTATTATCCGAGTGACTATATTGTAAATAACCGACATATTGTTCGGAGCCTGTTACTCCGTCTGAAAAGAAAAGGTTTGTAGGATTGTGGTCTGTTGAAACAATACTAATTCCTCTCTGTCCATCTCCACCAATAACAACATCATTTGCAGAAGAAGAATAATCTCTAGGGTCAATTCCTCCAACGCCTAAAAGACCCGAACCTGTTAAAAGCATTTTTTCTGTGTTCCTAACTTGAAAACTCATATGTGCAGAAGGGCTATCTACTAAATTTGAAAATATCATTTGGTTAGCCGAAGTGTCATACTGAAAAGCACCAACTGAAACATTGTTTTCTTTAAAATTAAATTCTATATCATAATTTTCATCAACATCAAAATTAATCTCTGCATCTCTTGCATCTCCTACTGTTGAAACTGTTATTACTTCAGCACCTAATGCTTCTGCACTAATACTTCCTGTTGTAGTAAAATCATAAGCTCCAATATTAATATTTGAGTTTGCATTAGAACCGTCTCTTGCTAACCAGTCATTCTCATTGCCCATTATTGTCCAATTAGTACCGTTCCATGCTATTTCATCACCATCCGTAAAACTTTGACCAGTATTGGTTTTTGTTGCATTGTTATCAGTAACGTCTGTGCCTATTGTGTAAAACCAACCGTTATCAACTTCTGCCGACGTTGGAAAATCAGAATTAGCATTAATTTCTCCTTTAAATAATAATGGATTTACTAATGGGGTATTGACATAATCTAACGTCCTCGTGAACGGATTGTATTTTAGTTCCATCTTTTTATTGTCGAGGCGGGAAACCCAACAATATATACAATACTAAATATTATTTAAAACTATTCATTTATAAAAAAAAGCTTTGCCCCAGGTAGGATTCAAACCTACATCGTTGTGTTGTAATACAACCGAGTTGTCGATTACTCTAACCGGGGCATAAGTGTAATTTAAATCTAAATCTTTTCTACGTTTAATTCAAGAAGGTTATTGCCTCTCCTATCTCTATCTTTGATTGAAAGTAATCCTTTCAGCCTCAATATCTGTAGGGTATGGTGCAATTTTCCAAAGTTAATAATTTCCTTTTTCGCTACGTCTGCTGCAGTATGTGGTTTCTCAAAAAAAGGTATTATACAAATTATCTCATTCTTTGTTAATACATACTTCTTTGCATATTCTAAGCCAGCGACTAATTCTTCAGGATTCATTATTTTTTAAGACTCTCAATTTCAACTTTAAGACTTTCTATTGCCTTGTTCATTCCTTCTTCAGATAAAAGACCATCTGTATGAAGTTTTTTCAAATTTTCGATATTATCTTCACGCTTTTTTATTGGGTCTTCTTCGGATGGAACAACAGATTCTATGTGTTTCAAGGTTTTTTCTACAACTGCAGGTGGTTCAGATGCTTTAACATCTTCGACTTCTCCAACAGCAGGGCCTATATATTTATTGATTCCATTGATGGTAGAGGCAGTATATTTTTCTGCGCCTTCTCCAAAATCAAAGTCGTCAACATTTAACTCTGCCCATTGACCGACGAATTCGTCAGGGTCTACGCCTTGTATTGTAAAAGTCCAACCTAAAGCCTTCATAATCTTTGTAACAGCACTATTTTGAGTGAACGCAGTTTGAAACTCGTTATTAAGCCAGTTTCCATCCTTGTCCGTCTTCTTGTACATATGGTAGACAAATTTTGACAATCTTACTGGATATTCTTCTTTTGCATCCTTGTTAGGCTTAAACATCATTGGAGTTGTTGGTGCATCGTTTTCATCTTTGTCATAAATGGCAAATTCAAAAATAAGTTGCAATCCGAATTTTCCGACTTTTAGAGTACCACTCTTGTCTTTGAATTCATCAACTTTTAGAAGTTTAGCAGGATAATATCCTTTCTTTATATGTGGCTTAACCCCATACGAAGATTGTTTATCGCTTGTTTCATATCTCATTGTTTTTCCTTTAAGCTATTTCGTTTCTGTGAACTTTAAAGCTAGTAATTTAGTTATTAATATGAATAGTATATACTTTATAAGTATTGTGGTTACATTTTGTTATAAATTCATTTCACTGAGGAACGATTCTATATATGAGGTTGATAACTTGTATGCTTTTTTCTTAAACCTATAATCAATCTCTGATTGTGGTAATGATTTGGTTAGCCTTGAATTCCAATCGTTAACTACAATCCTCGCTTTAAAATCATCCATGCCCCTTCTTAGCTCACTTATGAGAATAAACATCGCTCTTTGGGAACCATCCTTTAATTCTAAAAAATCGTTGCTTAAAATCCTCTTAACACAGTTTCTTATTTCCTCTGGAGATGAAGAATCTAAATGATAACGCATAGCATTTACTTTCCTTTCGACTTTTTTTATTGTTCTGTCATTTATTTCATAATCAATAAACTCTGAAAGTATTTCCATAATGTTTGGAGGAAGTGATAATCTCATTTTACCTATCTCTGGATAAATTTTATTATTTTCGTTACAAATTCTCGGTACAGAACTTAAATCTTTATACGAATATCCTAAAAATGTTTTATACCCCATCTTATTCCTACTCATCTCGCTTCTAATTAGATGTGTTGCATTTATTAGGTCTGAATCAAACTCGCGAGCGTTAGTATTCCAACATGAAACCATCTTGGCCCTTAGCCATAATATAAAATCCTTCTTAAATTTTTCAACATTATCCATGAAAAGGTCAAATAATTTTTTTTTGATTTCGTCAGAAAGTATATACAAAAAGTTCCAGTCCATGAAGCAATGAATGTGGATACTCTTATTCCCAGAATAGTAATATAGTGGTGAAAACCCTAGATGTTCAAATATTTTACCTGCAATTTGTGCTGCTTCAAAGTTCTCTTGATATGTTGGATAATCTGATTCTATTACTATTTCATTAGTTAATATGCTCCTGTGGACATCAAACGGTACAGATAGCCTCGAAGTTTTATCCCCAAATTTACTATAGTGAGATTCAAATAATCCTCCTGGAAATTCAGTCCATTTTGTCCATCTATCATTTTCTATATTTCTAATAGAAATCTTTATTGTAGACTGTTCGTTTAGCTTCTGCAAATAATAATATCTACTAGTTAATATAGACATTTTCATATCCCCGATGATGTAATCCCATTGTTTATGATGCTTAAACTCATCTGCAAAGAAACTCATTTATAATTCCCTTTGTCCTGCAATTTTTTCATTTTCTTCAGATTTAGCCTTAAAATAATCATAGGTTTGAACTTTTCCTAAAACCTTAATAATCAAATCATTGTTTAATAAATCGTAATAAGCATCCAAGAATTTTTGTCCTGACAAATCCTCTTTAACCATTTCAACCAAAGCTTGATATTCAATTTCTATTCCAAAATGAAGTATTTTCCAATATAGGAATTGAGAAGATTCTTGTATTAAATATATTCTTTGCGTCTTTGGTGTCTTCTTTATCATTTCTGAAGTCATCCAACTTCCAATCAAATTTGTCCATACTATTTTTAATGTTTCATAATCTTTTTCTATTGCCTTAAATTCTATATTTCGCGTTATTAAACACCTAGTTTTTATTATCCCGTCCATTAAACATTCAATATGGTGTCTATGTCTTGCTTCATAATGCCTATTCAAATCCTCACTTAAAGAATCTATTAAAGAAATGTATATCTTTTCTATTCTTTTGTTATCGTACTTAGCAGAAAAGGAATGGAGATAATCCAATATACTTATCCAATCCTCATTTTCAATATCGTAATTAATATTTTTTAAGTCAGCTTCGGTACTATTAAGAATCATCTCATGGTGGGCCCTGGTTTGATAGTATATCATCCATCGTGATAAAAAACTTTCATCTAATGATTTGAGTAATGAAGGCATACTTTTCGTTCCACGGACAGGGTTTGTTGTGGCGAATATTCTTGAAGTCATGTTCACGTTAACGCTAGAATTCCCAGACCCAGCTTCCCTCTTTTGATGTTCTAATAAGTCGTTCATAGTTCCAACGCTCTCTTCTCTTGAACCACCATTTTCTTTAGAATTTGTTTTTAGAATACAACGTAAGAATTCGTCACAATATGAGAACCTGTTACTTTCCGCTAAATATCCCAACTTTGCAGGATTGTTACGAAACGATGGTATAAGATTCTTTAATGTTGAACTTGACCCAGAGAATACATTTAATGCCTCCCCTGTTCTACTATGTAATGCGTTAAGCATTAAGCTTTTCCCAGAATTCTTTTCACCAGATTGAATTAGGTGCATTGGGTATTTACTGAATAACCCTTTAGGTTCATGTGTAATCCAAGACCATATTAACCACTTGTACCATGTCGGTTGTAGTAATTGCATATTTTTCTTTCCTACAGTAACACAAAATGGATATTCAAAAAATTCTTCTGTTTTAATGTTTAAGCTATTAAGTTTTTTTAGAAATTCATTATGACTTTTGTATTTTACTATCCTATTTTGTAACGAATGCACAAAAATGTAAGGCAATTTTGTTGGAAGTTTAGCGGATTCAGTTAATGACCTAAAATCTGAACAGGTAGTCTCAACACCGCTTATTGTATAATCTCCAATCTCAACTTGATGTGATGTAAATAAAACATAATCTTTATTCTTTTCAGAAATAAACCGATAAACATACATTGGCGCAGGTATTTCTTTGATAATAATGTTTTCTGTTCTTCCTACAGGGTCGCCAAATAACTTAACTCCCTTATAATCTGGCTCTCCTGTACCCTTATCTCTTTTCTTACTTTCGTAGAATGTGGCAACTGTAATATTTTGTGATTGGCTATAATATTCTGCAACAATTTTCCCCCTCAATGTTTTTTCTTTACTGATAAAGAATTTTATTAATTTTGTTTTATTGTATACAGCATTAGTAAGTTTCGATAATTGAGCATAATTTAGTGAATGCGGTACAGAAATAACACCCTCTGTCATTGGTGCAATCCTAGAAAACCCATCTACTAATGTATCAGAAATAGAATCGTCATTTTCATGGTACAAGCTTACAACCTTTGCTTCTTCGTGTAACAATATTTCTTCATCCAAGAATGATGTTGTGTTAATGTCTATCCCCTCTTCGGTTAAATATACTTTTATACTTTTAATTTCTTCAACGAATTTCTTTTTCTTATTAGCCCCAGTTGGATTATTCATCTGCGCGCAAATCAAAGCAATCTGTCCCTCAATTTTAGACCAAATAGCCATCTCCCCATATTTTTCTTTGACTTTGCACATCATGTCTTCACCTATTGACTTAATGTTTTGGCTATTCACTATAATCCTCCTTAATTTTTAGAATCCTATACCATGGAATCGTTGTAGCCTTTCCATTATATGCAAATTCAACATAAGAAGCAGTTTTCTCGATGATTACTGCATCTCTCTTTTTGATAGAGCCATCATCATCCAAAAATATTATTAATGATTTTTTTTCTTCCATCTTCAATCTCCTTTTCAATCACCCAATAATGATTGTATCAATATAAATGTTATTCGCTTATTTAAGTTTTTTGCTATTACTAATCAGTTTCTCTTAAAATTTCCCAATGTTTGACAAGCCTTGCATTTTCTACCAACATACTACGTTTTAATGTAGGGTCTGTTAGATAAACCTGCTTTTCATCAATTTTTTTAACAATCCAAATAGTTCTCCATCTCTTATGTCTTACCTCTTCTCCAATTTTTAGTTTATTTTCCATTATTCAGTCTTTGACTCTACTGCGTCGTCATCTTTTTGATTTACGTCTTCTTCTTTCATACTTGTTCTAACAACATCACAACCGAAACATATTTGTGTGAAAGCATCATGGTAAGAACTATAAGCTATCTGCTGGACATGTCTTCC
>Ga0307928_10000956_pt1 | contig 21711 bp, 40 predicted proteins | sample AceLakmetagen232_FD_201815 | JGI IMG/M metagenome (GOLD analysis project Ga0307928, IMG submission 201815) | Saline water microbial communities from Ace Lake, Antarctica - #232 | ecosystem: Environmental > Aquatic > Non-marine Saline and Alkaline > Saline | place: Antarctica: Ace Lake... | reverse complement strand
ATAATCCTCAACTTCCGTAGTCGGAGTAGGATACAATGCCCAGCTTCTGGCACATATTTCAGCACCAAAACCTATCTGCTTGGTAAGGTGGTTCACCTGTGTGATTATCTCCGTGCCTGTGTAATTAATCGCACCGTCTGCCGCACCGTCAGAACCGTAAATTGCTCCCCTTGTGCAACCCGTAAAGGAATAAAGCTCCTTGCCGGTATAGGTCACAAACTCTTTCTGTCCAGATGAGTCGATTATAGCAATCGTGCCATCATCATCAAAGTATCTCGTGTAATCAACACCATCTGTGCTATCACCTACGGTAATTGTCGCTACAACAGCCGTGTGAACTCCATACACACTTGCTTCCGGACGCAACGGTGTGCCTTGGTCTCCTGCCATTCCATAATGAGGATATATAAGGCAACCATTAAACATACCTAAAGCACCACTTACCAGAGGATTACTGTCTCCTTTAACGAGGGCTTCGCAATTACGCTTTACCCAAACCGCATCTGCTTTAAGATTGTATTCGTCTATCTCTGAAATAGCTATACCGTAAATAGGAATTTGATTTTTCCCATCACGCATAATACTAATAGGAAGTGCTCTTTTACGAATAAGAGCAAGTCTCATCCTATCTATTTCAGTTGTGCCGAATCCGCAACCCGCATCCAAAGTTGTCCTTCCTATTGCATCGCCAGCAAACAATGTATCAGGCGAGGCTGTAGAAAGAACCTCTTTAAACGTATCAGAGTCTTTTTCCTGTGCCAACCAATCTGAAAGAGCTCCATTTGAAGCTATAATTAAATCAAGTAGCGACTCTTTCTTTGCTTTCTTTGTAAAACTGACAGCATTTCTTATCCAGTCAACGGTCACATCAAATTGCCCAAAGGTTAGTTTACCTTCACTTCCCTTTAAGGTGGTTTCGCCAGTAACGCCAGCATTTCTAAGCCTACTCTGAACATTGATATGAACGGTGTCTCCAGCCTCTTTCATAAAATCATTTCTTTTAATCAGAGGTTTTTTTGAACCTTCAGCACCTTCAAATCTATCCCAGAAAGCCTTATATCTGGCATCCAATCTGATTTTTTTAGCCCATAGTTCTGGTATAAGATTAGCTATATCAGCACTTGTCATTACTTCCAAAATAGCCATTCTTATTTACTCCTTATTACTATGTTAAGTTTTATCCAAGACCTGCTTTCGCATAATCTCTCTTTGCTGTTCATCAGGCAATTTATAGAAATCATCATCACTCATGTCAGCTTTACCCTTTGAACCAGCGCTTCCACCCTTACCTCCGATGATGTAACTGGCATTATCCTTACTTTTAGGCTTAACTGGCTTATCAGGATTAACCAACTTAATGCCTAAATCGTAAGCGGCTTCTTTAACGGCTCTTAAATCACAAAAAGGGCTTAGTGCCAACTTCGGGTCTTCGTTCAAGATAGCGGTTGCTCTCTTAAACAAAGCACTGTCTTGATTGGTAACATCAGGAAACATCTCCTGTGTTTTTTTCCAAGTATCCTCTCTTTTTGATTTATAGTCTTCTTCCGCTTTCGTTGCCACTTCGGCATTATGCTCTTTAACCCTGTTCTCGTTTAACTTCTGGTCTCTCAAGTGTTCTTTATAGTTTACGAGTTTTTCAGCCGCTTCCTTCGGATTAGTCTCCCAATCTTCATCTGTGGGTGGTTGAGGGGCATCTTCTGGCTTTTTGGAAGTCTCTGGAAATTCAAACGTAAGCTCGCCTCCGCCAGCCTCTTTAATATGCTTACCAAACGGGCTGACCAACCTTTCATATCTCTGTAAGTCAGAGATTTTCTTGTCGCTAAAAGATTGTAGGTTCTTATATCTTTCTTCCCAATTTTCCTTATCGCCTTCTTCTTTTCCTTCTTCTCCCTCTTTTCCTTCTACTTCTTCTGTTCCTTCTGTTTCTTTCTGTGGCTCTTCTTCCACAGGTGGTGTAGCTCTTAAATCAATAACTGGCTCATCGCCGGTATCATCAATTCCCAACTGCTGTTTTTCTTCGTCCATCTTACCTCTCTCCTCCTTGAGTTCCCTTGCGGGAGTACCCAAATTTGCAATTCCTTTAATACAAATAAAGGGTAACTGCTATAGTTTTTGTTCAAGTATTATTTAAAATAAAATCTATTATCCGACAACACCTCCTTTGATAATCTTCTGTTTAGCCTTCTGATACATCTGTCTAATACTGTCTGCTCTTATCTCGCCGTCATCAAATCTCTTATACTGCCTAAAGTCTTTAGGATACTGCTCACCATAAAAGACTTTTCTTAACTTCTTCGACTGCTTTCCATTCAAGCTAATATCTCCTCCCTAAAAATGCCATATTCTCTTTTATAGACCTAAAAGTAGTTCTTTCTTCCTCGTGTGAGACCTCTTTACCCTCTTTGATGATATTACTTGGTAAATCTATCCACTCGCATATCTGGTTATAAATCATTTGTGCCGCCCTTAACTCATCTTTCGCAAGGCTCTCGTTGATTAAAGCCTTAAACGCTTCCTCTTTAATTCTCTCCCACTCTTCCTGTAAAATCTTATAACCTCTCTCTTTCAAGAGTTTGCTTATGCCTACTGCTCTTTCTATACGAAAATCTTTATTTTCTTGAGACAACTTTTTATCTTTCATTCTTTGCTTGCCTCCTGTCTTAACATTTCAGTATCAAATCCCTTTTTCTCCGCTTCTTCTACATTAGCCTGAGCCTTCTCCTGCTCAACCATACGTAAGGCTTCCGCCTGCACCTCTGCCTGCCAATTCTTTATCTCCTCAACTGTCGGCACAAGGCTCTCGGGGTTTTGTATACCAGCCTTTCTAAACAGCTCTATAATAGCGTCTCTTGTCTTTGTCGGCACTTGCTGAAAAAGAGGGTGGTTCATAGAGACATCGTAGATAAGCTGTGCCTTTGTAAGCTCAACGTTAATATCATCTTTTGTAGCCGTCATCACAATGTTAAACTGCTGATTTATAGCGTCAAAGTTATCTACACTTAAAGGGTTATCCGGTATATCAAGAATTTGCTCAACCCAAGACTTTACTTCCTCATCGGAAGCCTGACCCCAATACTGCTGATATAATGCAAATCTCTGTCTGAATATCTCCGCCACGCTTAGTGAAATCCACTTGGTAAAGTTCCTAAAGCCGATATTGCTCTCTTTAATCAATGCCATAATGCCTGTCGCAGTAGGCTTTTTATTCGTCTCCGACTCTGAGCCGACGTTGTAATCACTGACATTGCTTCTCTGCTGGGCATAGTTTTGTAAGATAATCTCTTCTTCTTTTGACTCGCCTTCATATTTAGGAGGCTGGGTAAATCTAATAGAACCTTCGCTTATATCTTTTAACCTCCAATGCCTGCCTACACCTCTTTTATGAATAGCCGGATTATAACCGCTTGCTTTAGTGTGCATTAAGATAGGTTCGTTGTAGTATGAGCCTCTGTCTACACGCTGATTATGAACAGCGTCTATCTCTCCCTTTGTATCATAAAGCATTTCAGGTATGCCTACACCGAAAGGGTGATTATGTAAAGGTTTAATATATCCTGGAATAATCGGGCATCTGCCGTGCTTGTATGGATATTTCTCCCAGCCAAACAATAAATCCTGCTGAACATTAACGATAGCAACCACCTTTTCTTCAAGCCCATCACCGTCAACATCATAATTAACATAGACTTCAAAACATTCTACTTTCTTTGTCTTTGAGGCAAATTTAGCTAATTGTTCTTTCCGCTTATCGTCTCCCTCTTTAGCCTGTTCTTCATCTAATCCCTTTATCTTTATCTTATCAAGGCGTTTATAAAGCTCTTTCTTATCGTCCTTGAGCTGTCTGCGTAAGTAATCCTTTGTCCTCCAGACACGCACCGCAATTAAGGAATTATCCCAAGCGTCTTCAATAGACTCCGAGCTTGAGGGGAATAATACATCTTTAATATCAAGGGTTAGAATATCAGGGTTATACTTCTTCCATGCTGGCTTTTTCTCTACAATGTCCTCTCTTATCTCAAAAGGCACTCTTGCTTGTGTAAATAAGTCTGTATTATGCTGTGTAACGTCTATCCTCTTGCCTGTATTCGGGTCTCTGGCTATCTCTCCATTGACAATGTAAGCCACAATATCTTTCTGTTCCATCTCTCGTTCTATATTCATAAAGCTCTTTGTAAATCCCGTGCCACTCCAAACAGCGTTTTGAATAAAGAACCATATCTCTTTGGCTATTTCAGGGTGGGTATCTAAATCCCAGTTAAGAAATGCTTTAATTGTATCTCTGTGTTGAGCCGCGGTTTTATTCATAGCCTTAACTTCTATAGGCGGGTTAATGCCGAATATACTCTCACTTATGCGGGGGATAACAGCATCGGCTTTAGTAGACGAGATAGGCACAGAGAAATTACTGCAATTTCCACACCAACAAGCAATTCCATTCCTGCGGACATATAAAGTATGATATGGAGTAGTTACACAATAAGCATAGTTATTATATTTTACGATTTTTCTTTTTAATCTTCCAACCCTTGCATTTCGTGTAGATAATATTCCCAACACATAACTTATTTTTTTAGTTATGCAGGGCTTCCCTCTGATTGTTCCACCCTTGCCCCTTCTATCGCGCTTCCTAATAACAGCTCTTAATCCTACTTTTTGAACTAACTCCTGAATATTGTCCGCTAATCGTTTTGACGTAGTATAATAAGTTGTTCCGCCATGGGAAATACAACCATCGCCATCTATTAAACTATTCAACAAGCAAACCAAATACTTTTTATCTAAATTAAGATATTTTTGAGGAATAAACTTATCAGAACATTTTCCCAGTTCTCTCAATTCTTTTATTGCTTCTTTAGGAAAACCTTTTGTTCTCACGAGATATTCTTGCGTATAATATTTATATTCTAAATTCATCCTATTAAATAAATTCTCAAGTTGTTTGCATTTTTCAGGATTTGTTTTTTGGGATTGACTGATACCAATATAAGTCTGTCTTTCGTTTTTAACTATACGCTTTCCTTCTTTCCTTCCCTTTGGAGTAATTCTCGAATATCCTTCTGAAATATACCAACCAAGAAAACTCATCCAATCGTGAGTATCAAATCCATATATTTTATCAATTTTCTCACCTTGCCAAGTTGAGGTTAGTGGAATTCTTAAATGCTTTCCGTTAATTTTTAATAACTTATTAGCTTTAGTAAATTTTATCTTATCCACACCAACATCATCAAGATACACATTGTGGTCTGGTGATACCAATAAATTGGCGGGTCTGCTTGTAAATTCTATCATTTCTTTATAATAGTTTTTTACGGTGTCAGTAACAGGCATATACTCCGCTTGCCCATTTAAAGCACGAGAATAAACTTTATCTGTTAATTTAATATCAGCAATTCCAACCCAGCCCTTATCGGTTAAAGCTTCTGTATCTGGTGAATAACACCCTTTAAAAGGGAAAGTCTTTTCATTCTTCATATCGCGCCAGTCATTCCACCACGTATCAACTAAAGCGTCAAATGCCTTGCGCTCACTTATCGCCTCTTTAATGGTTTGACAAATAAAAGCTGTGAAATCCTCTTCTTTAAAAGCGTGTTCTTCCTGATTAAGTAATTCAGCCATCAATACCCCCTTACACCTTCAATCTGTTTCTCAAATTCCCTATCGGCTTTTAACTCTTTATGCATCTCTTCTCTGGTAGGTTCTTCGGCGTGGACATACTTACGCACCTGTAAAGCTATTAACCATGCTATCACTAAATCATCGTGAGAGCCGTCTTGAGCTCCCGTTGTGCCATCTGCAAACCTGATAAATGTCATTAGTTCGGAGATTAAATCGGGAGAATGAACCAATGCCTCCGCCTCTCTAATCATCTTATCGCCCTCTGCCACCATTAAAGGTTTGGTCTTTGAGCTTGTAATCCAGCCGAGCTTTCTCTTTCTAACCTGTGTATTCTCGGCAAAACTCTCCATATAATAGAGGTTAAAATATATCTTCTTTAACTCCTGCAAGACCGCTATGCCGTGATTATTGCGTTCTATTCCTGCCATACAGCTATGGTAATAAGTGCATAACCTTGATATTTCTTCCGCAAAGACGTTAGGTTCGTAGTGACAACGTAATTCAGCCACCTGTTCTAATGTCTTAGCATTTAATATCTGTCCGGTAGAATAATCTCCCGTTTCAAGCCCTTCTGCAATATCAAACCCCGATGTAAAAATCTCTCCCCTTTGAGGGTGTTTAAATATTCTAACAATGCCTTTAGGGTCTCTCTGGCAGATAATTGACTTCTTAACCTTGCTTAAATAACACCTCTCGCCCTCTTTCATAGAGATTTCCTGCATAGACTTGAGGCAAGTTATATTAAACCTGCAATTCCCTGATACTAAAAACGCCTCTATATCGGTTCTGGGATAGTTTTCATTGACGTGGTCTTCACCGTGGTCAATAACCAACTGGTCTCTCTTCTCTTTAATAAAGGTGGGGTCGTCCCAACAAGAGAAGAAGAAAGAGCGCCAAGATGTCTCTCCCGTCTTACCCTTAGCGTATAATTGCTGAAACTGTCCATATCCTTCGGCAGTAGAGACCAATATAAGCTGCCCCCCCGCTTTTTCAAGAGCCGGTTCAACATTCTTTAACACTTCGTCTAATGTAATATGAGAGGTCTTTGTATTGATTTTAGCCGCCTCATCTATAATCACCCTATCAGCCGTATAACCTGCGCCCTTTCTGGCTGAAAGAGATAGTATACGAGAACCGTTCTTAAACTCCATCTTCTCCATCGGGTGTTCTTCTGCGATAAGAGGGCTTGCAAGGCGGACACTTTTAGGCAAGGCGTAATACATACCCGATACCCTGCGTAAGTATTCCTTTGCATCATCACCTGTTTTAGAAAGAACCAATACGAGAAAGTTATCTAAGAGCATACATTGTGCCAGGCTGTCTGCCCCTGTAAGCTGTGAGCCTGCAACCTGACGCTTCTTTAAGAGTATTATCTTCTTCTCGCTATGTATTAACTCAAGCAGTTCACTTTGTCTCTGCCAGAGCTTAAAAGGTATATACTCACCCGTGTTCTTATCAAACAACTGCATTGTCTCAATGAGCTTTTTACTATCTTCAACCATTCTCATATATACTTAAAGCTCTTTAATGTTAAACAACGCCTTGAACTCATTAGATATTTCTTTTAGATTAACATTTACATCGTGTTCAGATCGAGCCGGTATCCTTCGCTTAACAATCTCTAAGGCTATCCTGCGTTTATCTCCAGGACTAACCTTGCTACTCTTTAACGCCTGACCTAAGATAGTATAAGAAAGGTCTATTAAACTCTGCCTCTTTAGCTCCTCTTCATACCCCTTCCTTCCGCGCTTTGCCATTTATATCACCTCAATACTTTTACCTTCAACAGTTTGCAGATAATATCTTTTTATTTTAGCTTACCTTGCCTTCGTTCTCCTTAAATGCGCCTAACATTAAGACATAAAACCAGAATATAACCTTGTGTATAGTGTTTCCAATAGGATTAACTTTACGCTTTAAATGCCTTGAAATTGTCCTATTAAAACTAAAATAGCTAAAATCTAAATAAGACGCTTTGTCAAGTATATATATAAACCAACCCACTTTGTTTCCGTAGCATTGTTCATAAACTAACAAACCACTCGGCTTTTTATATTTCTTTAACTTCCTTACAAGGACGGGGCTTTTTTGCTCTATTGTCTTTAACCCAATCCAAGCCATTGCTTCACCGTCATAATCATTACCTTTAATTATATTTTTACGAATCTTTCTTACAAACTTTTCATATAATCTAAAGGTGTGACTTGAGCCAACCTTCTTTCTTACATTATCAAACTCTATTTCTTCAAGTAAAGGCATATCCAAAGAGTCAATTCTAAGCAATAACATATTGGGCGTTCTATCTAATACTTCATAAACTCTCTCTTCAAACTTAACCTCTCTCATCATACTCACCCGTTCTATCCGCCACAAAACACTCTCTCTTATCCACCTCTATCAGCTTAGGCAGGCTCATATCCTTTGAATTGTAATAATAATAATCTCCTAAGCCTTCCGGTGTTTCCGTGTCCTTCTCTTTATACTCCACGCCTTTCTTTTTAAGCCCTTGCTTGAGCCTTGCACAGTTGGGGCAGGTTTTAGAGGTGAATAAAAATAGCATTATATGTGTCCTTTTGTTTAGTTATAGCTAAACTATCATACATATTTTTAGAATTTCACGCCTATCTTGCCATAGCCGCCGTATCGCACCTTGCCATTATCAATCCAACCGGGAGAGGCAAACAAGCCTACGCTTCCATACAAGTTATCGTTTATCTTTAATGAATTTACATCAGCCGAAATACCCACAAATATATCAAGCTCGTCAAACTCATCTAAATTATCATATACACCAATGCAACCAATATCAAGGTTGAGGGATTTATATTGAATAGGAGAGGTGATAAGCCCGCCTAAAGTCTCTTTGTTTTTAATATCATATAACATACAGGCTGACATCTCTTGTATTGATATTTTCAAGTCGCCTTTCTCATAGAATTTATACTCCGCATAGCTGTTAGAGGCGGTCAGCATTACAAAGATTATTGTCGCAAATAATAGTAACTTCTTCATACTTTCTCCTTTAGTTAGTGTCCGATAAAATCGGACAGCTGAGATTATAAGCCCTCCCCAATGCTTTCTGCCCCATTAACTCTTATGTGTTGTCAGCAGGTTTACAAATGAGGAGAGCAGAAATTTTATACCCTTCCCCTTATATAGGGGGGTTTACCTTTAAATTAAAAGGTAAATGTGACACATTTTTTTAAAAAAGTTTATCTTTTCTTATCTTCTTTAACTTTCTTTTAACTCTTGAGTATAACTGTCTTTCCGCCTCATAGCTTATTTTAAGCCTGTCAGCCGATATCTTATGGTCGTCATACCTCGCATATAATCTAAACGCCTGCAACTCTCTCTTTGATAAAATCTCCTTGAGCCTTTGCAAGATTGAGAAAAGGTCTATTGCGCCCTGCCACGGATCATAGCTAATGGCATTGTAGATTTCTTTTTCAGACTTTGACAACATCTTTCCACTCGCACCTGCCTTCGCTTCTATCGCTTGAAAGTCTACTCTCTTTTCCTTCCGCATTTTATCACCTCCTTCTATATATACTTGTGTCCTAATTTTGATAAATGTGTAAATAAAATAAAAATAATTTTAGCGGAGTGTTAATTCGTCGTCGCTGTGAGGGGTATAAAACTTTTTTTCATTTGCCCTTGACAAAGATAAAATAATATGCTATAATTCATTCAAGATAAAAATAGGAGGTTAAAATATGAACCTTGAATTTAATAGCCAGATAGCAGATATTCAAGGGTTTTCTATGCCCCCAGAGAGAACTGTTTCTGACAGTCTGGCTGAGCTTCTACTTTGTAGAGGTTTCTCAATGGGGGTTCTTTTTATTTATAAGGAGGCGGGAAGATGGAAATGAAAGAAAAACTTGATATAGTAAATTTTGGTGGTAGCATTGAAGAAACAGGGGACAATAGTTGGCTTGGTAAAAAAATAAGAAAAGGTAAAAAAATAGGCAAGGTCATAAAAGATATGAATGGTAGGTATAGAATTTTAACTGTTAAATTCAACGATAATTCAATAGAAGAAATTATATTAGATAATTTATATGCAGACGATGTATCTGTTAGAGAGTATAAATTTTTAGCAGATAAAACTTGGTATAATTTTTAACAAAGGAGGCAACCCAATGAATATAAATCAAGCCGCAATTAAAAAGCTCTGCCACGCAAAGGGCAAGAATATTAGCAAGGGCGCACTTCAAGAGATGAATGCCGAAATAACTATACTTGTTTATAAGTGTATAGATTCAAGCAACGGGCATAAGACAATTCTCCGTCGTGATGTAGCAAACTTTTCGATTAAAACTAATTTAGGTGGTTGATATAATGGATAATTCCAAAGAGTTCTGGTTGATGTTAGATAAGGCTATTGAACAACAACCTAATGATTTTAATAACTTTAATGGAACCAAAAATGTGCAAGACCAACTGCAGGATATGATTGATTATGATTTAACTAACTTTGGGGCTTTAAGATTTATGGTGGATATTGTTACTAAATTACAAATAAATGAAACCCCATATTATTATGAATTTGACTCTATGGAACAACTCTGGCTTGCTTTTGTAATGAAAGAGAAGTATAACAAGGTTTGGACAGGCAAGGAATGGAAGGCAATTACAAAATGAAAATTCTTATATTAAATTGGAAAGATATAAAAAACCCCAGAGCTGGCGGAGCCGAAGTTCTCACTCACGAGTTGGCTAAGGGTTGGGTGGCTACGGGTCATAAGGTTACATTGTTCTCAAGCCTCTTTAAGGGGTCTAAAGAAAGAGAAGATGTTGACGGAGTTGAAATTATTAGAGCAGGTAATGTCATAAGTGTTTATTGGCAGGCTTATGTTTACTATAAAAAAGAATTTAAGGGTGGGTTTGATTTAATTGTTGATGAAATCAATACAATACCATTCTTTTCTAATCTATACGCAAAGGAAAAAGTTATCTGCTTTGTTAATCAGTTGGCTAAAGAAATCTGGTTTTATGAGTTTGTCTTTCCTGTATCTTTATTTGGGTATTTAATGGAACCCTTTTTTATAAAGAGTTATAACAATAATGATGTGATAACCGTTTCTGACAGCACCAAAGATGATTTAATCAATTTAGGTTTTAAGGAAAACAGAATAAGCATTATACCAATGGGCATAGAGTTTAAGCCTCTTAATGGTTTGCCTGATAAAGAAGAGTTACCGACGCTGATTTATGTAGGCAGATTAAAGAAATCTAAAAGAGTTCATCACATTATTGAGGCTTATAAATTAGCTAAAGCGAAACAACCTGATTTAAAGTTGTGGATTGTAGGCAATGGTGACAAATCATATAAAGGACAATTATATAATTTAGCTAAAGATGATACAGGCATTAAGTTCTTTCATACTTTAAATAATAAAGACAAATTAAGGCTTATGTCTTTGGCGCATCTAATTGTAGTAGCTTCGGTCAGGGAGGGTTGGGGATTGATTGTTACCGAAGCTAACGCTATGGGAACACCAGCCTTAACATACAGCGTGCAGGGTCTAAAAAATTCAGTAAGTGAAGGGGTAAACGGTTTTTTCACAAAAGAAAATACAATAGAAGCCCTTGCCGAAAGTATCGTTACGTATCTTTCAAAGAGCAACGGAGAAAAATTAAAAGATTGCCAAAAAGCTCTTGAGAGCTCAAAGAAATACAGTTGGAATACAACCGTTAAAGAAAGTTTGAAGATTATAAATAGAATTACATCACAAAAGGAGTAATATGTTAATAAAAATCTTAATAACCATATCAATCATAGCCATTGAGTTGTTTGTCTTCTGGGTATTAAATGTAGTTACTACTGAAAACTGGATGGAATTAGGGAAAAGTAATATTAACTGGAATGGGATAATTATGCTTGCTATGCTTTTAATGTTTATTATTACTTATGGCATTGGTGCTTGGAAAATAGCTGAATGGTTAATCAACTAAAAGGGGGTTAATGTGAGAGAGATTAAAATATTATCAAGGTGGGGTAATGATAAGGTTTTGTTGTGTGGTAAATATGAAAGCATTAAAGATTGCTTAGAAAAGAATAGGGGGTGCCAACCTTAGGGGTGCTGACCTTAGTAATGTTAACCTTAGGGGTGCCAACCTTGGGGGTACTAAAAAATATCTTAATTCTCACTTATTCTTTCAAGAAATAATTAGACAGCAATGTATTAAATATTTTACCGCAACTGAGTGGGACATTATAGGACAAATAATAATTCACAAACTCTGCTGGGAAAGCATAAAAAAACGATACAATAAAAAGGTTATACCGATATTTAAAAAACTTTCAAAGGTTGGGTTTAGTGAGTGGGAAAAATATTATAAGCAATTTAAGGAGAACTAATATGCAAATAATCAAAACAATTCTTTCAATACTATTCATCGCCTTAATACTTACACTTCTGCTTTTAATCTTGCAGGTTATGCAAGCCTATGCGTGGACAGATGAGCAGATAGTCAATGCTGTCTATAAGGCAGAGGGTGCGGAGAAAGCAGACTATTTATACGGCATACGTTCTGTTAAATACGATACGCCTGATGAAGCCAGAAGGATATGCTTTAATAGTATAAGGAATGGTCGCAAGAGGTGGGTTGACGCTGGCAAACCTTATGATTTGATAGTGTTTATTTCTTTACGTTATTGTCCACCCAAAGCACACCCACTTAATAGTAATTGGGTGAAGAATGTAAATTACTTTTTAGGGGAGGAAAAATAAAATGCCTAACTTTTATGACGAGGACAATTACACCTATCCGTTAGATTTAAGCGAGTGGTCAGAAGAAGACAAGATGAATTGGGAAGATGGGGTCGGACAGAAAACAAGGGGGTGGAGATGAAAATATATCTTTGGTTTAATGATAATTGGAAATTAGTAAATAGTGAAAATAAAGAATTTGAAGATTTTTTGAGAGACCGCAACATTGTTATCTCTACCTCTGCCAAGATAGGCGACTATGCCGAGATAGGCGACCGTGCCGAGATAGGCGACGATGCCAAGATAGGCTACCGTGCCGAGATAGGCGACTCTGCCGAGATAGGCAACGATGCCGAGATAGGCGACAATGCCGAGATAGGCGACGATGCCAAGATAGATGACTATGCCAAGATAGGCTACCGTGCCAAGATAGGCGACGATGCCAAGATAGGCAACTATGCCGAGATAGATGACTATGCCAAGATAGGCGACTATGCCGAGATAGGCGACGATGCCAAGATAGGCTACCATGCCGAGATAGTAAAAAATTTCAATAAAAATTCCAAGGATACATTTTCAGAACTTAATATCTTTATAATGACAGGAGTGTTAATGCAAAATGGCACAGGAACATTCTATAAATCAGTTAGACCAAATTTAACAGACATTTTTTCTGGTAAATATCAATATAAAATTGGCAAGGGGGATAAATCAAAACTTAAAAGAAGTCAGGCAATAGAATGTGGTGAGGGTTGGCATTGGACTTCCTACGAGAGAGCCATTGCGTTTGCAGGTGGAGACCCCCACAAAATAATTTCAGTCACGATAAGACAGGAAGATATATTATCTGTTTATAATAAAGTTAGAGTCAACGCTTTTAATAATGTTCAACTTGTGGAGTTTAAATAATGTATAAAAACAAGGGGGTGGAGATAATGGTAGACGTAAAAAATCTAACAATGGAAGATGTAGCAAAGGTTAACAGTAGAACCCAGTTAATGATGGACTTTGTGGAGTGGGTATCTGCTGGCGGTCATACTAAAAATGAGATTATGAAAGAATTGTGCAAGTTAATGGAGGAGGTTAGATAATGTGTAGATTTGCAAGTTTTTTTCATAATCCACTTAATATGGATATATCTATTTTTGATTTAAGTTCTCACGGAGAGACGGAAGAGGAGTTAAAACTCAACTTGAAAGTGTGGAGAGAAGGGCATTATCTGCCATCGGGAGAGGTGGAGTTGAGGTTTGATAATAATGATAGGGTTAATAAAAAAGAATATAAGGAAAGTTTTTTGCGTAAGTTTCCAACCTTTGTTAGTTTTTTTAACTGGGCAATGACAGAGAGAGGTAGGGATAGCGTATATAGAGGTTGGCTTGACCTCAGGAGCTTGACCTCGGCAAAGGGTTTAGTCTTGCCTAAAGAGGTGGGAGGTGTACTTGACCTCAGGAGCTTGACCTCAGCAAAAGGTTTGGTTTTACCTAAAAAGGTGGGAGGTTGGCTTGACCTCAATGGCTTGACCTCGGCAAAGGGTTTAGTCTTGCCTAAAGAGGTGGGAGGTGTACTTGACCTCAGGAGCTTGACCTCAGCAAAAGGTTTGGTTTTACCTAAAAAGGTGGGAGGTTGGCTTGACCTCAGTAGCTTAACCTCGGCAAAGGGTTTAGTCTTGCCTAAAGAGGTGGGAGGTGTACTTAACCTCAGTAGCTTAACCTCGGCAAAGGGTTTAGTCTTGCCTAAAGAGGTGGGAGGTGTACTTAACCTCAGTAGCTTGACCTCGGCAAAGGGTTTAGTCTTGCCTAAAGAGGTGGGAGGTGTACTTGACCTCAGTAGCTTAACCTTGACTGAAAGAGAAAACATAAGACAAATGGGTTACAATGTTTACTAATAGAGGGGTTGGATAATGTCTAACATAACGCCTGAAGTCATAGCCACCGCCATCGCCTTTATGCTTGCCACTGTCTTATTAGTAGGCGGTATATTGTATGAATATATAAGGTGCGTGCAGGATAAAGAGTATCAGAAGAGGGTTGATAGAGAGATAAAGGAGGGGATTAAATGAGCAACATCGTTGTGGATAAGGTAACAAATGTAAAAGTAATTGATATGGACGAGGAGTTAAGGTCTACAAGAGACATTCTCATCACCTTCCATACCGACAATTTAATCTGTGCCGTGCAGTTGACAGAGGAGTTGGCTAACAAGCTGGCAGAACATATAAATTTTAATATAATGGATAGGGGAATAGAAGAGAAGGTAGCGGCATGAAACCCAAAATAATCTCCGCAGTCTTGGATATGATGAGTAAAGTCAAGTATGTAGAGTCAGGCAATAGCCACTACTACGAAAGAATTGATACAGGCAAGAGATTGGCAGGTGTTACAAGTGTAACTAATTTATTACCGAAAGACTGGATGCCTGCTTGGGGTGCGAAGGAGGCAGTTAAATTTTTAGGCTACTTTGATAAGTTTAAAGATGAGATAAGTAATGTGGAGCAACAACATCTTAAGGAACAATTAAAGAGTATTAAGAAAATGTCCCCGGATGAGTTTTTTAAACATCTACATAACGCCAAATCCGCATTTAGAAGGAAGTCTGATAAAGCAAAGGATATAGGTCAAGAAGGACACGATAAATTAGAGGAGTGGGTAAAAGCAAAAATACGAAATAAGCCTTTACCTGATTTACCCGATATGTGTAAGCCGTTTATTGAATGGTCGGATAAGAATATAAAGGAATTTTACTTATCAGAGGCGAGGGTGTGTGATTTAGTTAATGACTATGCAGGCACGCTTGATTTACTTGCCCTTATGACATCGGGAAACATAGCTATCATAGACTTCAAATTCGCAGATAACATTTCAGATGGCTGGCGACCCCAGACCGCCGCATACCTAAAAACTTTCATACCTTATGGAATAGATGTTAAGGAACGATACGCCTTAAGATTTCCTAAATCCGAATATCTAAAGCGATGGGATAAAAAATCATTTAGTTATACGAAGATTAAAAATGAGTTTCAGTCGATTGAATACAACAATTATTTGGATTTTGATTTTGAGACATTTTTAAGCCTACGTCAGGCGTTTAAGTGGATAAACTTTAAGGGGAAATAAAATGGAAATAAAACAGATAGCTGACAGAATTGAAGAAAAGATAAAACTGCTTGCAAAAATAAGAGGCGTGATTAAATCAAGAGCAGAGGACAAAGCTAAATCTTCGGCTGGGTATGACAAGAAGATAGCTATAACTATTATGTCTTTACAGGCAGGCAAAGAGGTAGAGCTTGAGGGTGAGAAAATACAAAGCCCTCCCGCCACTATCACAGAAAAAATAGCAAAGGGGGTGTGCTGGGAAGAAAAACTTGAAATGGACAAAGCAGAGGCATTGTATAAATGTGCTATCTCAAATATAAACTCTGTTTCGTCTGAATTAAACGGGCTTCAAAGTATTTTTAGATGGCTTGATGAATAATTAAAGGAGGTAGGGAAATGGAAGAAGAAATTAAAGAAAAAGTTATTTCTAAAAACTACATCCCAAAAGTATTTAAAGGTATAGAAAAAGGATGGTTTACAAAAGGACATTCGAAACTAATAACTAACAAAGGAGAAAGAAGATGGGAGAACTTGTAGAACCAGAGAGAAAAATACCTCAAACAGTAGACAAAAAAACGCCTCAAGTAAGAACAGAAATGGAACTACTTGGAAGAAAAATTGAAAATTGCATAAAACAAATATCAGAATTAGAAGATAAGCTTGTAGATGTTTTAACTCCGATGCCTGAGGATGTGCCTGATGAGGAAAAAACAGCATTGGAGCCATCACAACAAGTAGTTCCATTAGTCAAAAAATTAAGAAACTATTGGGGCAATCTACACAATCTTGAAAATAGAATTAGGAAAATCAATGAAAGATTAGAAATATAGGGAGATTTAAAATGAAAGCAACGGTTAAATTAGGAAACAATGTAAACCTACACATAGAGGAGACTAAAGAAATGGAGACACTGCATAAAGCAATAGTCCTCTCTAACCCGCCGAAGAAGTGCGACGTTTGCGGTAATGCACCTATGAAAATGGACAGCAATAAAGACAAGGAAGGCAACGTATATGTAAATGTAGTCTGTGCTTGTGGGGCAAAGGCAAAGTTAGGTCAATATAAAGTGGGTGGATATTTTTGGCACAAGTTTGAAGTCTATAAAAAGAGCAACAACGTGGTGCAGGAAGAAAGCGTTGATACCATTCACGACGATGAGAACGAGGTGCCTTTTTAAATAGGAGGTTAATTATGAGTTGGGTGAAGTATAGAGGAAATAAATACTGGTTGAATAGAAAGATAAGCTCTGCGGGGCAAAAGGCTTTTGACGTTCTGGCGGAAGACCCCGACGCTTCACCCAACAAGATAATTGCCAGAACCTTCCAACTCTTAGGTTGCAAGACCGTGCTTGAAATAGAGAACCACTGGGCGAGTGTAGAGACAATTTTAAGAGACGTTAGAGAGTTAAAGAGATTAAGTATTCACAAATGTAAATCATTAGTTGAGGATAACAAAGAGGTGTTGTTTTAAGATGAAAATCTTAAATTTATATGCTGGCATAGGAGGCAAAATGATTATAATATTAGTAACAAAAGAACCATTTTAAGAAATTGCGTATTACCAAAAATAGGACTTCATATTCTAAACGAAAGTAAAAAAGATATACAGGGTGATTTATTTAGAAAGAACCAAGAAAGTATGTTTTAAGGAGCAATAATGGCAAACAGAAGAATGTTATCAAGAAGAATATCACAATCAAAAAAAGTAAATCAATTATCATTAAAATCCCAAATAGTATGGACATGGACATTCCCATACCTTGATGATTACGGATGCTATACGGCTGATTCGGAAGATATTAAAACAGAAGTCCTACCTAAAAACAAGAAAATCACCATAAAAAACATTGAAACTGCATTAGTGGAAATAAGCAAGGCCGGGTTAATCTCATTATATAAGGATAATAATAAACTATATCAGCAATATACTAAGTTTAATGATTTTCAAACATTTAGAGCCGATAGAGAACGAAGGAGAGAATGCCCTAAGTCTAATGGCATACCAATGACAACCACTGACACCCCTAAGTTAAGTAAAGTTAAGTTAAGTAAAGTTAAGTTAAGTAAAGTTAATATAAAGAAACACAAGCCTTCGGCTGCTTCTGTGGATAACTCTAAACAGCCTTTCCCTGCACCCACTCAGGCTCAAAAGCAAGAGTTGGCTTTAATCCATAAAGAACTTAATGATAATTTAAAATTCAATATCTTTACTTTCATAGAGAGGGTTAAAAGGCTAAAGGGGTATTATCCGCCGATTGATTTAATGATTAAGGGAGGCAAGGCTCTACATAAAAGCAAGGCTGAAAACCCCTGGGGCTATTTATCGGAAGTGCTTAAAAAGGAATTGCCTAACTACTTTGCGGAGCTTAATATAAAAGAACACGATAAGTTTAAGGAAGAAAAGTCCACTTTGAGCTTTAAGGATATTTTAGAAGGGGGTAAGGGGAAGATTTAAAATGAAAATACTTATTAAATTGTTAGTAATTTTTGCTATAATCTATATAACCACTTTAGCCTTTGTGTATCTTGTTGTTATTTTAATATGTGCTTTAATTAAATAGGGAGGGGAAAGGATGAAAATTATAGCTACATTAGCCGAAGTTTTAATAATGGCAATGCTCTTTGCCCACTGTGCGGTGGATAGCGAGTTTCAAGCTCGGTGGTGGCAGTATGGCGTGGTAGCAGGACTGTTTTTAATAGTGTTTATAGTGATTTGGAGGTAGGGAGTGAGGCTTATATTAGGAGATAGCGGGGTTGAGTTAAAGAAGTTGTCTGACAGTTCGGTAGACGCTATCGTTACAGACCCGCCTTATGGCATATCATTTATGGCTAAGAAGTGGGATTATGATGTTCCCTCTATTGAGCTGTGGAAAGAGTGTTTAAGAGTTTTAAAGCCAGGTGGACATATATTGTGTGCCTGCGGAACAAGAACTCAACATAGAATGGCAGTTAATATAGAAGATGCAGGATTTGAGATAAGAGATATTGTGGGTTGGGTATATGGCTCGGGTTTTCCTAAAAGTTTAAATATAGGTAAAGCAGTAGATAGGTTTCAGGGAAATGAGAGAGAAGCAACAGGTAAAAGGCACAGAAATGTAAAACCCTATGATGATAATAATGGTTGGAATCAAAACGATACAAAAGGCGATTTTACTTATACTAAAGGCTCATCACCTCACGAAGGTTGGGGCACAGCTCTTAAACCAGCTATGGAACTATGGACATTAGCCCGCAAACCTCTATCAGAGAAAACAATAGCCCAGAACGTCTTAAAGCACGGAACTGGTGGTATCAATATAGATGGGTGTAGGGTTGGAAGTGAAACAAGAGTAAATGAATTTTCTGGTAATAAAGAAACTGGTATGACTGCTTGTGATACAAGAACTGATAGTGGTAAAGGATTATATTCTGGTAAAAAGGAAGGTTCAACAGAAGTTCAAGGTCGCTTCCCTGCAAACCTAATCCACGATGGAAGTGATGAGGTAGTAGATATTATGGGAGAACCACAACGCTTCTTCTACTGTGCCAAAGCATCAAAAAGTGAGAGGAATAAGGGGTTAGATAAAGACGAACAGATTACAGATGATGGCAGACAGAAGAAAATAGATAACCCTTATTTAAGAGGAAAGACATTAAGGAAGAACAACCACCCAACAGTTAAACCTATAAAGTTAATGCAATACCTATGTCGTTTAATAACACCTAAAAATGGGATAGTTTTAGACCCATTTATGGGAAGTGGCACAACGGGGATAGCTTGTAAATTAGAGGGATTTGATTTCATAGGCATAGAAAGAGAAAAAGAGTATGTAGAAATATCTAAGGCTCGCATAAAAAGTTGGCAAAAAGATAGGACATTGTTTGATGAATGAGAATGTGGGATGTCAATGTGGCTCTACAATCGATATATGATGGGCTTTTAAGTGGCAAGGTTGAAAGATGTGGTCATGTTAGAGCTTAAGCGGTTTAAATCAAGAAAAGTGGCTTAAAACGCAAAATGGGGAGGTGTAAATGAAAATTAAAATCTTAATACTTATATTACTAATTTTTATTATTATTTATTGGTTAGCATTCAAAGATACAGTATATTTTTTTATAAACGAAGAGGGAATTTGTGGTATTATTGTTGAACTTAAAAATATAAAATTTTAGAAGGGGGTGAAAGGTGAAAATTAAAATCTCAAAATCAAAAACAGGTAGATCTGTAAAATACCCTTATCAGCTAACCGACTGGGTTGAAAGCAAGAAAGAGCTTAGGGGTTCTGTTTCTGTTTTAAAAGAACACAACACGGGATACAAGATTAAGAAAAGAAATGATAAGAAAGTGGCTGTTTTTACCGTTGGTGAAAGCAGGGCAGAGGTTAAGGCAGATACGAGTTTTGACATTGACTTCGGCTTTGCTAAAATGGTAATAAGTTCAGCCAAGAGGGAAGCAACTTGAGAAAATATAAAGGAGGTGAAGAAATGACAAGTGGAATGATTTATTGGATTACGAGGCTGGATAATATAAGGGATTTTGTTATTGTTGTTTGTGTGATTACATCGATTGGAACATTGATTTCTTTTATATCATATTATGTTAATAAATTTGATGATGGAATGGAAGCCGTTAAAGCAGTTTCAATCTTTAAAAAATTAGGTCTAACATTGTTAACCCCACTCTTAATTTCAGTACTGATATTAGTTTTTATGCCTACTATTAGAGAGATGGTGACAATCTATGTCCTGCCAAAGATAGCTAATTCGGAGATAGTCAAGGAATTACCGGAAGATTACAAGATGTTAAAGGACTTAGCTTTTGATTATTTGAATAAACAAATGAAGGATAAATAAAAGGAGGTGAAGAAATGAAAAACATAACCAATCTATTAAAGCAAGCAGATGAGGTTATAGAAACAGCACAGGCTTTAATCGTAAAATGCAAGGAGAATGAAGAAAGCAAGGCAAGAATAGAAAGGCTGACTTTTGAGGGCAAGTTAAGCAAGAAGGAGATAGAAAAGCTCAAGAAACAGAATGAGTTGGAAGCATTGAAGTTAGAGATAGCAAGCCATGTCTTCCTTAAAGAACACGACTTTGAAGATGAGTTTATGGGTAAAGTTGAGGATTTTTTGAGAGCTAAATTGGGGATTAAATAGAGGGGGTAAAGAATTGATGTTTGAAGATTTAACTTTAGCTAATTTTCTTAGCAGAAAAAAGTGCGAGAAATTTAGACATGCCGTAAGTTTTATAAAGACAAAAAATGAAAAAGAAATGCTCCCATTGGCTGTAAAAACGTTAATTGAATGGGCTGGCGAGCAACTATGGAAAGAGGGATATGACATAGAAACCTTAAAAACAACGATGGGGGAATCTAATTGGGGTCTTACTTTAGGTGTAGGGGTAGACATAAACGCTGTGCGAGACAAAGAGACTGTTCGCCAACTCTGTTATCAATTTGTTAGATTAGCAGAAGCTACAAGAAAAAATAATGAATTGCTTGCATTTGAACTTGCAGAATTAAAAAATAGTTTCTTTTATAAAGCTATTCAATTCTTTAAAAATGTTTTTGAAATCAAAAAGGAGAAGTAAAATGAAGAAAATAATCTTTTTAATTCTATTAGTATCGCTTATATTCGTATCGTGTGTCTATGCAGACGATGCCCTTATCATAGCCGATATAGACGCTAAGATAGCACAGCATAAGCAGGACCTTGACACCCTGACGAAGAATATGGAGCAGACTTCAAGAAGTTTAAAGCAAGCTATAAATCAGGGGAACTATCTGTGGGGGGCAATCATAGGGCTTGAAGATTTAAAGGCGAGTATAGTTCAAGAGGCGGTGCCGGTTGAGGCGGAAGTGGAGGAAGTTAAAGAGGAGGTAGAGTAATGAAAAAAGTGGTAATGGTTTTAATTTTAGTAATGTTTTTAGCTGGGTGTAAAGAAAGTTTATTAGAAAAAGATAAAACAAAAGCACGTGATTTTTCAAGGGCAGTACATGATTCTAATTATGTAAAAGACAGTAAAGCAATTCACAGTTCAGATTATGTAGAAGACAGTGAAGCAATTTACAGTTCAGATCATGTTTACTGGGGGGAGGCAATTTACAGTTCATATTATACACAAAGTTGTAATGGGTTAAGTTATAGTGGTTACAATTACGATGTATCTGGTGCTTATTCGTCTGATGGAAACTGGAACTCAAATGGTTTATATAATTGTGATTTTATGATTAACTGTAACGGTTGTTCAAATTCTATCTTTTGTTATGAAGAAGATGGAATTTTATATAAAGCGTTTAACCAGCAAGGC
>Ga0307928_10000953_pt1 | contig 21717 bp, 38 predicted proteins | sample AceLakmetagen232_FD_201815 | JGI IMG/M metagenome (GOLD analysis project Ga0307928, IMG submission 201815) | Saline water microbial communities from Ace Lake, Antarctica - #232 | ecosystem: Environmental > Aquatic > Non-marine Saline and Alkaline > Saline | place: Antarctica: Ace Lake... | reverse complement strand
CTTTAATCTGTGTCTTGTTTGCGTGGATGATAGGTGATGTTTTTGCTAGTGATTAACCCTTAATAGGAGGAAGTGATGGTAAAAAGAAATAATTATTGGGTAGATGAAAATAATAACAAATGGAATTGCTATATATATTCTAAAGAAGAGGCTGAAAAATATTCTAAAACATTGATAAGCTGTAGTTACTGTAGTTACTGTCGTGGCTGTAGTGGCTGTAGTGGCTGTCGTGACTGTCGTGGCTGTAGTGGCTGTCGTGGCTGTAGTTACTGTAGTGGCTGTCGTGACTGTAGTGACTGTAGTTACTGTAGTGGCTGTAGTGGCTGTAGTGACTGTCGTGGCTGTAGTTACTGTAGTGGCTGTAGTGGCTGTAGTGACTGTAGTGACTGTAGTGGCTGTAGTTACTGTCGTGTAAATCCTCAGAGATATGTAACCCCAAAAATAGGAAGTCGCAGTGATAATACATATTATTATTTTGGGGGAAAGATAGATCAAATAGTTTGCGGGTGTTACAAAGGGACGTTGAAAGAATTTAAAGAGAGGGTTGAAAGTGTTTACGGTAAAGAAAAGCATGGCGAAGATTATATGAAACAAGTTGGAATAATGGAATATTTAGTTAAACAAAACGAACCACCCAAAGAGGAGGAGTGATGGAGATTAAGAGATATAAAATTATATGGGGTTATGAAGAACTCCAAGAAACAAAATCAACAGATTGTAGAAATTGCGAAATAGTTGTTAAATACTCCGACATCAAGCATTTATTAGGCCAACCCAAGATAGATAATCTGATAAAGGTTTGTTATAAATTTATTCAGTATATCAAAGAGCCAGACCCAAGATCGAAAGTTTATTGGGAGATGGAGGATGGAGAACAAGGCCACATTATTAGTGCTGAGGATGTTGATGTGTTCAAGAAAATTATCGACAAAGCCAAAGAGGAGGAGTGATGGAGATTAAGAGATATAAAATTATATGGGGTTATGAAGAACTCCAAGAAACAAAAGCAACAGATTGTAGAAATTGTGAAATAGTTGTTAAATACTCCGACATCAAACATCTGTTAGACCAACCCAAGATAGATAAGCTGATAGAGTGGGCTCAGAAAAGGAAAACGGATTGTATTCAAAAATGTGGTAGTGCTGATTTTATAATGGTAATGGATTCGGTCATCGACAAAGCCAAAGAGATACGTGACGAACCACCCAAAGAGGAGGAGTGATGGAAAACAGCTTTAGTATTACGGATGAAGAGAAAGAAACAGAAGTTGTAAGGGTTTTACCTTTTTATAATAGCATATCTAACGAAGAAAAGAGAAGTGTATTAAACCTTATGGAAAAATGGGTTTCTAGTGAACTAGCAAAGCTACCCGAACCACCCAAAGAGTAAGGAACATGCTAACTAATTTTGAGAAAATTCATAAATAACTTATATTAATTATATGGCTGCTAAAAAATCTACTAAGAAGAAAGTTGCTAAAAGGAAAGTTTCTTCGGTTAAAACTGTTAAAAAGACGGTTAAGCGGGGGGCGACAGGTAGGCCGATAACCGTTAAACAGCGTGCCTTGCTTAATGCGGGTAAAGCTAAGCAAGTCTTACATAATAAAAAAGAAATGCTATCTGCCCTTGAATCTTCTTTAGGAGTTGTTCATCCTGCTTGCGTTGCTGTAGGTATAAGCCGGCCAACATTTTATGACTACTACAACACCGATAAAGTATTCGCTAAAGATGTTGACGATGTTAAGGAAATGGCTAGAGACTATGTAGAATCTAAAATGTTTAAGAGTATTAAGGGCGATAATACGACTATGATAATATTCTATTTAAAATGTCAGGCGAAGGCTAGAGGGTATGTGGAGAAGGAAACTGAGAATATTGATAACGGTCAAAAGGACATTCCAATGGTTACGCACATTAAGAAGGTGGAGAAATAATTTAACTTAATTTAAAAAGGGGGTATAATGCCAAAGGAGCAAAAATGATTGTTTTTTCAAACACATTGAGCGGGAGCAGGAGCGGGAGCGGGAGCGGGAGCTGGAGCTGGAGCTGGAGCAGGAGCGGGAGCGGGAGCAGGAGCGGGAGCAGGAGCGGGAGCAGGGGCTGGAGCAGGAGCAGGAGCTGGAGCTGGAGCGGGAGCGGGAGCAGGAGCAGGAGCAGGAGCAGGAGCTGGAGCTGGAGCTGGAGCTGGAGCGGGAGCAGGAGCAGGAGCAGGAGCAGGAGCTGGTAACTTAAAAAGAAGGTGAGTGGAAATAATTTAACTTAATTTAAAAAAGGGGGGCGCAATGCCTACACTAGAAATATCGCAGGAAACGTATGATAAAATTAAAGATCAACTTGGTGAAGATGAAAAAATTGATTTAAAATCTTTGGCTGACATGATTGGCAAGAAGTTCTTTTTTAGAACAGTGACTTATCATGTTGTCGGAAAGGTTGTAAATATTCTAGGAAATATAATCCAGCTTGAAGACTCTTCGTGGGTTGCAGATTCTGGAAGGTTTATGCAAGCTATCAAAGAGGGGAAGCTTAATGAAGTTGAGCCGGTCGGAGAGGGTTATTTAAACTCTCAATCATTGGTTGATTTTTACCCGTGGAGACATGATTTGCCGAAGGAGCAAAAATGATTGTTTTTTCAAACACATTGAGCAGGAGCTGGAGCTGGAGCGGGAGCGGGAGCTGGAGCTGGAGCGGGAGCTGGAGCTGGAGCGGGAGCAGGAGCGGGAGCAGGAGCAGGAGCAGGAGCGGGAGCGGGAGCGGGAGCAGGAGCGGGAGCGGGAGCAGGAGCAGGAGCGGGAGCAGGAGCTGGAGCTGGTAACTTAAAAAGAAGGTGAGTGGAAAATGAATACAGACTATGGAGTAATGGCTGATGAGTGTTCTAAGTGCGGTGTTAAAGGCAAGATAATAATTATTGAAGATGATGGGCTTGGGACTATAGCCCATATTTATAAATGTCCTAAGTGCGGTTTAAGCTGGACGGTTGAATAATACTCCCCTGGATAGTTTTAACCTGCTTAATACTTTATTTAGCAATGGTTGACGATAATAACGACTCAGATAATTTTAAATATTAACAGAGGGAGGGGTTAAAAATGCCAATAGATCCTAAAGCAAAGCAGAGAGGTATTAGAAAGGGCCAACAGAAGTATTACAATGCTAATATTTTTCAGAAACTATTAATGTTACATTTCTTTTCAGGGATGTTCTCAAAGATAGGAAACTTTTTCGGGTTCGGGGAGCAGGCTAGGCCCGATAGGAACTGGGGTAGACGTTGTGACCGTCAAAAGCATGGTTGGCCTGGTAAGAAATGTTACGGCTCAAACATTCTTAAGGCTCTAAAGCGTAACCGATACGGAGGGGCGTACTAATATGAAAAAGATGCAACTTGTTTATATCGAGTGGGAAGATGCCTGTCATAATAGTAGATGGTTTGATAGGGTTGATGCGAAGGATTGGGGGAAAACAACAGAGATGACTATTAAAGAGGTCGGGTGGCTATTGGAAGAAAACGCTAGATATATAGTGCTTGTGTCTAGGACATCTGGCGATAGCTGTGGTGGGTTACAGAAGATTCCTAAAACATGGATTAGAAAGCGCAGGAATTTAACTAAGGCTATCAAATGACCGCTCCCCGCAGACCTAAACCGATTAAGACACCGCCTCAGCCTAAGAACGGTAAGGACGATTTATTTATAATGGGCTTAGACTCTCAGCCTGTCGCAAAGCGATTAATGCAGGATAATGTTAAGGGAGGATTTAAGGATAATCAGTATAGGAGGGATGGGAAATGAAAGATAAATATAATGGAATGACGGTTAACAGATTATCTAAAATTCTTTTACAAGCTATCAATGATGGGCATGGTAGGAGAAAAGTTTGTATTGATAAAGAAACTTTTAAACATCCTCTTGAGCCGGATGGCTGTATTATTTTAGATGTCGAGGGTGTTGATATGAGCTGGGTTAATAATCTTGATGACGAAGGGTATTTAAAAGAAAACAAGGACGGTTCCCAAAGTGGTAGAATGACGTGTCTTTTAAATGGGGGCTAAGAAATGATTTGGGCGATAGTAGCATTCGTAACAGCTTTTATAATCTTCTGCATTGCTTATGTGGTTTATGAAGTCGGCAGAATGTTAGAAAAGTTTGATAACAATAACCCGGAGGGATGAATGATAACTTATGAAGGACTGCTTAAACCGCAGAAGGATATTGTAGATCAGATTAATAATATGCAAGTAGCTTCCGGTAAGTCTTATTTAATTGCTTACCTATTTTTAAACGATAAAGATGCTATTAGATACATTGAAGAGTTTGTCAGCCCTACTACCTATCAGCGTTGTCTTGATGTTAAAGAGGCTGCCGATTGTTTAGGGAAATTATTAGATAAATTAAAATAACCGATAACGATAGGGAGGGATGAATGGTTAATGAAAATATTATTGCAGATATTTTATCGCTTAAGATAGCTCATAGATATTGTGAGGATAGTTATTATTCTTGCCCGCTTGCTGAAGATGGATGTAGTGACGAGAATATTCCGAAAGGGTTTTGCGATTGCGGAGCGGATGAACATAATTTAAAAGTTAATTCAATAGTCGAGAGGCTAAAGGAGAGTTGAAAATGAGCATGAACCTAGAAGATTTAATCGAGAAGGGAATAAATGCAGCTGTTAATTGTAGGACTGCTGATGGGTTATCACCCGACCCCATTAAGGTTGATAAGATTAAACAGATCTTAGTGGATGATATCACTAAAGGCTTTCAGGCGGTTCAAGAGGCTATTAAGCCTAAGATGGATACTGACAAGCGGGCGTTTCTAACAGCCTACCTATTGGACTCACGGAGAGGAGGGATTGAAACTTATCAAGGCGTTTTAATAGAAGATGCGATTAAGGCTTATATCGAGATTTTAGATCTTTCTAAACTTTAGAGGTAGCCTATGAAACTTTCCGTAGGCATGATAGCCCTTAACGCCGGGGCTACGATCAAGGCTGCAATATCTTCCGTTATTAATATTGCTGATGAAATCGTTATAACTCTTGGAGTGGTTAGCGAATATAAAAACCAGAATCATCAACTTATTGGCAGTCCTTCAAACGGATGGAGCATTGATAACACCCTTGAAGCTATTCAATCGTTTAAGAGTCCTAAAATCAAGATAGTAATTGCCGGAGATATTCAGCCTACTAAAACAGAGCTACAGAATTTAATGCTTGAGAATATTAATCCGGCTACTAAAATATATCTTAAACTCGATGCAGATGAGATAATGGAGCGTAAAGCACTTTTAAGGGCTATGGCAATGTTCGGCGATCCCGATGTGTGGGTAATCTCCCTAAACTATTATCACTATTGGAAATCACTTTACCATATCGTTACTGAGCATGGATGGGATACGCCTACTTGCAAGCTGTATAGGTTTAATCCTTCTTTGTGCTATTCTAAATCTACTTTTATTCCCGATGGGTTTAATACTATTTTTGACCGTAGCAAGGCGGAGTATGTTAATGAGGTCAGTAAACATCATAGAAATACTAATCTATACTTTCACCACTTAGGCTACGCCCTTCATGCTGATAAATTTATTAGAGGTAAGATAAAGTATTATGCTAACAGGGGTATTGAAAAGAATGTTGTAGACGGATATACAGCGTGGAAGGACGGTAATAAAGCTACAATCAATGAAGAGAGTCCAGGGAAAGTTATTAGAATTCCTTATGATGTTATTATTCCACCTGAAATACAGGAGCTAAGAGATGTTGAAGAGAATCTTAAAATGGCTGAAGAGAATTTTCATAAAGTCTAAGATAGATATTGAAATGACTAATAAAATTATTAAATCGCTTAAGGCGAAAGGGGTTAAATATAATGGCTAAATCAAATAAGTATTGCCCTGCTGGGAAAGTAGATTGTGAGTATTATTTAGGGGATTATAAATGTAATAGGACAAAAGAAATTTCTCGTGGTAGAGATAATGTAACGATAAGAACTGAGCCTCACGATATTTCTACAGATGAAATCTGCGCCGTTCCCAGCCAACAAAAGATTATTAAAAGCCCGTGGGACAATTTTGAGGAAGAGTTTAGTCAAATATTTTCAATAAAGGAATGTAGAGGAAGGCCGGCAACAATGGAAGATTTTCATAACGCTATAATTTTACTTCGTAAACATTTAGATGAATAAAACTTTAATAAAGGAATAACAGATGGGTAATGATATAATGAGAGACTTATGTATTAATCAAGGGTATGTCCCGGCAGGATGTACTTTGCCGGGTGAATTAGTTTTTGCTTTAGCAAATGATACCGGAGACCCTTGTAAGGGGTGTAATGGGGACAGAGCTATTTGTAAGGGTCGAGCAAAGGATCAAGCAAAGGATCAAGTGTTATTTTGCCAAGTATGAAACTACCAAGGAAAAGGGGTTAAAAGATATTGCACTCGTTATTAATTACACAGGTAATGAAAACCCCGCAGATGCTTGCGGTGAACTATTACTGTGGGTTACAGAGAATGGATACTCTAAATAGCCTATGAGTAGAGAGATTATAAATAATGTTTATGACTTTGCAGCGTTGCCAACTCAGAAGAAACTTCTGGACGCTGTTGGGGCTATGCAGACCCCTAACATATGCTATTGCGGAGGGTTCGGCTCAGGCAAGTCCCGCATAGGCGGAGAGGTAGGTTTAGAATTAGCCGTAACATATTCCGGCCTTAGAGTAGGCATTTTTAGAAAGACAAGAGTTTCAATAGTCGATACAACTTATGATACATTTCTTCAAGAGGTTTTACCGCCTGAGTTTATTAAAAAGGGCGGATGGAATAAAAGCAGTCTTAGAATAATCCTTCGGAATAGTTCGCAGTTCCAATTCTTTGGGATAGATCAGTTTGAAAAGAAAGGCTCTTTAAAGTTTGATGTAATTATAATTGATGAAGGGATAGAACTTACCGCAAACGACTTAGTAATGCTTGAAGGTAGGCTAAGAGCAAAGGTAATACCTCTACCGATGCTTATCATCCTTACAAACGCCGGTGCGCCTGGACACATCATACATGAGAAATTTGTTAAGAATCATAAGCTACCTTACGAAAAGCGTGATAAAGATTATTTATATCTATCTGCAAATAGTTTTGAAAATGTTAATAATCCTGAAGCGTATTTCGACAGATTAAGAAAATGGGAAGGTTCACAGTATTACGCTAGGTTCGTTTTATCCCAATGGACGGGCTTTGAGGGAGTTATCTTAGGGTGCTTTGACCCGGAGTTTCACGTTGTAGAACCGTTCCCTATTCCGCATACATGGGAGAAGCGGGTTGTATTCGATTTTGGCTATGAACATGCTTGCGCTGTCTTTTGGTATGCCCGTGATCCTGTAAATAATATAGATTACTTATATAGGCAGTTTTATCATACTCGAAAACTCTTAAGGGAAATCATACCATTCTGCAAAAAGATTTCTGAAGATGCCGGGGAATATATCTTTGAAATTATATGCGACCATGATGCGGAAAGCAGGGCTCAGGTTGAAGAGGATTGGATGTCAACAACGCCGGCCCGGAAGTCTGTAAGCGTAGGAATCCAAAGAATGATAGATAGATTCCTTCCAAGAGAGACAGATTATCATAGCGGTATTTATATCTTTAACGATACATGGGATGAGCGAGAAAAGCACTGGTATGGCCTACTAGAGCGTGATTTATTACTTCAAGAAAAGGATGAACCGTGTTGTTTTCAAGAAGAAGTCCCTTTTTATGTTTGGGGAAAAGACGACCAACCGATTAAAAAATTTGACCATGGACATGATAATGTTAGATATTATATCAACACTATGGATTATAACTCTAAAGGAAGTCAACATATTACAACCAATATCGGAGCTGCCGCAAGGAGATAATTGATTATGGCTAAAAGAACTATTCCAGAAAGATTTAATAAAATTGCTGTAATAAAAGAAAAGGGCATTGAAGATAAAAGACCTTCTGAAGTTAAACTTGACCAGACCGAAGCGGAAATTTTACATAACTTTAAACTAAGATTAGAAAATACTGTATTAACCCCAAGACCTTCAAGGAGGTAACAGATGGCAAAGAATAAGCAGAATGTTGACCAACCCGCAGTAGATGCAAGAAAACTTAATCCGATTATAAGACCTAATCCAAATTGTAAAGCCTGTAAAGGGAAGGGAGTAGGAGATCCGGTAAGGAGAGCTATTGTAGCTTGTCCTAAGTGCAAAACTAATATACCGGCTCCCGCCCCCTCCGTTAAACCTATTAAAGAAACTATTAAGCCCACTAAAGAGGTTGATAAAAAACCTGTAGAGGATAAGAAGTCTAACAAAAAGGTGGAGGATAAATAAATGGCAGAGCTTACGACTCCTGAAAGTACTGCCGTTAGTAACGCCACTAATACTTCTGACGTTACAAAAGTTTACGACCTTTACGCCTCCTTATTAAATTATAAGAAAAAGATTTATGATGTTGATAGGATAGGCGTTTCTATTAGTTGGGTTCCCAAAGAGCATCAAAGGAGATTGTTAGCCTATGAATTATTAAAGGCTTATTTCTCTAATTACTCTAGGGATTTCAGACATCCCCCGGAAACCGGTGACGATTCTCTTAATGATAATTTAAGCGAGGTTGGCGATCCGGCTTGGTATGCTAATAAAATGCGTGATAAACTTTTAGGCGGGAAAGTTTCTATAACCGCTCCACTCCCTACTGAATTAGGCGTTGAAAGCGTTTTAGTAAGTCTTATCGGTACGGATGATATTGAACCGGCCCTTAAGAAAGCTACTGAAGAACAATTAAAAGAGCTTCAAAAGATGAAACCTATTTTAGCAGCCAGGGAAGCTAAGTTGCAAGGATGGTTCAAGGATGGTTCGGTATATAACACGCTAAGCGAGAACGAGCTTAAATGTTCTTGGTCAGGCGATATGGTTTATTATACCATGTGGGATGATATCAAAAAGAAACCTGTCTTACATACTTACGATCCTGGATATATCTTCCCATACTTCTTTAATGAATCTCCGACAGTTTCCTTTCAGGATAATAATTCTGAAGTTGTTGAAAGATGGTTTTTAGCATGGAATACAACCTTTTATGATACTCCGGCGGTCTATAGAGAGACTTACGAACTCAGAAGAGGGTTTGACCCTGAAGATACAAGGCCAGAAGGTCAGAAGGAATATAAAACAAGATGTTTTAGACATATTGCTTATTACGCTTTTAATGAAGATGCCGGAATAGCTCTTGACGAGTTTACAGACGAGCAGATAGTTCCTGCTAAGAATGAAGATGGTTCTGACGGGTTAGTAGAAGATTGGACGGATATGGAGATTGACTTCATCCCATTTAAATGGATTCCTAACATTGCCCTTGAGGGAGAAGCTTTTGGGCTGTCTAATCTTCAACCGCTTATTGATATCTTTGACAACATGATTAATAATTATTCAGATACTAATAAAAATTCTGAATATTTAGGCGGTGCTATTATGGCCGCAAGTGGTGAAGATGTTAAGCCTGCCACGAACCTTGACGGATCTCTTAAGGCTATTGAAATTCAACCATGCTCAGTATATTTCTTAGGCAAAGGCGGTCAAATTTCTGTTGTAGATACTTCAACCATGCAAACCGCACTTATAGCAACTAGAGAGGTCTTACATAAATCATTTTTAAACAATGCAGATATTCCAGATGTCTTAACAGCTAAAGGCGGTGATACTACTGCCAACCTTTCAGGATATGCACTCCGCATAATGATTCAACCATTCTTAGATAAGATTACTCCAATGCGCTCAAATCGTAGTGAGTCGTATGGAGAACTTTTCATAATGATTCAAAAGTTATGGGCCTTGAAGGGAAATGATTATGAACGCTTAATATTTGCAGGTGAGATTTATAAGCCTGAGGTTAATTTCGGGGATCTTTCACCTTCAGATGAATTAGAAACTGTTAAGAAGCTAAATCTTCTTGATAGCATTTTGAGTAATAAAACAATCCTTGAGCTTGCCAAGAAAGAAGGCTATGACATTGATGTTGTAGAAGAGCTGATAGCAAAAGAAGAACAGGCCGACAAAGAGGCTGAAAGGAATAAGTCTCTCTTTGATGATAATAGGCTTAACGGTACTGAGGGTGATGAATAATGCCTAAGAGGTTTACAGAAGGTACTTACAATGAAAGGGTTCTAAGAATACGCGGCATGAATAATGCCTTTCAGGCCCTTACGAAACAAAAGGTCAATGTAGCTTTAACAAAATCTTATAACGATTTAACAAAGCTACTTGACCTCACTTCTTTAGAACCTTTAGAGCGAACCGTATATGAATCTAAGCGGAAAGGAATTACTAAACTTGCAAACGAGTTAGGTATTAATCTCAGTAATACTATCAAGTCCGGGATAACCGGCTTTTCTAAAGAGGCCGCAAAAACTCAGAAGGATGCAACCCAAAGATATTTAAATTCTGAAGATTACAAAGCTGACTTAGAATATTATTTCCTAATCCCTAAAGAAGTTTTGTTTAATGTAGTCAATCGAACATGGTCGGATGGATTTAAATTTTCTGATAGGATATGGAGAAATACTCAGCATACTAAAAACGGTATAAATTCTATTCTAACCGCAGGAATTGCCAGAGGTCAATCGGCTGTAGATATGTCAATGGAGTTAAAAAGGTTCTTAGTAGATTCAACCATTAAGCCTGGTAAGACTTGGAAAGTAGGGGTTAAGAATAGTGTGACAAGTAATGGAACGGTTCATTACAACGCTTTAAGATTAGCCATAACAGAAATCAACAACAGCTATCGGGAAGCTCAGGTAATTAATAATAAAAGAAGTCCGGTAACGAATGGATTGCGCTGGCATTTATCAGGTAGTCACCCCCGCCCAGATATTTGTGATGTTTGGGCCGAACAAGATTTATACGGCTTTGGTCCCGGTGGATATCCGCCTGAAGCTGTGCCTATAGATCACCCTAGAGGCTTTTGTTTCTTTACAGATATCATAAGGCCCGCTTCTGAATGGAGTAAGCCCAAACCCCCTACACCGCCCCGGAAACCCTTTGGAAAGGATCAGGTTGAAAAGATTTTAAGAGATAAGAAACTTAAACCAGGTGAGATTAATTCAGGTGTTAAAACCTATAATGCCGGTAAGAAAGTTCTAGCAGATGAAGAAACCCGAATTGATAGAAAGACATCTAAAAGGGCTATTAAAAAATAAAAGTTGTGTAATAAGATTATAAAGACTATATTAATAATATACAGATTCAGCGAAACAAGGGGAGATCATGCCTACAGTAAGAGACCAAGACGTTTTTAAACAGAAAGAATTAGGAGAGTTTTTATCTGAGATGAAGCAATTTCTACCACGTGGTCAATATCATTTAAACGTAGGCGATGAAGGAAAAATCAAAATATCCAAAGTAAAAAAACATTATCTTTTTAGGCAGGAGCTTGAAGAATTACTTCCTTCTGCTAATCAAATTGATAGTTAGATTTATATAAGTAACACCCTACCACTGCCTTACGGCTTTATAACCTAAGAAACAAAAAACCTTAAACAGAATTTTTACTGCTTTTAAATTGCGTGTCGTTGCACGTTAAAAACGAAGGAGGAGCCGATGGCTATCACGAAGGAACAAGTTCTCGCAAGATTAAAGAAGCTGAAGAAAACGTATGACGATGAACGGATTGAATGGTTTGTCGTTGAACAGATCATGCCTCATTCTGAAAAAGAGGCTGAAGAGATTAGCGAGACAAAAATTCCTAAGTCCAGATTCGACACTGTTAATACGACAATGAACGATCTTAAGACTGAAAAGACAGCCTGGGAGAAAGACAAAAAGAGGTTTGAAGATGCCGAAACTAAATTTAAAGCTGATTTACTTAAGGCAACTGAGGCCAGCAAGGGAAAAGGCGAAAAGTGGGAAGATGACTTGAAGAAAATTCAAGAAGATTCTGCCGCCGAAATCCAAAAGATTAGAGATGAAGGGAAACTTAAAGACCAGAAGAACCGTGACCGGGTTAAGAAGTCTGCTGAGAGTACCACCATTTCTAAAGCTCTTGAAAAAGCAGGTTGTGATAAAAAGTTGTTAGATAAAGCCTTAAAACTATTTGATAAAAGTAAGGTCGTAGTTGAGTTTACGAATGAAGATGAACTTGAATACGAAACAGAAACAGATGCAAATTATTTAGACGAATTTAAGACTGATAATCCTTTCTTGTTTAAAGAGCCTGAAGAGGTTGGCGAAGATGGAAAGCCGATTCCGAAGGATGAAAAGAAAATAGATTGGATTTCAAAGTCTAAGCCGGTTAAGGGACAGTCAGCCGAAGAAACACAAAAGGCTACTATCCTTAAAAAGTTTACAGCTCTAGGTAATACCGTAGACAAATAATAATTTAACAAGGAGCTTTTAAAATGGCTTATAATGTACTTCAGATTGATGCAGCACCGTCAAATGTTTTGCCACAGGGTAAAGCCGCGACTGCGCTAGTTGCAGGTAACCTGGTCTATATGACAGCTACCGGAACATGGGCTAAAGCCGATCAGGTTGCCGATAGTGACGGAACAAGATTAGACGCCTTAGGTGTTTGCTACAAAACTGTTCAAGCGAATGAAAATATTGATCCTGTTAAAGCCTGTCGGATTAGAGGGTTTACATCATTGACAATCGGCGGAAAAGTTTATCTATCCGATACCGCAGGAGATTATACTCAGGTTGAGCCTACTACAAATGTTAGACAGGTAGTTGGTTTTGCAAGTTCTGCTACTGAGATAGTTGTAGGAATTACAGGCGGGAAGGGTGCTGACGAAACGGTTGGCGGAGAAGTTAACGCCACTACTTTAGACGTTTCTAGTACTGCCGCTATTGTCGGAACAACAACTATGACAGGTAAACTCGACCTTAATAATATGCTTGATGCTCAAGCTACTATTGCAGGCGGAGCAAGTCCTTCTCATATCGTTAAACAGACTGGCGTTGCCGGTGATACATATACCGCAACTTATGCCGGTTTAAGTGTTAAGATGTATGATGCCGATACAACCATTGTTCATGCTGAAAGTGAGTTTGCAGGATTATATGTAAATCTAAAACAGCTATCAGCTTTCACAGCCGGTGGAAAATCTGCTCTTATTTCTGCTCATAATTATGGTTCGGGCGGAAGCTATCAGGTAGTTGATTTTGGTTTAAGATTGTTTGGCGATCTTGTAGATGGTGTTGAAATCACCGGTGGAACTGTAACAAGTGCTATCAAGCTTGATACTGCTACAGCCCTTACAAATATTTTGAAACTTGCAGACGGTGTTGGGTGTGCGGTTGGAACTACAATGCACAAAGACCCTGAATCACATGCGGAAGCAGGGTTTTATACAATATTAGTTGCAGGAACTCCTTATCAAGTTCCTTTTTACGCAGCTTCTTAATTAAGAGGTACGAACCTATAACTTAAACTTATAATCTTTTTAAAGGAGTTACACAATGAAGGTCGCATTAAATTTTACGGAAAGAGTACATCTTCAATTAATTCTTACAACTGCTGTAGGCAATTACATATTGCTAAAAGAATGTAGGGAATTAAAAGAGGCTATTAGTTTCACAGAAAAAGAAACAAAGGACTGTGGGATTAAAGCCACTGAAGGTGGAGGCATTGCTTGGAATAACAACGCTAAAGATGAAACTTTTGAAATTAGCGAAGCAATAGGCAAAAACATTTTTAAACCTGAGTTAGAAAAGCTTAATGATAAGAATGTTTTACCAGACTCACACTTTAAACTTTATGAAATCTTTGTTGTGGCCTTTGAGAACGATAAGAAAAAAAAATAAAGTTTAACACTTAACAAGGATATATTAAAATGGCAGAAAAAAATTCATTCGTCCTTGGTACCCTAACATCAGATTTTATGCAGTTGAAGACAACTGATAATATCTATTTAAAGGATATCATAAACCAGGGGATTGAACAGTCCCTTGTGCTTTACAATGACAGGACTTTGGGGCTTGCTAATCTTTTAGCCACAAGGTTTACTCAGGCGAACTCAACCTCTAAGATGATTTATTCGGCTGACAAGTTTACAAGAATTGGGGAAATCGAAACCCCCGGAGCAAGACCGCAGTTAGATGTTTGGAACTCTCCTATTCCTATGGAGCGTTTCGGTTCGCTAACCGGCCTTACAATGGAAAGGATTCTACAGATGTCCTCAGATGATTTAGTAGCATTCCACGATGGCAAAATGATTGCCGATCAGTCTAATATAGTTGAAGGATTCTTTAAGGTCTGCTTAACTAAAGCGCCTGCCGGAGTTGTAGATTGTTTAGACGGTTTAGCAACTGAGTACAAACCGTTTTGGAATGATGAAGCTTCTATGGATACTCCAAGACCAAACGGTCAGCTTACTTTTGACGGTGATCACGATCATTATAACGCCGTTGCCGTTGCTGCAACCGTGACAGAAGACGAGGTTGATGATAATCTTCTTTCTGAAGTTCGGGAACATGAAGGTATGAATAACGGAGTTACGCTTGCACTTTGGGCCGCTCCAGGAACTACCTTTGGTTATCTTGAGGCTTTAGATAGTTATACAGCCGTTGTGAAAGTTCCTGAAATTCTCGGTTCGATAAGTCCTGAGTATCTTAAGAGCGGAGTTGCACAGGCTCTTGTAACTACCATGAAAAATGAGGCATGGAATGTAAACATTAAAGGAACTTATAAGGACGCTATATGTATTGAGAGTCCTGATATTCCCGCTGGCTATATTCTTTGTACTGCTACTTTTGGCAACAATGACAAACGGAATCCTCTTGGATGGCGTGAGCATCCTGCTTTTGCAGGGATGAAGCTCTGGTCTCAGTCAGGCGGAAATCCTCTTATCGGTCTTGATGCTCAGTACAGGCGTTATCTCGGTTTGGGTATTCGTAACCGTTCCGCAGGTGCCGTTCTTTATACTGTCGATACATCATGGGCCGAACCCTCTTTTGTTTAATTAAACAGAAGATGGATTGATGAAAACTAAAGAGGGAAGTTTCCTTAAAACGGGCTTCCCTCTTTATGTTAAAATTTAAACCAAATATGGAGAGAATTATGTCAGCTAAAAAACCTTGCACTTGCGTTTCCCCCGGACTTCCTACAAATCTCCCTAGACCTGCTAATAAATGGAAGGGAACTGGTATCTGTTCTAAATGTGGTGGAGAGATTAAATTCCCTTATGGTCCCGAAACTGTTAAGCGTGAAATTGACTTAGCTGATATCGCCGAAACGGCTATGAGTAAGTTGATGAAAAACTCTCAGAACTTATCTGTAGAAGTATTAACAGCTTATTATCTTAGTAAGATTGCAAACGCTCTTGAACCTAAAGAGGTTAGGGATGCAAGGGATAAAAAGAAGTCTAAAGCCGATGCTGAAGAGGCTAAGATTCTAAAGGATTTTGAAGAGAGCGAGAAAATTGCCAAAGAGTATCTTAAAGCAGAACTCGAAACCGGCGGAGTGATTAAAAGAATTGAAAAGATTATTGATAGAAAATTAACCGATAAAGAAAAAGAATCTGCAAAACAAAGGCGAGCTGATTTAAAGGCCGCCAATAAATAATAGAGGTTATCATGGCAACATATACCGTAGCAGAATTAAAGGATCAAAGCTCGTCAATAGCCGTTAATAGCTATAGTGACGCAAAGGTACTAAGGTTTCAAACATTGGCTGAGGCTACCTTAACGGCCTTTCAGCTTGATACATCTATGACAGGCTATCAAGATGCTTATGACTCCGCAGTATTATATCTGTTTGATTATTACGTTGAAAACCCTGCCGGATTTACTAAGATAACAAGAGGTAAGGTGTCTAAGGACTTTGCAGGCGATCTATTGGCCCAAACAGGCTTAGGATTATTACTACAGCCTTACATTGATGGAACTGACGGAACGCTTACACCGGCTATTATTGAGCGGAAAGATGTGGGGCTAAGATAATGGCTAGAGCAATTTTATCATTCTATACGGTTGGAGATGCCGATAATAACCCTACGGAAACTTTATTGCATGAAGATATCGGAGGGGATTTACAGAGTGGCAGCAAAGTACAGAGCATTATTAACGGTGTTATTACAAATGAGATTATTAAAAAGTTTATATTTTTCCCAGATAAATACCTTGAAACTTTAACAGACGGAATGAAAGTAACATCTTCAACAGCTACATATCTTTTAGATTATGTTGACGATTATGACGAGACTCAAGAAATAATTTTAAGAGAGAAGGGATAAAATGCCTATTACTATGGAAGGTATAAATCAAATGAACGCTACTCTTAATAGGGCTAAAGGCGATTATAAAAGAAAAGCTAAGAACGCAATGGGCTCCATAGTTAAAGATATCGCAAATTGGATTAAAAAAAACCACACAACACTAGGCGGCTGGCAAGATGATACGCATAACCTTAAAGATTCTATTAGCTCTACAGTCATCACTTCAGATAACGGGGCTACTATTATAGGCGTTGTATATGCTGGAATGGATTATGCGGTTGATGTAGAATTTAAAGAGGGCCATTGGGTTATTAGTGGCGGGATGAAGGAATGGGAACCTAAATTTTTACAGATTATGGCCCGAAGGGTAAAGGAGCAGGTTGGTGGCAGTATTTAGTTTTAATCCCGATGAAATAGTTGAGCCGATTGTAGCTATCTTAAATGATGATACAACTCTTGAAGGTGCTAACTACCTTGATAAAACATCTAAGAAGGTATGGAGTTTAAGAGCTCCTAGTAAAGCTGAGGCTCCTTACATAGTTGTTGAAGCTGCTTTATTAAGTCCGGCAAATTTTAGTTTAAATACTTGCGAGATGCGGATACATGTTTATACAGAACTTTTATCAAATGGTCAAATAGGGACAAGGAATGGTCTAATCTTAAAGCAATGCGAAGAACTTTTGAACAATGTAACACCCGCAATAACAAATGGTGCAGCTCAACCCTTATATGCAATCGGAGTCGTTCCCGCTTATTCTAATGAGACAATGGGAAAAAAGGCTAAGAGCGTTTTAAGGCTGAGGGCTGAAATTGGTAAAACTGCTTAACAAGGAGTAACAAAATGGCAGGTAACGTAAATCAAAAAGTCGTATCGACACCTGGACAGATTATACAGGGTGTAGGCCCTTTTTTAGTTGACGGTGTTGATGTAGGTGGATTTGTAGGCGGCGTAACCGTAACAGTCGGACAGACTGAAGTATTCGTCAAAAGCGAATGGAGTTTAGGATCTGTTGACTCAGAGCTTACAGATGTAACCTTCGGAGTTAGTACCGAACTTGAAGAATCCACTATGGAAAATTTAGCTATTTCATGGGGTCTTCCTTCATCTTCTGTTTTATCCGGTGTATCTTCTAAAACGCTTGATCTTAATCCTGCTAATAAAATGCAGGAAGTTGGATTAGTGTTTGAAGGAATGAGTGCTACAAACAGATTGAAGAGTAGGACTTATACAGTTCCCAAAGCTGTAAGAGTTGGTTCGACTGCAATGGTTCTTAATAGAGGTATCAAAACTACCCTTCCAATACAGTTTGAATGTCTTATCGGCTCAGGCGGATCTTTCGGAACGATGGTTGAAACAACAATTTAAGAAACTTTGAATTAAGGGCACAGCATGATTAAACTTTATTTCCCTGAATCTTTTGGTCAGGTTGACCATGTAGGGTATAACCATGCTGTGTCACTTTTTAATAAAATCTTAGGCGCTTATATAACCAAAGATCCTACTGAGGCTGATTTTAGAGTTCATTGTAATCTTCCCTGGCATCATAACCCTAAAGACCTAAAAAAAGATGGACTCCCTCTTATTCATTATACCATGTATGAATCTACTAAAGTCCCTAAGTCGTGGGTTAAATATCTTAATAAAAATGTTGATATTGTTTTAGTACCTTCCCTGTGGTGTAAAAAAGTTTTTATAAAATCAGGCGTTAAAAAACCTATTCATGTTTTATCACTATGCTATGATTCTGATAAGATTAAGTATGTTAAGAAGCAGAATAATTTAGGCTCTTATGTTTTCTTGTGGCAGGGAGTTGTTTTTGATTCCGGTGGGCGTAAAGGTCTTGACGTTGTTAAGAAAGCCTTTTTAGAACTTAAGAGGGATTGTATGATTGGTAGCGATGCCAAACTTGTTTTAAAAGTTAAGCCCTGGAAGGATAAACCTGTTGAGATAGACGGTATAGAAAACGGGCAAGGAGTTGTTTACCTTCAAAGAAACTTATCAAGAGAGCAGCTTGAAAATCTTTATAAGAAGGTTGACTGCTGTATTAATCCTACTCACGGTGAAGGGTTCGGCTTAATCCCTCTTGAACAAATGGCAATGGGTAAGCCTGTTATAGTTACCGATTGGTCTATGCCATACCTTGAACACGATCATTGTTATAAATTAAAATACGAGTTGAAGAAATCTCCGGTATATTTTAACCACAAATTTATTGCAGTCAGCTTAAACGGAATGGCTTATAATTTCGGCGGGCTTTATAATGATGTCGTTATAATGCCTAAGATAAGAAAACTTATGGCAGATAATAAAAATGTTGTAGGGGTTTATTCAGAAGGTGTTAAGCCTCCTAAATTAAGCTTTCTAAAGACACTTAAGGCTAAAATTAATAATTGGTTTTATTACTTTCAAAAGGCTACTCATTTTTACTTTGATACAACCAGAAAAAAACATCTTATTTGCGGCGAACATCCTGGATATGATGCCTTTGTTGATGTTGAAGATTTAAAAGAGAAGATGATTTATTGTTATAATAATAAAACTATTGCAGAAGACAAGGGCTTTATGGCAAGCCATTATGTTGAAAGAAACTGGGGGAAGGATAGAATGTTAAGAGATTTTGAGAATTTAATACCTATACTTAAACAATTTACAGAGGAGAGAAATGGGTGACCATATTAGTTTTAGAACGATGGAAGATTTTGTATTTGAGATTGGCAAAGATAAGATAGTTTTAAATGTTCCTAGAATGGATTATCTCAGCGCGCAAAAGGTTTTAGAGGCTATTGCAGGTTATGAAGCAGAAGAGCGGGCCTTCACTCTTAAGACTTTGGGGAAGGCTAAAAAGAGCGAGACATTTATGGACGATAAGAATTGGGAAGATTTCTCAAAATTTCTTGTTACATCCTTGCCTACTTTAGCATTGAATAGCAGTTTTCATAAGGTTAAGAAATTGCTTAATCTTATTTCTAACGATATTATTAAAGATGAACATTTAAAGATGATGCAGTATGAAGAGGCTGTAAGCATCTTGACATATTTAATAGAGAATAATTTTGGTGCTTTAAAAAACTTATCCGCCTCTCTTCAGACGATAGATATGTCCGTGAAAAAATAGAAAGGGCTATAGATTGGAGTGAGGCAGAACTGTACTATGAATTTTTTGAACTTGGATATCTACCAGAAACTATAAGAAAGATGCCGGCCTATGATGTTTATATGCTTAAATGTGCAACCATTATAAGACATATTAATAAAACTGAGGCATCAATCAACAGGCTATCAATAGACGCTTTTATGTCTGAAACAAAGGGATTGGTAAAAAATGGCTGATAATGTAGATATCGGAACCCTCCACGGTAAGATTCAAATTGATGGTAAACAGTTCATCCAGGAAATTAATAAATCTCAGGGCGGTTTAAAAAGTTTTGGCAAGCAGGTAGGGGCAACAGCTTTAGGAATGGTTGGGGCCAATGGTTTATCTGCTGCTTTTAGAACCGTTTCAAATGCCGTAATAGGATCTGTAAAATCATACGTCCAGTTTGAAAAGTCTATGGCTGAGGTATCAACCTTAGTCGATACTCAAATTGTTGATATGAAAATGTTGTCGGATGGGGTTGAAAACCTTTCTGTAAAATATGGAGAAGATGCAGGAGGTCTTGCGGAGGCTTTATACCAAACGGTCTCGGCCGGTGTTGATGCAGGAGAAGCTATAGAGTTTCTTGATAAGGCTACTAAGCTCGCTATAGGCGGTGTCACAACCACTAAGAAAGCTGTTGACCTTCTTACTTCTACTATGAACGCCTATGGGATGGAAACTTCTGACGTAGGCGAAATATCCGATTCTCTTTTTACAACTGTTAGATTAGGTAAAACAACCATTGAAGAGCTATCCGGGGTTATCGGTAGGATTGCTCCTATTGCCAATAGCGCAGGCGTGAGCCTGGATGATATGAATAACGGACTTGCTACCCTTACTAAGTCGGGTTTATCGACCGAGGAGGCCGGAACAGGTTTAAGGGCTATGATGCTTTCCTTAATCAAGCCCACTGACGATGCCAGGAACGCTGCTGAAGCTCTTGGAATCGAGTTAAGCGTTAAAGGAATGAAGGCTGTCGGAGGGTTTAACGGATTTTTAAAAGAGCTTAATTCAAAAACCGGTGGCAGTGTTGAGGTTATGGCAAAACTTTTTCCAAATATCAGAGCTGTCAATGGTGCTGCAATATTGGCAGGTGCAGGATTCCGAGATTTTACAGAACAGGTCGAAGATTATACCGATAAGGTAGGTGCTGCCGATGAAGCCACTAAGAAGATGGAAGATACAACTATTAAAATGGCTGATAAATTTGTAGAGAGATTTAAGGATATGGGTAGAGCTGTAGGCGGATTTATTGTCGAAACTGCTGCCAGGTGGGAAGATGAACTTAGTAATATCACAAGCGGTATTGGGAAATTTTATCATAAAATTTTTGATGTTACCGAAGTTACCGCAAAAGCTAACGAGTATACTACTAAATACATTGAAACTTTAAAAAAACAAAACAAAACAAATAAAGATTATTCTTTTTTAATTACTGAAATAGATGAAAAGATAAAATTAATGACAAAAGATTTACAGTTTACAAAAGATATCGGCAATGCCGCTGCTGATGAAGAAAGAAAAAACAAACAAATTGAAATAAGAAATCTTCAAACAAAAAAAGATGAAATTAAAAATACAATTGAAGTCCTAAAAGAACAAGCTAATCAAGTCAAGAAGGATGAAGATGAAAAAGATAAAAATAATAAGAAAAAAGAAGAGCAGAGGAAAATTGATGCTGCCATTGCCGAGAAAACATTAAAAGATATTAAAGAAAAAGCTGCCGCTGCTGAAAGGTCTGCAAAACAAGAAGAAGATATCTTTAAAATGCAGATGGAAAATGATGGCATTTTACACGAGGCTAAGATAAGGTCTTTAGAAAATCTTGAAGAGGCTTATGAGAAAGCTTCCAAAGACCAGACCAAAACAGAAACCGAACAGCTTGATAATAGTTATCATGCTTCAGAAGTTCGCAAACAAATTGCAACCGATGAAGCTAATTTCCAACTGTCTCAATTACAATTAGTACATGATAAACAGATGAAACTTCCTGGACAAACTAAAACAATGCTTGATGCTGTTGAAAAGCAGTTCAAAGTTAAGAGTGATGAAGTCGGCGAAATATGGCAAGAGACCGTAGACAAGGAAGCTACTATCCAGGCTGAATTACAGATGAAATTGAATGAAGGCTCTGTAAAAGAAATGAACTCTGAAATGGAAAGGAACTTTAGGAAGTGGTCTAAAAACTTAAAGGACGGTTCTTCAGATGCTATGAATAATCTTATAAATGATGTAGGCGGATCGGGTGGATTAATAGATACTATCGGAAATCAGTTTGGCGGTATCGCTGATAATATTTCCCCACATCTTCAGAATATGCAGAACATGATTATAAGTGCTATTAGCGGGAATCCT
>Ga0307928_10000952_pt1 | contig 21717 bp, 31 predicted proteins | sample AceLakmetagen232_FD_201815 | JGI IMG/M metagenome (GOLD analysis project Ga0307928, IMG submission 201815) | Saline water microbial communities from Ace Lake, Antarctica - #232 | ecosystem: Environmental > Aquatic > Non-marine Saline and Alkaline > Saline | place: Antarctica: Ace Lake... | reverse complement strand
ATGAAAAAATATAAAAGTGTAGTCCCTAATAAGTTAATAGAAAAGTTTATAAAGCATAGATGATTTAATAAAGCATATTATAAAATGAAAACAATAGGACAATTAAGATGATAAATAAAAAAATTAATTTGGCAATAAGAACACTTAAAGAAATAAGTTTGGGAAATGAAAAACAAGATGTAATAAAATCAATTGAAGATGGGAATATTGTTTTAAGTATTACTATAGGAATAATAAAAGATGAAACAAGTAAAATAAATAAAAAAAGTAGAATTAAAAGAAGATGATTAAAAAATGAAAATAACAGAAAAAGAATTTAAAGAATTTATTAAGAAGTTGAAAGAGAAAAAAGCATGGATAATAGGGAATATAATTCGTTTTGAAAAACCCACCTACAAAAGTCCATTTTTTGATACAGAAGAATTTATAGTTATTTCAAAAAAAGATTTAGATGAACTTTCAGGGTCAAAGGAGATTAAAAAATGAATGAAAGCAAATTAATTGGAATAAAAGAAGAAATAATAAAAGAGAAGAAATGGTTTTTAAAATTAATTAGATTTTCTAATAAAAAAAATAGTTTAGTTGAGGGTGCATTCCTTATAAATATTGAAAAACCATTAGAAAATTCAATTAAAATTTTAGAAAAAGATTTAATAAAAGCAAAGGAAGTTAAAAAATGAAACAAGCATTTGAAAATTTAACAATTTCACAACTTCGGAAATTAACAAAACAATATGGGAAACTTGAAAAAGAAAACAAGTTCCTTAAATTAAAAATTCCCACAAAAGAAAGTATAAAAAAAGATGCTCAAGAAATAATTAATGAAATTGGGAGGATTAATGAAAACTAAAAAAGAAGAAGAAAAAGTAGAGAAAATAATAAATAAATATTTTATAAATATGCAATTACAAATGCAAAGGTTCGCGAATGAGATTATGGAATTAAAGTTTAAAAAATGAAACTAATTAACTACCTCTTCCCATTTCTTTTAGCAATATCTTTAAAATCAGCAACACTTGAATATCTCGTAACCGACTCGTTAGATAATCCTTTAAATAATTCAACAATCGTTTTACAAGGAATTAACAATCCAGATTACTTTCAAGTTAAACAAACAGAATCAAATAAAACATCTTTTGAAGTAGAAGACAATCAATTCTTTAATTATTTTGTAAATAAAATAGGTTATAAATCAGAATTAGGAGTAGTTTATTCAGACCAAGACAAACAAATAGAATCTAAATTAAAAAAACTATCAGAAAATTCATGGTATGATTATTATTTAAATAATGGAGATTTAGAAATGTCTTTTAATTCTTTTGATGAGGATATTTTTTATAAAGGCGGAGAGCCATTTAATTACGAAATTCAGTTTAACAATATTTCAGATAAAGAAATTTCATTTGACCAAAATGGTTTATTTTCTTTTGCTTATGATTCTTTAAATAATCAAGTAAATGGTTGGGTAGAACAAAATCCTGACAGATTATATAATATTAGTTTAAAGAAAAAAAAAGGTTGGTTTAAAGCAAGTGTTGAAGGAAATGATGTTACAATTTATATAGGCGAAGCAAAAGGTGTTTTAGAGGGAAGGACTTTTGATATTACTGGAGACGGCGAATATGTTTCTTCAAAAATTCAAACAAATGATAATATTGTGCCTGATTATTTAAATGGAAAATATAAAATTAAAGTTGGATTAAATTATAATCAAACTGAAAACATTTCTTTGACTTCACAGGATTTTTTTATTGAAAATTATATACCTAATACTTCAGGAATTGATAGAAAGAATTTAGAAAATAAAATAAAAGTTTATCCAAATCCTTTTAATTCATACCTAACAATTCACGGAGAAAATTTAAAAGTTGAAGCTTATGATTTGCTTGGAAGAAAAGTTTATGAAAAACAAGGCAGTAATCTAAAATTTGGGGAGAATTTAAAGTCAGGAATTTATTTTTTAAAAATAAATAATAAAAAGAAAAAAGTGATAAAATTGAAATGAACCCTTTAGCAATTCTTCCTTTTTTATTTTTAACACCAAATGAAGCAACCTTACAATCTAAATATCTTTCTTTTAATCTAAACCATCAAGATATTATTAGTTCTACTGGAAAAATAAGAGCAGGAACATTAGATAATAATTTATTCATAAATAGGAATGGTTTACTAAACGCAACAGCAGGTTCAAACATAAAAATAAAAAAATTCTCAACATTCTACACAATTACCCAATCTAAAACAAAAATTAGAAATGAAAACAAATTAGCAATATCAGAACTTTTAACAAACGATTTATCAAATGATTTTGGAATTTATTTAAACAAAATTGGATATGAACAAGCAGTATCTAAAAAATCTATTGAAGGGAAACTAATTTTAAATTATGAAAACCAAACAAGCATAGAAAAATTTAATGAAAGCTTAACCCAAATCTCTCAAATGTTAAATCTTGGATTTTCAAAAGCATATATTAAATTGATTTCAAATCAGACAAAATGTAGTGAAAATTCTACAATAGATTACAAAGTAATTTCTTCTGTGGATTTTAAATATTTAAATTGGGTTTTTGATGGAAAGCACAAAGGATATTTAAATTCAAACACAAAACCTGTTGATTTTTTTATATTTAATGATGGTGCTTTAATTTTAGAAACAAATGATTATTCTGATTTAGAAAAATATAAATTTCATAAAGAAATAGAAGATAAAAATAGATTAATCCCAAGAATTTATGACTTAAAAAATGAAACTTTATTAAATTATTTAGAAAACCCATTTTTCTCAGATAAAAAAATTGGGTTTAGACTTAAAATTCAAAAAGGAAAAAAGCCAGATTTTGAAACAAAATTTAATTTTAAAAATATTGTAGCAAAAACAAATTTTAAAAAAAGTCATTTATTTGGATTAAAATACAAAGGGATTTTTTTAGGGTTAGATATTAATGAAAAAGAATTAAATTTAGGATTCAAAAAATAGAAAGGTTTATAAACCTTAAAATCCTTAAAAGGTAAAGTATCTTAAAAAAAATGAAACAAGAAACAAAAGGAGGTAAAAACAAAAATGAAAACAAAAAAACAAGAAATTAAAAAAGAACTTGATAGGCCCTTGCACCTAGCACACTCTTTCTGGAAAGAATACATCGGAGCAGATGAATTTGAAAGATTAGAGAAATTAGAAAGCCCTGCAAAATTAATAGATGGTTTAAAAGATATGAATAATAATAAATTTAGATTACATTCAATAAAAACTTTATTAAAATCTTACTTTGATGACTTAATAGAATTTATGGAGGTTCAAAATGCTTTGTGAAAATAGAAACAAACAAACAAAACCAAAAGAGAAACAAATAGAAATAGAAAAATACAAACTATTAAATGAAAGCTTAAGAGCAACCAAAAGTAAAATAATCAATTTACTTGTCTTGACAGGCGAAGCAGGATTTGGTAAAACATTTACTGCATTGAAATATGCCAAGGAAAACAAACTTAATTTTAAATATATCAATACATATGCAACCCCTCTCTCGTTCTACAAACTTTTATATGAAAATAGGGAAAGGGATGTAATTATCTTTGATGATTTGCAAAGTATGAATGAACCAAAGATTAAATCTCTTTTTAAAGCAGCATGTTGGGAATCACTAAACGATAAAAGAATAATTAACTATCACTCAACATCCCCTATTCTTCAAAAAGAAGGTTTGCCAGAATCCTTTGAGTTTGATTCAAGCATTGTTTTAATCTTTAATGATGATGTTTCTGGATTTGAACCAATCATAGACCGAGGCGTGCAAATTAAATTCAACTTTTCCTTTAAAGAAAAAATGCAAATATTTGAATCATTCAAAACCCCCCTGAATATTGACCAAGAAATTTTAGATTACATTAAAAAAGAATGTAATGAAGCAACAATAAATTTAAGTTTAAGAACATTAATAATACTTTCAAAATTAAAAAAGAAAAATTATGATTTTAAAATCTTCGCAAAAGAAATGTTAAAGAAAGATATAGATTTAGATGACTTAATAACTTATTCTAAAAAAGAATGGTGTGATGAAACAGGCATGAGTGAAAGAACATATTATCGTCACAAAAAAAGATTTCTCAAAGAAAACCACTGACATACTGACAAAACTGACGCCATTTCAAACATCCCATTAACTTTGTAACCACTATTAAGTTAATAGAAAGATTTATAAAGGGTGTTTTCTTATATTCTTCATGGGAAATAATATTGATTATGAAACTGATTTGGTTGTAATGGTTTTTGTAGGGTTACTTTTTTTTAGTATTTTGGGATTAATTGGTTGTGTTATTGATGATTTGTATAAACTCCCACAAGCGTCTGAAACAGCAAACCAAATGTGCAAAGACCAAGGTTATGATTTTTATGAAAGCTTCGAGAGGATTGGGGTATTTAGCACAACACCTATTGCAATAAAATGTAAGTATGTTGAGAATTACAAAGAAATGAACATCGCCCTACGCCAAACTTATGGCAGTGGATTAGATGAATTAAATGATTTGGAAAGGAATTAAATTAAATAGTTTGAAGTATAAAAAATAAAAAATGAAAAAGAAAAAAACAAAAAGACAAGGTCTAAATGCTACCATAGATGAATTAAGGAAATTAGCAGATAAATTAGAGAAACAAGGGAAAGAAGAATGTGAAAAATTAGGTATTGATTATGGTGATTTTTCCACTAACCAAATATTTCTTATATTCATAATAAACAAGGAGCCAGAATGTATGGACACTTGGGAGTTTGAAAAATGAGCTATGAAGGATATTCACAACTAATTTGTTCAAATAACCATTATTGGAGAATAGATTGTGACGAACTTGATTGGTTAGACGAAAAAGATTATCCTAAATGTCCTGTTTGTAACAAAAAACATGTTTGGGAAAATATGGTTAATATAACAAATGGAAGTTGGGATGATAAAGGAAATAGAATTGATGGGTTTATTGAATTAAAAGTTAAAAAAAAGATAAGCGGTGTTTGTTCTTGCTGTGGAAAGGAACATGTTTGTGAGATAACTTATCATATACCAAAGGAAAATAAAAAATGGACAAAAACAGAATACCAAAATTAATTATCACAGCAGATCAAATTGAAAGTAATTGGGGCCTTAGACAAGAAGAACAAATAACCACTTGCCAGTATTGCGGCGGAATGATTTTTTATGTTGAAAAAATCTTGGGGGTTACGGCAGAAGAAAATGATTATAAAATTATGGGTTGGAGGAGTAAAAGAAATTATTGTTTAACTGAAATTGGTTTGGATATTTTTTGTGCTGAATGTGGAAAGCATTCTGAAGGATATCACACTTTCCAATATGATAAAGATGCTGTAGTATGTGCATATGATGACATTGATGGCGAAGAAAAAGAAGCAATAGATTTTTGTCTTAGACAATTCAACGAGAAAGGGGATTTCACCCCACCTTATCATACAGCAGAATTAAAGGTTCTTAAAAAAAAGTTAATGGATTATGAAAAAAAGCACCCTATTAAAAAAGAGAAAGCAAAGAAGAAAAAAGGAAAAATAAAAAAATCTGGAAGTCATAAGAAAGTTAAGATGAAGGGTGGAATTAAAAAATGAAAAATAAACTAACACTATTAATATTTAGTATTTTACTAATCAGTTCAATCTCGGCATTAGATTTTTCAATTCAATCAAACAATGAAGATGTTTCAAACGCAGTTATTTTCAACACTTACACAATTTATTTAAGTGGAAATCTATCTGGTAATTTAACAAGTAATTATCCAGACACTTTAACTTTATTAAATGATTATGGTGAAATTAGAATTTATGAATGGGCAATTAATTCTCAAGCAGGTGAAAGAACTTTTCAAATAGGTGAGGATACATTTACTTTTCCTGTAATTTCAGAAGTTGATGAAATGCTTAATCAAATAACTAATTTTAAAATATTTGTAGGTGAAGATAATTCTTATATTGAAACAAACTTTAATTTAGATGGCACAACACAAGAAATGCAATTCATTGAATATCAAGGTTATTCTGCTAACATAAACTTTGCTAATTTATTAAATGGATTAAATGCTAAAATTGAATTAGAACAAGGAGAAACTTATCCAATAGTAGATTACTTAAAAATAAATAGTTCAACAGCAATTACAGTAGTCCAAGCAATATTAATTGAAGAAGGACATGATTTTTTTGTAAGTGATATAAATACAGACCCACAATATTATTTAAATTACTTAATAGATTATTATAACTTACAACATGAATATGAAGAAACTTCTATAATAGAAAAGAACAATAATTATTATAAGATTCAAGCAAATTATGGTTACTCATCTATTGATGGTGATTTAGAAACACAAATTCAAGAATTTGTGGAAAGTAAATTAGAACACTTTACTCCATTAGATATAGTAGACGAATTGTTTAAATTTACAGAATATAATTTAAGTGAGTATGTTAATTTAGATTATGATTATGAAATTGCAATAGATTTTAATAATTTGATTTTAGAGGATGGAAGTTATTTATTAACTTTTTTATATGAAGATTCACATGGGAATACTGGAAAAAAAGACTTTAATGTTATTTTAGATATTACTGAAGAAGTTATTCCTGAACCAGAACCTGAATGTATAAGTGGTGAAACTAATTGTGATGGAGAATATTATTTTGTTTGTATTAATAACAATTGGATAAATTATGGAAAATTGGATGGTTATTGTGACTACAAATCCGAACCAGAAAATGAAACTGAAGAAACTTATATTCCTTCTAACCCAATTATTTTGGACTACATTAACAAGGTAAGTGGTCTTAAAAATGGAATAGAAATAACAATAGATATTTTAGAGAATCCAAGTGTTCCAACAATTACAAATACAAAAGTGTTCAAATATCTAAACATAACAACAAATCAAAAAACTTCAGGTGAAATATACTTCCATGTTTTAAAAAGTAAAGTAAATGATAAAAACAAAGTTAGTTTATATGTTTTAGAAAATTCTTGGGTTAAATTAACAACAACTTATTTAGACGAAAATTCTCTTTATTACAATTACAAAGCATACACACTTCATTTTTCTATTTTTATGATGGCAGAAGATACTTACGTTGCTCCAAGTTCAAGTCATCATTATAGTTCAAGTGGTGGTGGAAGTTATCAAGAACCAGTTGAACCAATAAAACCAAATATTATAAGTGGGGGAGTTCCCATAGAAATTCCAATAGATGTAATAGATGATACACCCAAACCAGAACAATCAAAAACAATCTATATTATATTGGGAATAATCAGTTTAGGAATAATTTTAGTTATCTTAATAATTAGTTTAATATTAAAAGAAAGGAAGAAAAAAGTGATAGAATTTAAAAATGAAAACTAAAAAATTGACAATTGTTGGATATCTAGTAGGATTGATAATCCTTCTTGCATCTATTGGTAGGTGGTTTATTATTTACAATGATTTAAGCCAAGCTGTTTTAGGTTCAAGCATAGGAATTATTGTTCTTGGTTCTTCATACATTTATCAAAGATTATGTGAATTAAGTAATGAAATAGAAGAACTTAACACAGGGATAGATGGATTGAATATCTGGACTAGAAATGAATTTGAAAAATTGTCTAAAACAAAAGAATAATTCTTTTAATAAAAATGGGAAGAAAAAGAAGAATAGTAAAAGCCAAAAAATGTAAAGATTGTGGGAAGATAATTAGAGATTGGAATAAATCTGGATATTGTTCATACCATTTTGCAAAAAGATATCGCCAAAGGCCAGAAGTAAAAGAAAGAAAAAAGAAGTATGCAGAAAAATATAGAAAGAATAATAAAGAAAAAGTAAGTGTATATCAAAAAAGATGGTACAAAAAAAATAAAGAAAAAATATTAAATTATAAGAAATTATATTATAAAATAAACAGAAAGAAGGTAATAAAACAACAAAAGTTATATCATGAAAAAAATAAAGAAAAAATAGCAAAAAAACAAAAATTGTATTATGAAAAAAACAGAGATAGAATAAGTAAGAAAAAATCCGAACTAAAAAAAATAAAAAGGCAGGAAAATAATAAAAATAACACAAAAAAGAATATTCATACTTCAAAGGCATATGTGTTACTACTAAAGAGTGGTGGGAAAAGTTTATAAAGGGTGAAATACTAATTAATTCAAGTTTATTGGGAAAAAACTTTAACAACTTTTGCTTAACGCAAAAAAAGTTCTAAAAAGTTAATTTCCCAAATTGACAATTACAGGGGTTTATTCATAAATAATGTTTAAGCCCCCCAATATATTCAAACTGGGAAATGAAAAAAATAGATAGAAAATGGATAAAAATAATATAAAGCAAAAGGATTCTTGGAACTTCACATCAATAAATTTATGTTTATATAGTTGAAAGGAGGTTATAAATAATGAAATTTAAAAAAATTACAGCAATTTTAGGAAGTTTAGCACTTGTTGGTTTAACAATAGGCTCTGCTATAGCAGTATATCCAACCTCATTTATTGAGAATGGTGGTTTGAGTATGGCAATCGTTTATGGTAGTGGGTCAGCTCCAAGTGATTTGATAGCATCAAATCTTATTAGTTCTAATCTTAAGCCTTTAATAGATTTTGATTCAGTTACTAATTATGTTGATGATTCAAAGATAGTTTCATCATCTGATTTTTCTAATTCATTAGGAATTACAGAAGATGAAGTTGTTTTGGGAAGTTTAATTACTAATTCTAAAATTCATGGTGTTTTGTTAGATAACAAAATTCCTTCTTTATTAGATGGTAAAGTGAGTTGGGATGGTGGAGATGGTAACAAAAATTATGATATCCATGAAGAAGTTCTTATTGGAGATATGAAAGTATTATCTACTTTTGATGATAATGAACTTAATTCTTCTGTTGTTTTAACAAATGATAATGGATTAGAGTACAGATATGTTTTTGATGATGCTTTTAGTACAAGCGATATAAACAGCGAAGATTCTGATGAACTTTATTTAAATATTTTAGGAATAGAATATGAAATTTTAAGTATGGAGCATGATTCAATTACAGTTTCTGTTTCTGATGAAAAATTAGTTAAAGCTGGAGAATCCTTTGTTGTTGATGGTATTACATTAAAGGTTGGAGATATTTATGAGGGTGGTATTGAAATAAATGGAAATCTGATAAAAGAAGAACATAAGAAAGTTGTAGATGGAATTGAAGTTTTTGTTGATACAATAGCTTACCATTCATCAGCAACCCTCCCAAGTAAGGTAATACTAAAAGTTGGTAAAGATATTGAACAAACATTTAATAATGGAGAAGAATATTCTGAAGATAGTGCTTGGGAATGGACAATTGAAAACCCAGGGGATGAAAAAGGATATGTTGGAGTGAAGTATACTAGAAAAAATGTTGGTTATGATGAAGATGAGGAAGAAGATAATGCATTGGGGATTGAACAAGGATATATTTTCCCTGAAAATTATGCAAGTGTTTTTCTTAATGGACTTACTGATGTAACTTACAATGATTTTGAGTTGTCTTTTGATGATGAAAAATTGTATACTTATGATTCTTCATCTGATACATCCACTAATGTAAGAAAAAATGTTGTTAGTCTTGAAGGAGAAAACGAGGATTCTATATCAATTGGAAGTAATATTGAAACAAATAACATTTACTTTGGATATGAAAGTGTTACTGGAGAAATAGATCAAGTAACAATGTATTTTAAAGATATTAATGGGGATATTGATAGTGACCATGAAGGAAGAATTCAATCATATAAAACTTTTAATTTTAATTCAACACAAATAGATTTAACTACATTAATTGTGGATGATACAGAAATTGAAGTTGGATTTGATAATATGACATTAACCTTAACAAAACCAGATAATAAAGAGATTAGAATTTCTTTAGGATTAAATACTGATAAAGATACCTTTGATAGATTAGGTTCTGAAGATGAGGATGCTGAATCAACAGATTTAATTGTTGATGGAAAGAATATTGGAACTTTTGAAAATGATGTTTTGGATCATTATGGAGTTTTAATAAAGAATCCAGAGAACAATGCTAATGATGATGAAGTTGTATTAAGTGTTCCTAGTGAGCAAGTTTACGCTTCTATTAGTGTTCTTGGTCAAGGTGAAGAAGTTGTTTTAAGTGATACTACAAATAACACAAATGAAACTTCAACAGAAGTAATTCCAACAATTGATTTGTTAATAGTTAGAGATACAGAAATTGACTCAGTTAAAGATAGAAATTTAATTGTTGTTGGTGGAAGTTGTATTAATTCTGTTGCAGCACAATTGTTAGGAGTTCCAATGGGTACTTGTGGTGCTGATTTTACTGATAAGTTAAATGTTGGTGCTGGGCAATTTATTCTTCAAGAATATGCTTCGCCTTACACAACTGGAAAAGTTGCTATGTTAGTTGCTGGATATAATGCTGCTGACACAACAGCTGGAGTTAATAAGTTAATCAGTCAATAAGTTTAGTTTAGTTTATTTTTAATGGTTCCATTATTGGAACCTTTTTTTCTTTTTCTTTTATTAAACTTTTATATAATGTGGAGTGGTGTAATGGTTTTGCACAAGAGCCTCATGAGTTCTAGGGCATGGTTCAATTCCATGCTCCACAATTATTTTTTCTTAAATATTTCTCTTTCTATTTTTTCTTTTTCTTTTTCTATAAATTTATGTTACCCCTTTTAAGTTAATAGAAAGATTTATAAAGGGTAATTACTATATTAAGTTATTATCTTAAAATGAAATTACTTAAAGATTATGAATATAAAATATATTCTCAATTTGGGGAAGATGGAATTATTCAAACCATTTTTAATGTTATAGGAACTGCAAGTAAAAGATTTATTGAAATAGGAATTGAGGATGGAAAAGAATAAATATGAAATAACTAAATTAAGCATCTTTAAAAAATGGTAAGTGTAAAAGAAAAATATGGATTTTTGCCAACAAGTGTATGGCATTTAGATAAAAAGCATCCAATAAATGAGATGTTTAAGGACAGTGGAGATGCTCACAAAAAAAGAAGAGGAGGGGGTTCTTTTTTACCAAATTTAAAATTTAGCAGTTTTAATCCAAATGTTGTTGAAAGGGTTTTGAAATATTGGACAGAAAAAGGAGATACTATTTTTGACCCTTTTGCTGGAAGAACAACAAGAGGTTTAGTTTCATTGTATATGGATAGAGAATATATTGGATGTGAAGTTTCTCCAACAACTTGGGAATTAACAAAAAAAGAACTTGATAAAATGAATAAAAATTATTTATTACTAAATGAAGATGGGTGTAAAAAACATAGTCAAATAAAAGATAGCAGTTGTGATTTAGTTTTTACTTGTCCTCCCTATTGGAAACTTGAAAGATATGAACATTGTGAAAATCAATTAAGTGATTGCAAAACATATAAAGATTTTTTAGGAAAGATAGGGGATTCAATTAAAGAAGGAAATAGAGTTTTAAAAGAGGATAAGTTTTCAGTTTGGGTTTGTTCGGATTGGAGAAATGCTGGTTTTTATTGTTTTCATCAAGATTTAATTAACTTACATTTAGAAAGAGGATTTGTATTATGGGATATAATAATAAATGTTTTAAATTCCCCTTTTGTTTCTTTCAAAGCAGGATTTAATGATAAATATAAATATACAGGGAAAACACACGAATATATTTTAGTATTTAAAAAGAAAAAATGAATAAATATGAAATAACAAAATGTAGGGCATGTTCTTCAAAAGATTTAATTCCAATTATCTCTTTGGGAAATCAGTATGTTTCAACATTTGTTAATTCTGCTAAAGAACAAGGAGAAAAGGTTCCATTAGAATTAGTGTTATGTAAGAAGTGTAAATTATTACAATTAAAACATAATGCTCCTGCAAGTTTAATGTGGAATGAACAATATTGGTATAAGTCAGCAATCAATTCAATTATAAGAAATGATTTAAAAGATATTGTTGGTAAAGCAGAACAATTGAAAAAAATTAATAATGGAGATTATGTAATAGATATTGGAAGTAATGACAGCACGATGTTTGATTATTATAAAAATAAAAACTTAAATTTAGTTGGCTTTGAACCATGTAAAAATGTTGCAGAAGAAGCTAAGAAAAAGGGGTATAACATTATAGATGATTTTTTTAATGCTAATGCTTTCAAAAAAAAGTATGGAAATAAAAAAGCAAAGATAATTACTGCCATTTCTATGTTTTATGATTTAGAAAATCCAAATAAATTTTTAGAAAATATAAAAGAATGTTTGGATAAGGATGGTTTATTTATAATTCAACAAAACTATGTTTTAGGTATGTTAGAACAGAATGCTTTGGATAACATTGTGCATGAGCATAGAGAATTTTATTCTTTACAATCCCTAATACCTTTGTTAAAAAAACATGGGTTTAAAATATTTGATATAGAATTAAATGATATTAATGGAGGGAGTATTAGAACTTATATTAAACTTAAGGAGAATAAAACATTAAAGGGATTTAAAGGAGCAAAATTAAGAATATTATCCCAACAGAAAAAGGAAAAAGAAATGCTTTTAGATACTGCTAAGCCTTACCAAGATTTTGCAAAGAGAATAGAATCAATTAAAAGTAAAATTATGTTCTTTTTAAAAAGTGAAAGGGCTAAAGGAAAAACTATTGGGGGTGTTGGAGCATCTACAAGAGGGAACACAACATTACAATACTTTGGTATAACACCTAATGAAGTTTCTTGTATTGCAGAAGCAAACCCAGATAAATGGGGTAAAAAAACTGTGGGAAGTTTAATTCCAATTGTTTCAATTGATGAAATGAAGAAAATTAATCCTGATTATCAATTAGTTTTTATATGGCATCTTTTTGAAGGATTAAAAAGTAAAGAAAAGGATTTTCTTAAAAGGGGTGGAAAGTTTATTCTTCCATTACCTAAATTTAAAATAGTTAGTGAGGAGAAAGGAACAAAGGGGGTAAAAGAAAATAGCATCTGATTATTGGGATAATTTTGGGGGAACCATATTCCTTTGTTTTTGTTTTGTAATTTATATTATATTACTTCCACTTATTCTTTTTGCAAATTGTATAATGATGATTTATTGTAAATTAAAAAGAGAACCTTATTGGAGAATTGAAGATTTCGTGGAGTTTAGATAAAGATGAAAACAATAATGATTTATCCACACATTAGTTCTGAAAAAGGAATTGCAAATTACTCAATGAATATTATAAAAGGATTGAGAAAAAGAGGATTAGATATAAGTGAAGAAACTTTTATTTCTGGAAAAGCATGTTCTTTAATTAAAAAACTTCCAAGATTATTAAAATATGATATAATTCATTTACAACATGAATATAATCTTTTAGGAGGATTTGGTATTCCTTACTTTTTTGTTTTATTATTTTTAGGATTATTTAAAAAGAAATCATTAATTATAACAATGCACACAATTCTTTCAAAAGATCAAAAGTTCACTGGAAGTAAATTAAAAACAATTGTACGAAAGATTTTATATAATGCCCAAAATTGGTGGATAAATTGCACTTCTAAATTAATTATTGTACATGCAAAATTCTTTAAAGATATTTTAGTAAATGATTATTCAATTCAAGAAGAAAAAATAAATATAATTCCACATGGAATTATAGAAAATATTCCACAGATAAATAAAGAACAAGCAAAAAAGGAATTAAATCTCTCTGGAAATGTTTTCTTAATGATTGGAAGCATGGTTCCTGATCATGGGATAGATATTATTCTAAAGCAAGCAGATAAAATTGGTAAAACTATTTTAGTAACTTCAAATCCTTTTTCAACAACTAATGATAGAAATTCTGAAAAAACAAAGAATTATGCTGAGTTATGTAAAAAAATAGTAAAAGATAATGATTTTGATGAATATGTGAGATTTGACTTTAAGGAAATTTCAGATGAATTATGGTGGAAATACTTTAATGCTTCGGATATCATTTTGCTTCCATACAAAGGAGGAATTGGAAGTGGAATTTTTGCAGATGCTATGGCAATGAAGAAACCAGTTATTGCAAGTAATATAAAATATTTTAGAGAGATTTCTAAAAGGTATGGTTGTTTAAAAATAGTTAATACAAATGAGGATTTCTCAAGAGTAATTAAACAAGCAATGAATCCTAAAAATTATCTGAAAATGAAAAAAGAATGCCAAAGATATTACAATGAAAATAATTTATCTATTATTGCTAAAAAATATGAAGGATTATATGATTATATTGAAGCATTAAAAAATGTGAGGTATCAATATGAATAAAAAACCTGTTGCACTTATAACAGGTTGCACAGGACAAGATGGAAGTTATTTAGCAGAGTTCCTTTTAGAAAAAGGGTATGAAGTTTATGGGATTTATCGCAGAGGAAGCACAGATGGAATTTTTGATAGAATTAAACACCTTGCAGGAAAGATTAATCTTATTTGTGCAGACCTTACGGATTTAAACTCTTTAGAAAAAGCATTTGAACAAGCTATGCCAAATGAAGTGTATAATCTTGCTTCACAATCACATGTGGGGGTATCTTTTCTTCAACCATCGTATACACAAGAAGTAAATTGGTTAGGTGTTGAAAGGATTATTTCATGTATTAAAAAGTATGTTCCTAATGCTAAATTATATCAAGCAAGTACAAGTGAACTTTTTGGTGAAGTATTAGAAACTCCACAATCAGAGAAAACTCCTTTCAATCCCATTAGTCCATATTCTATAGCAAAATTAAAAGCACACGAAGCAGTAAAAAGGGAAAGGGAAAAAGGAATGTTTGCTTGTTCTGGGATACTTTTCAATCATGAAGGTCCAAGGCGTGGAATAGAATTTGTAACAAGAAAGTTTACAGATGGAATAGCCAGGATAAAATTGGGATTGCCTCAAAGAGATACTGGAAAAGATTATTTAGAATTAGGAAATTTAAATGCTAAAAGAGATTGGGGATTTGCAGGAGATTATGTTGAAGCAATGTGGTTAATGCTTCAGCAAGACAAACCAGAGGATTTTGTTATTGCTACAGGAGAAACAAGAACAATTAAAGAATTTATTGAAACTGCTTCAGAAATAGTTGGGATTAAAATAACATGGAAAGGAAAAGGAATAAATGAAAAAGGATACGATAAAACTGGCAAAAAAATAATACAAATAAATGAAAAGTATTTCAGAAAAAATGAAGTTAGATTATTACAAGGAGATTCAACAAAAGCAAGAAAAGAATTGGGTTGGAAACCTAAAACTTCATTCAATGAATTAGTTTGGTCAATGATTAAAGAAGATTTAAAGAGGTTAAAGAATGGTTAGTAAGATAATTTATGCTTATGTCGTTGCAGATTTAATTCATATAGGGCATGTCCACGCATTAGAAAATGCTAAAGCAATTGCAGGTCTTGATGGTAAATTAATAGTTGGTGTTTTAACAGATAAATCTACAATGGAAAAGAAAGATAAACCAATAATACCTTTTGAACAAAGAATAAAAATGATACAAGCTTTAAAATGTGTTGATATGGCAGTAATACAGGATACATATTCTCCTTTAAAGAATGTTCTTAAGATTAAACCAGATGTTCTTATGGAATCAGATAGCCATACAGAAGAGGACTTAAAAGAAACACAACAAGTTTGTGATAAGATTAATTGTAAAATAATGATTATGCCTTACTATGGTATTCAAAGTTCCACTTTAATTAAAGATAAAATCAAAAAAGAGGTTATAAAAAATAATGAAAGAAAAGAAACACATAAAAGAAACACATAAAAGATCTTTTACAAAAAGTCTACTTTGGAGATTCATGGGGATTTTTGTGTATGCCACAATATTTTATCTATATACTAAGAATTGGGGAATTACATTAGCAGGAACTTTAATACACCACACATTATTTCTTGGGGTATTCTGGGCACACGAACGTTTTTGGATAAAGTTAAAAAGAAATGACCATTGGGCAAAACCATTTACTTATGAAATAATATTAGGCATGGGATTAGGTGGATTGATTGTATTAATGTTAACAGGAAGTTGGAAAGCAGTAACATACATAACAGTAACATATACAGCAGTAAAACTAATTATGTATTTTATATATGATAAAGTATGGAACAAAGTTAAGTGGGGTAAAAAATAATGAATGAAGTAAGGGAAACATATAAAGAATTTAAGGAAAGAGTAATACATACCAAAGATGATTTATTTGCAATACTCTTTCTAAATTTTATAACCATTAGAATTGCTTATCTTATTAAAAGATGGAATTTAAAGATTTCCCCAAATCAAATTACCTTTACAAGGCTCTTTGTATTATCCCCATTAATTATTTTATGTTTATTGCTTGCTCCATTGTTAGAGATTAAAGTATTTTACTTGGTGGCTATTCTTCTTTCTTACTTATTCCTTCTATCAGATTGGTTGGATGGGCAATTAGCAAGGGGATTAAATAAGACATCTAAAAAGGGTGCTTTCCTAGATAGTGTTGCAGATAGATTTAGTACCATTATCTTTTTCACACTTCTTTTTTCAATTGGATTATGGTTTAATAATCTCTTTTTAATATGTGGTTCAATCGTTTTGTTTGTGTTAAAAACATTTCATATGATGGTTATAACAAAAATATTTTACTATGGATTAGATAAAGGAAAAGAAAATGCAAAAGTCTTTTCAGGGAATGTTGCTTTTAACACGATTGGTATAGGAATAATATTTAAAGCATTCAAAAAGATTAATTCTGTTTTAAAAATTAAAAGGTGGGGCGAGGGAATAGGTGGCTCTGAAAGATATTTTATAACTATTATGTTACCTTTAATTTTAGTTCTTTGTAGATTAAAATTAATTTTAATATATTTTTTATACTTTTTAGTATTCTTCTTTATACTATTCTTCTTAATTAGAATTAAAAACTTATTTAAAGACGAGGTCTTTTTAAAATGAACCACCACAAAATCTATTTACAATATCCATGGAAGTTCCCAGACTCTCCTTATTATAAATCTTTAATTGAAAATCCCCCAGAAAATGTTACATATTTAAATGCTGAAAAAGCAAAAGAAGGAACAACATCTTCCCTATACAAATTTCTTTTTTCAAATTTTGTAAAGAAAAACATTAGATTTATTTTAAGAATATTAAATAATCATTCACCTAATGCCCACTTAACAAAATCAGATGAAGAATATAATTTAATACATTGTGCTCATTGTTTAAGTAAGAATAAAGATAAACCATGGGTTGCCGATATGGAAGGTTTATTTTCTATGCAAATTGCTGACATCCCAACAAAGAAAGGAAATGAAAATATAAGGAAACTTCTTTTAAGAAATAATTGTAAAAAGATAATGCCTTGGACAAACATAGTTAAACAAAACATATTAAAAATCTTTCCAGAAATTGAAGATAAAATTGAAGTTGTTTATCCTGCTATTCCAGAAGTGAAAGATTTAAACAAACCAAAAAACAAAAGGTTAAAGATTATTTATGTTGCAAGATACTTTCACTTAAAGGGTGGAAAAATAGCTTTAGAAATTTTAGAAGATTTAAGAAAGAAATATAACATAGAAGGTATTGTTGTTTCAGATACACCAGAAAATTTAAAAAAAGAATATTCTAATCTAAATTTTTATAATCTTATTCCACAAAAAGAGTTATTTGAATTAATGAAAAATTCAGATATATTTTTATACCCAAGCCCAGTTGATACTTTTGGGTTTTCTTTATTAGAAGCCATGTCTTTTGGATTACCTATTGTAACATTAAATGCTTTACAAACAGAATGTAGAAAAGAAATTATTGAAGATTATAAAACAGGGTTTATTGTTGAAGGAAAAGATATTCCAAAACTAACTTACTTTTGTTCTTTATTAATAGAGAACAAAGAACTTAGAAAAAGAATGTCACACCATTGCTTAATGGAAATAAAAGAAGGAAAGTTTTCAATTAAAGAAAGAAATGAAAAACTAAAAAGAATATATCAGGAGGCAATACAATGAACTTCTCAGAAGTTGCAATAATTCTCGGCACTAGAGCAGAGTATATAAAAATGTTTCCAATAATGTTAGAACTTCAAAAAAGAAAAGAAGATTATTATTTTATTCATACTGGACAACATAATCTTCAAAATTTATGTAAAACATTTGGAACTAAAAAACCAGATGTTATATTAAGCCCTGAGCCAAGTGAAAGTTCAAAGTTTGATGCGAAAGAATCAAAAGCAATTAAGTGGTCTATAAAAACAATGTTTAAAATCAGGAAAGAACTAAAATACCTTTCTAGTTTAAAATATGTTTTCTACCATGGAGATACAATGAGTACAGGTATTGCAGCTATTTCAAAATTATTTAATCCATTTAAAAAATATCAAAATGTTCATTTGGAAAGTGGTTTACGCAGTTTTTCTAAAGAACCTTTTCCTGAAGAGATAATCAGGAGAATTGTAACAAGATTTTCAGATATTCTAATTGCTCCATCTAAATTAGCAAAATCAAATCTTAAAAATAGAAAAAATGTCTATGTTTTAGGTAATACTATATTAGATTCAGTTGATATTGCTTCTCATATGGCTAAAAATAGAGATTTAAAGCCATTTGACAAGAAGTTTGCCCTTGTAGTTATTCATAGACACGAAAATATCTCTAATAAAGAAAGACTAAACAAAATAGTTGAAATTCTTTTATCTTTAGAAATCCCATCTTATTTTACACTTCATGATAACACAAAAAATCAATTAGTTAAGTTTGGTCTTTTTGACAAATTATTAGAAAATAAAAACATAAAAATAATCAAACCATTAGATTATATTTCAATGATATTTCAAATGAGTAATTGTTCTCTTTTAATTTGTGATGGAGGGAGTATCCAAGAAGAAAGTTTAATCTTAAAGAAGCCATGCATAATTTTAAGAATGGCGACAGAAAGACAAGAAGGATTAAAATCAAATTTTCAATACCTTTCAAAGTTAGATGTTGAAAAAACAAAAGAAAAAATTAAAGAGTATTTATCAAAAGATTTTAAAGTTGAACCATTCAAAAACCCTTACGGCAAGAAAGGTATTTCTAAAAAAATAGTGGAGATATTAAAATGAAAGTTAATTGGAGAAGAAGGTTAATTTTATTTAAAATTGTTTTACAAAGAGGATACTCTTGGTGCCAACTACCAACGATAGCAATTATTGGTGCTGGGATTATTAAACCATATTTACCTAAGTGGAGTTTATGGCAATTAGCACTTGTAGCATTTAGTATATTTGTAATTGTTGGAGTATTAGATAATCGATTAAGAATATTCCATGAAGAACAAAGTTGGGTAACAGAACATAATCCAACAATGATGAAAGGACTATTTGAACCTGACAAAACAAAAAAAGTAAAATGAAAATATTAATAATTTTAATTAGGTGGGAAGGGGGAGTTGGAAGAGTTGTAAATAGTATAAAACCTTTACTTGAAAAAGCAGGCCATGAAGTAGAAGTAATATCAAGAGAAGATGATTTAGGAATCAAATTTAATTCTGGAACATCAATTAGAAAAATAGTAAAATTAAGAAAAGAAGTTAAAAAAAGAGATTATGATATTTTATATACTCAGGATTGGAGTTGTGCCCTTCCATTCCTTTTTAAGAAAAATCATTATTGTTGTCATAATGGTATAACCCCTAATAAAATTGGGGGATTTATACAAAAAATCGTTGGGAAAATTATGAAAGAAAAAACCATTTCAGTTGGTCCCCCAGTAAAAAAAATATTTCCAAAATCAACTTTAATTTATAATGGTTTTAACCCAAATGAATTTAAAGATTTAAAAATGGAAAGAAAGTATTTTGGGTGGGTGGATAAAGGAACAGAAATAGTAACAGAAGAAGAAATGAGAAAGATGGCTAAAGAGAGAAGGTTAGAACTTTCAATAGCAAAAAAAATTCCACCAGAAAAAATGAATGAATGGTATAATACATTAAAAGTTTTTGCAAGTTATCCTTCAAAAAGTGCGGGTTTTAATTTAGTTTGGATTGAAGCATTAGCTAGTGGAATACCTAAAGTTTTAGGAAATGGAAATGGGGTAGGAATTGATAAAGTAAAGAAAGATTGGAAAGAAATGACTTGGGAAAATCATGTAGATAAATTATTGGGGGTTTTAAAATGAAAAATTATAGTAGTTTAAAGACAGATTTCATAGTTGATAACATTAAGGGTTTTTTAACTGGAAAAGTTTTGGATGTTGGTTGTAATGAGGGTATAGTTGCAGATAGATTAGATCTTAACAATAAACAATATGTGGGTATAGATATAGATGATTTAGCATTAAAAGAAGTTCGGAACAAGGGTTTTGTTTCAAAGAAGGTTGATTTGTCAAAGGAAAATCTTCCTTTTGAGAAAAATGAATTTGATTCTTTTTTATGTCTAGATATTTTAGAACATTTACAGAATCCAAAAAAAATAATAAGAGAAATTAATAGGGTTATTAAAAAAGATGGAAGGGGTATTGTAGCACTGCCAAATGATTTGAATTTAACGAATTTACTAAAGGTTCTTTCCCTTGGAAGATCAATAGTTACTAGAAATACTCTTTGGTCTCCTTTTGGACATTTGCATTTTGCAAGTGTTAAAGAGAGTATTTGTTTAGTTAAAAAATATTTTAAGGTGTCAAAAATATATTTTGTGCCTAGTAAATATACTGTGCCCCTCTTGCCTAATAAAATAAAATACTTTCTTGCTAAAATATCCCCCAGATTATTTTGTCAAAATATAATTTTTGAGGTGAGAAATGAGAAATAAAATCAAATTAAATATTGGAGCAGGAAAAGAAAAAAGGGAAGGGTATATTACATTAGATAGTTCCCCCCAAGTTAATCCAGATGTCTTAGCTAATTTAGAAAAAAAACTTCCATTTAAAGATAACTCCTTTGATGAAATTATTGGGAATCATATTTTGGAACACATAAATAATCTAAATGGATTAATGAAAGAACTAAACAGAATTTCTAAAAAAGGGGCAATAATAAAAATAAGGGTTCCATTTTATTTAAGTGTTGGTGCTTTTATGGATCCAACACATAAAAGATTTTTTACACCATTTACCATGGATTATTTTTGTAATTCACCATATAATTATGAAACAACAAAGAAAGTTTTATTTAAATTAAAAAAAGTAAAATTAAGATATACTTTTACTAGAAAAATTAATAAATTAATAGATCCAATCATAAATTTAAATCATAAGGTTTATTGTAAATTTTTTGCAGGAATTTTTCCTTGTTCGGAAATTTATTTTGAATTAGAGGTTTTGAAATGAAAATAGAATTAATACACCCCCCACACTATGAATCAATAGAAGACAGGCTTGATGCACCTTTAGGATTGCTTTATATTGCTTCAACATTAGAAAAAGCAGGGCATAACGTAAGAATAAATGATTTAGCTGGACTTCCACGAAAAAAATGGGACATTAAAAATGCAGACATATATGGAATAACTGCTTATGCCCCCACCATTCCCATTTCAGAAGAAATAGCTTTGAAGTGCAAAAATAAAAATCCAAATGCAAAAATTGTTGTTGGGGGGGCACATCCTACCTCAGTTCCAAATGAAATGGGATCTATTTTTGATATAATTGTTAGGGGTGAAGGAGAATTGGCTTTTTTAGATATAATTAAAGATTACCCCATAAATAAAAGAATTTATAAACATCCTTTAGAAAAAAATTTAAATTTATATCCTAAT
>Ga0307928_10000951_pt1 | contig 21729 bp, 27 predicted proteins | sample AceLakmetagen232_FD_201815 | JGI IMG/M metagenome (GOLD analysis project Ga0307928, IMG submission 201815) | Saline water microbial communities from Ace Lake, Antarctica - #232 | ecosystem: Environmental > Aquatic > Non-marine Saline and Alkaline > Saline | place: Antarctica: Ace Lake... | reverse complement strand
AATCGACCCGGGGGGGGGTGTTTTTTTCTAGGGTAAGGATGTTTTTTAGAAGTAAGGATGGTCGTATACCAGTCCAGATCTGAAGTAGTTCTTCCACAGTTAAGATATACCCCGTTTCCACAGTAAAGGTTTTTTTGCTATATACATAGTGAAATCTGATGTTAAAGTGGGAACCGCTTCTGTGTAAGAAGTGACTGTAACTGTGGAAAGGCGGTATATACTAACTGTGTAAGAAGTCCAAAACAGGAAAAAGGGCAAATGTGTTAAAGTACAAATTCAAGTACTATAGCACCACACCCGACCAATCACAGCAAGGGGAAAGTACACATACCCACCTAGAAGTCTTTACATGGAACCAGAACTGAGTAAGATGTTTATGTGACCCGATAGTGGTGGGAACCACAAGGAGATAATTGTTCTTTCTCACATACGCTCGCTCTTCCATACTTGTAGTTGTAGACCGTCACCCTCCACGTGGCTAGAGAGCGTAGTATTATTAACCAACACACACTATGAGTGACGCAACAGTATGTTTACATCAGGAGCTAATATATAACGAGAAACAGGATTACGTTTTCTGCAGGGAGTGCGGAGAGCGGTGGGAGAAGGATACACCAAGATATCCGATGCCGATGCCGATGCCGATCCCTCTATATAGCGCGCAGGGGCCAGCAACAAGTACCACAACTTCCAACGTAAAACAATATGGCTAAAACACCACTGACACCGGTACAGCGACGCCTGAGGATCATGGTCGAAAAAGGAAATGCCTATCGACCGCGGACGAAGCAGGGCAAAGAGCTCCAGGAGCGGACGGGGGTGCCATGGAACTTGTTTTCGAAAATAAGGAGAGCGCTTCCACATTATAAAAAGGAGCAGCGGCTAACAGCGCTCTTTATGTACTTGGCGAAGAGTGACGAGATAGGGATTATGGAGCCGCACATAAGGACGAAAACGGAGACGCATAAGAATGAGATACGGAAGATGGCGAGTAATATCTTATTCGAGAAGCGGAACAAGTTCGATGCTCATAATAGGAAGTGGCACGAGATGATGGACGTCTCAGCAAAATGGTTCGACTTGTTACCGAAAGACAACACGGCCTGGTATAAGGCGATATGCGTCGATCTGGAGAAACGGAGGGGGAACACACAGAAGAGGGGTTGGTAATAACTAAATCAAAATGAAAAACATCTATGTAACAACGTTTCCAAATAATATGGTTCGTGTCCTTGTAGCAGAACACGTGAACAATATATGGCATTACAAGAAAATGACACACGAGGACAGGGAGCATATCGCGAAGATTTATTGTAGCGTCCCTACTGGTCCAATAGCCGACCAGAAGACAGACAAGCTACTCCCTAAAATAAAAGGGGATGACACTCGCAGGATAAACAGGGCTATTAACGAGTGGCTTAAGTTTTACCCAAATGCACATATAAAGACGTTAGATCTAACTGAATTTGATTTTTGACCACCAACGGTAAATGAAAAATTACAAATGGGAGGAAGCTGTGGCCGAAAGGTCTAAAGATCCTCCGGAAAAGCTAACGAGAGATAACGTGGAAGACGCGGCGGAGTGGTGTGTCGCGTTAGATATTATGGACAAAAATTATTTTGAGAAAATTTTAGAGATAATTCCACCAGGGGAAGTCTTTAAGATGTTCGTAGAGAAGTATCCTAATATGGCTAAACGGCCGGAGGAAGTAATCAAATACGATTTCGGGAAACTATTAAAAACATATTACCCTAATTATATAGACGTCTTGGAGCTATGTGGCGTCCATGAGGACGACATCCCATTCACTCCGCACGAACTGCCGAAGGAGTTGTTTGAGGTCTATGAGAAGGTAGATATGCGGACACGTTTGAAAGTAGCTAATCAGATCCTCGAGAATAAGGAGGGAGGGGGTAGGCAAAAAATGGATTCGTTAAATGATAAGGGGAACGAGTTTTATATGCTCCCGCATAAGGAGGACGTGAAAGACATCAGGGCTATGCAGAAGAAGCACCGTCTTGAAAGGGATCACACCCCTTCTTGGCTAAACGACGGAACTTTGAAATTCGTGGAGGACCAGCAGAAGAAATTGGGCGGTCCTCGTCCCAAGCCTGATTAGATTTCAGTTCGGACTTCTTATTCAGAACGTAATTAAAGAACCCCGATTCTTCACCGATGGTATTTAAAGCTATAGCTAGCGATGCGACATAATCGTCGTTGAGTGCTTTTCCCATAATACGTCCGGTAGTGGGCGCTCCAAAAAGCAGGAGTCCTGACCTAGATACCGTAACTGTTAAAGAAATCAGTTCGTTAAAACATTCCTCGACAAACCCTGGGTCAAATCCTAGGAGCCCGTCTCTGTTAAATCTTATTCTTGAGGCCACGACGTCAGCTGTTATGGCATCACGGAGGGATATGTACCAATCCATTTTGTTGTGTGCGGTGAACTCATGTTTTCTGATAGCGTACGGCAAGAGTTTTTCTATGATTTCTTTCGCAGCGAACCCCACACCCGTGGAATCTATTCCTAGCGCGACGATACGTTCTCTTATATTGCTAGGGAAAGTCGCGATCCATTTTGACATTCGTCCGCATTGGGACTCTATTGATACTGCCCCTTCACCTGCATCACGTATAACTTTCATTGCGATCACATTCTTGTTGTTATCAACGAGCGTTGCGATAGAGCGGTCGGAACCTTTATAGGAGATATCGAATCCTAAAGCGAAGGATGTGGACATATCCTCTAACCGCATCGATTCACACTTGTCGAGATCTTTTTGTGATACGTATTCCTCGTCGCTGAATTCCCACATACACTTAACATTTTTGCGCGCGTAAACTGAGTTCCACCCGCCCACAGTCTTTACATAGGAGAGAGTGTTCTCTTTCCATGTAGCTGCTGAGGTGATCCCCGCTTCTATCAGCTCATCTATTTCTTCTATAACCTCATCCCATCCCCCTAAGACAAGAACTTGTTCGTCTACCATTACGTCTCTAGCTCCTATATCTTTAGCATTTTCTATTCGTCTTCGAAAAAGACAATCTCCGTATCCTCCATTACCAAGCATAACGATTGGCCCGAGAGTACGATTGGTTGTGGGAACAACCTCATCTAAGAAGATTTCGTCTGATCCGGATGCTGATTCATCTCGTACAATGGTCTGATGGGTACGTCCTTCCCTTGTCGACGCTCCCTGCATTTGTGATTTATATATAGAGTAGCATCGGACGCTGTCTCCTCGGACCGTCTTTACTTCATCTGATGAGTTGGTGTCTAGTTCTCCAGCATCTGATTGAGACATGATATATGTCTTGATCCTGTTATAGAGTTCTGATGCTGTCCCCTTTTCCGGTGCAACAATCGCTAGGTTATGTGCACCCCCGAAAAAAGTAAAATAGTAACGATTAACAAACTCACAAAGGGCTGAGAGTATCTGTGTCTTACCCAGTTGCCGTGCACACGTTACGTAAATCCATACTCTCTTCTGCATAAAGACTCCATACAAAAACCAATAGATTATTGTATGTTGGAAGTTCATTATGCAATATTTTTTATTTTTTTTAGCTTCTTCTTTAGATACGAAAAAACCAGAACTTTCCAGTTCTTTATAGAATCTACCGAGAATTATCTTGAATTCATCGTCGGAAATCTCTTTTCTGAACCCAGAAGTGTCCATCGAGAGATATTCTTGTACTTTTTTTGCTGTATTTATTGATTTAGCCACGAATCCAGTTTATAATATAATTGATGATTGAACAAGAAGAAATGATCAACCTGTTTCCCGAGATTGCTCGGGCCAAGAAACTTCTGATGACATCAATGGACGATCTGCGGACGGCCAGGCTTTTATATAAAGCGATAGATAAGGCTTACTATAATGTGTTCCCTGATATTAGTGAACTAGAGTTCGACAAGAATAGTGTCGATGCCTTGAAATCTGGGTTTTGTTACACAGCTGTGGAAATATCTGGTCGTGGATTAAAGTTCCCGACCTTTGATATTGATGTACAGAATAAGCTTAGCAAGAGTTTGAATATAAAAAATTTAGCGAAAGCTGTGCTTGAGTGGAATATCGTTGAATCGGGGTTTGATAATATATACGAGGAAAGTAAGGAGCCGTGGGCTAAGGACGGGGATGCATATAGACGTCCTTTTTTACGTCCGATAGGGAACGGGAAGTATTGGCCACAGTATGAGGATCTAGATCCGAACTTTGTATTACTTGATCCTGATTGTAAAAAGATATTTAGTGAGACATATAGTGACTCAGCAATGTACTGGGGGTATACGCAGATGCCAGATGAGAACCAGATTATAGATAAGTATGGAGAAGAAGTATTAAAACATTTAAAAGTAGGTGCATGGCTCGACACTGATACATTCACATTGAAAGCTGGGAAACAGAAGGATACGCGTTATTTTGAGTCAGTTGAGTTCGAGTATCGCCCAACAGGGGAGAAGTTGGTCCTATTGGGCGCTGACTTGTTCCCGGTATTCATATGTAGCCCGAAGAGAAAAAAACTACCACCCGAAGTGAAAGGGCTTCCTATCAAATTCAGTAAGGTGAACAAGAATAAGAATAAGGTTGGAGAGAACATACTCTCTCTACAGAACATGTATTTCTATTACGATAAACGTGGGCCGAGGAATCTTGGGCTAGTACACAAGCTTATGCCTTCTCAGTTCGTACACGAAAACCTTGAAAACTCTAAAGCAGAAGCAACACGACTAAAGATGTTGGAAATCCCCGTTATAAGCGGAGGAAGACAGGATGTTGTTGAAGATTCCATGGATACGTTTATGGAAAACAGAAAGAGTAAATTATTTTCTTATGTTTTTAATCCAGCCGGTATAGATGGTGTGATGCCAACTACCGACATGATCAGGTTCAATGGATTATCAGCGGAAGAAGCAACCCAAACTACTAATGACATATATTCTTTTTCTCGTAATGTTGCCGGTGTCGATATGGCTCGTCTTGAAGCTCGCGCGAATGTTGCTCTGGGTCAGACACAAATTATCGAGCAAGAAAAAATAGACACTATAGAAGGAGTAATAATGAAAAATAAAAATTCTTTACAGCATGAATTAGAATTCATCCTTGATTTCTTTATACAGAACAAGGGGTTCGGACTGAAAGATGTCTATATCTCTTATGATTTTATAACTACTGTTAAGGATGGAGAAGGGAAGGATATGGATATCCCCACTAAAAGAGAAATTGATTTGGTCTCTGCAGCAAAGGAATTAAAAGAAGAACGATGGAAGGTTTCAATAGCTTCGTCGTCTATAGTTAATCGTACGTACACATCAATGCTCGATTCGTGGGTGCGCATCCTTGGGCTTATAGACCCATCTTCTGCACCAACTCTTTATAAGTTTATTCTTAAGAAGATCGGGGAGGCAGGTAGATTCGATATTCCTGACGAAGTAATGGCAGGAGTGCAAAATCAAACGGCTCCGTTAGGTGGAGCGTCTCAGTTCCAGCCTGGACCAGCCGACGTGAATAATACACCACCGCCAGAGCAGGAAGTTAACACCGTTTCTAATGTCTAAATTTGATAGAGAGACCGTAATCGAAGCACTTGAGAAGTTAGAACCGCTTATCAAGGAAGTAAAAAAAAGTATATCGTTCTATGATCTTGAGTTTATTCTTAAGGATCAGAACATGAGCTTGTATAATGCGTACAAGCGTGGTTCAACTATAAACGAACGCATATTAGATCATTTAAAATCCCTACGATAATGGCTAGAAAAGCATCGGCATCGCACCTGAAGAGAATAGATTTAGCTAGACGTCGTCTTAGTAAATCAAGCAGTAGCTTCGCAGCATCTAAAATGACAAGGTCACAGAAGAGTGAGGCTATAAGAAAATACAAAGCTAGCCGTAGTGCTAGGTCAAAGGTAGAAAAAAGGAACACAACTCCGGTGAAAACCAAGGAGACACCAGTGAAAAAAAACACTACTACAACTACTCCGTCTAGTGTTAACACTTCTTCGTCACAGCAAAACACAAGCTCTTCTACGCAAAAAACAACACCTAGTGTAGGTGGGAAAACAAAGTTTGGGTCAACAAGTAAGTATTCACCTAAGGGAAAGGTGACAAGTTCAAGTTCTGGTGGGTCAGAGGCTCCTGCCTCAAGTCCAGTAACCCATAAAGTTACGACCACTAGAAAAATGAAAATGCCTTCTAAGCTTGGTATCGCATATGCTAAGGCACACAAACTAATAACACGGGGTACGGGGAATACTAAAAGCAAGAGTAGGCTGTTTGGAGAGAAACACCGTGGTGGCATTGTTGGAGCAGCCGTTGGTGGGGCAAAAGTAGCTAAAAAATATGGTGTAGATCCGTTGGTTAGTACTGGTAGGTATCTCGGAAAGAACGTAGCATATCCAATTGATACTGCATATAGGAAGGGAGAAAAAGAAGGGAGGGAGATTACAAGAAAGGTGGTTACTGCCGGTCCTAAACTCCTCCATAAGGTTGGTCGTGCCTCTGCTAACGTGTTACATCCAGCATATCAAGAATATAAAAAGCTAAAAAAGAAAAAGAAAGAGTACACGAGAGGCCTGTTGTTTGGGAAATAGTTTGTTCATAATCCATTATGTGTTATACTGGTGACAACTATTTACTAACATACACATAAATGGATGCAGACGAACAAGCTCTTTTAAGTTCTTTACAGCCAGACGCTCCGTCCGAGGAAGGAGAAGCACCTACAAAAGACCAGCAAGAGGAAGTAGTCGAGGAGACTACAACCGAGGAAGTGCCCGTTGAGGAGGAGGTGATTATTCCAGAGGAGGAGGAAACAGTTGTTAAGTTACCAGCGCCTAAATCAAAATACCCTGATATTTCAGAGGGTGATTATGAGAAGGGGGCTGACGATCAATATGTCATTAAGGCTGATCATTTAGCCAGTGACATGAAGGATATTCTTGGCAAAGATGCCGGGATATTTTCTAAGATTTTCAAAGCTAAACCCGAGAAGGGTGAGGTGATTGCTAAAATTTTAGGCGTTAAGGGAGATGAAACGCGTAGTCCTGGTAAGGTTATGGACGACGTCGTTCGAGCAATGAAGGCCGGGGATCCGGAAACGAGTAAGAAGTTACTCACTACCCATTTTCCTTTTCTCGTTGATCAGAACGTTCAAGCCCCATTTACTTATTCTGAAAGCGTTAAGGATTTAGACGTAGACCTTCCAACGGTTGAGAAGACTACGAAAGAAGACCTTGAGAATGCCGCTTATCGTTTGTCATCTGAAATGAAGGGCTCTGTCTCTGCGGAAGAAATTCTAGAAGACCCAGAACTCCTAGAAGTGATGGCTAAGTATAAGTTCGATCCTCAAACTGGGGACACTATATCGTCATATGATGCAATGGTATTATCCATGGACGAGCTTTACGGTGATATAGAGGTGGAAGAAGAGGACGCACCAGATCCGTCTGGTGGTATGCGAGGTACTAATAGTAAAGTGCTCGAAGGAGCCGAGAACCCAAAATCCGCGGAACTTGAAAAAGCACTTTCGCAGTATTCTTAACAAGTAACTAAAATGGCAGTGGATTTTAAAGTCGTTTTCGTGCCTGACGACATTATCGTTAAAGAAGCTACAAAAGCTTCTGGTACAGTTCTTGAAACTGGTGACTTATGCACTATTAGTGCAGCAGTTGTCATAAAAGCGCTTACAGCGTCTAATTCGTTAGGATACGTTGTTGCTCCGGCAGCAAGTGGAGAAACTGTAGTACAAGTCGTTTCTGACGACAGAGTTGTCTTTACGGCAACTGGTGATACAGTTTTTGCAGCAACAATGAAAGGTGAGACTGCCGACTTAATTGACGGTACAACACAATATATAGGCCTTAGTCAGGCAGGAGTCACAAATGTCTTCAAGGTTGACTGGGGAACAGATGCAGGAACGGTTGGTTCTACATCTAAAATTAGGGTTTCGATTAGAAAGCCTATTTAATATTTTTTAATAAAACAATAAAATGGCAGCAGATTTTAATGTAGTTTACGTGCCGGACGATGTTATCGTTCAAAAGGCAACAAAACTGTCAGCAACTGTCATCGAAGCAGGGGACATGGTGTCTCTTTCTACAGATGGTATCATAATCAAAGCAGTGGCCGCGTCGGCGTCACTCGGGTATGCGGTTGAAGCAGCAGCAAGCGGAGCTACGACTTGTAATGTTATCTCAGATTCTCGGGCAATCTTCTCGGGTTCTGGTGATGCAGTGTTCTCAGTAGCAATAAAAGGAACAACAGTAGACCTGGTTGGTACTACTACTCTCCTTATAGATGTAGGAGAAACTACAACTAATGTATTCAAGGTCGAATACTCGACAGAAGCGGGAACAGTAGATGTTACTGCAGGAATTCGAGTTCGTATCAACAAAACTTTTTAATATTCTTTAATAAAACAATAAAATGGCAGCAGATTTTAACGTAGTTTATGTGCCGGACGATGTAATCGTTCAAAAGGCAACAAAACTGTCAGCTACTGTTATCGAAGCGGGAGACATGGTGGCTCTTTCTTCAGATGGTATAATCATCAAAGCAGTGGCTACTTCAACGCGACTTGGATATGCGGTTGAAGCGGCAGCGAGTGGTGCTACTACGTGCAACGTTATTTCAGACTCTAGAGCAATTTTCTCTGGTTCTGGTGACGCTGTATTCTCAGTAGCAATAAAAGGAACAGAAGTAGACCTGGTTGGTACTACTACTCTTCTCGTAGACGTTGGAGCATCTTCTACAGATGTATTCAAGGTGAATTGGTCTACGGATGCAGGGACAGCAGGAGTGACTGCAGGTATCCAAGTTCGTATCAACAAAACTTTTTAATATTTTTTAATAAAACAGTAAAATGGCAACAGGAAATTATCCGAATTTTTTGGACAAGACGATTAAAAAAGTCTACCTAAATATGTCCGAACTGGCTATGAAAGAATCGTACTTTGCGAAGTGGGCCAGAAAATACAACACTTCAGAGTACAGTGAATCATTTACTTCAGATGAAGGAATAGATGATTTCGCGTCCCTAACTGAATCAGGAGCTGTTAAGCTTTTGACTCGTGCTGAGGGTTACAAGGTGTCTATCTCTGCAGATGAGTTTGCAGGAAGCCTTGTTGTGACTAAAAAAATGCGTATCCGTTCTAGAGATAACACCACAAAACTTGGTGAGTTTCTAGCGAAAGATATGAAAAAAATCACAGAAGCAGGTAGACGACATATCGAGCTTAGAACACATGCTATGCTTGATAATGGGTTCGTTACTGACGGATCTGTTACTACAGGTAAAGGAACTGTTCTTGCGCCTGATACAAAAGCAATTTTTGCTAATGATCATGCGTGGAATAGTGGTGGTAGTGCACTTGATAATAAGGGTACGTCTAAATTTACAATGCAATCTTGGGAAGCAGCACTTAAACAAATGGGTCACTTGACTGATGCGAATGGTGCTAAGTTACCAGTTAACCTTGACACAATAATTGTTAAGCTTAATTCAGATGCGTACTTTAGAGTTATGAGACTTTTCTACGGGAAAGTTATCCCTACGTCTGTGAATGTTAACGAAACACTCACAAATATTAACATCTATCAGGACAACAAAGAGGGTGTTAAAATCGTAGCAACTCCTTATTTATCTTCTGGAGACGCTTGGTTCGCTACGGACTCAAGTGGTTCATCAATCAATCCGTTGATTGTGAAGATGGTGCAAGGTCCAACTATGGAAGACAAACTTATCAGGGAAAACCTAGATTGGGTTTACCCAGCGACTATCTCGTATGAGGTCGGTTGCGATAATATGCCCTTCAGCTGGTTTGGAAGCGATGGTGCAGACGCATAGTATGACTGCGTTGAGCTAATTTGCTTGATATAAACGGTCATAATGTCTTGACTAAAAAACGAGACAAGATTAGAATGGGGTTAGTAAAATTACTAACCCTATTTTAAAATGGCAAGACATACAGAAAAGTATAACGAGGCGAGAAAAGCTCGAAGAAGAGCAGTTGTTAAAGTAAAACTCGGTATGACTCGGGACGAGTATTATATTTTAAGGAAGGAGGGCGCGAAAGAAAGAAGGAAACTGGCAGCAAGGAAGAGTCGTGCTAAAAGAAGAGCAGAAGACCCCGTAGGATATAAGGCGGCGAGGCTAAAGGAAAGTAGAAGGGACAGCCAGAAGTTCCCTTATTTTTTCTATAAATACAAAAGAGGTGCAAGGGTGCGTGGGCATGAATTTTCTCTTTCTCGTGAAGAGTTTCTTTCTTTTTGGCAGAAGCCGTGCCATTATTGTGGAGAAGTGATAAAGACAATAGGCGTTGACAGGGTGGATAACTCTATGGGTTATATACCCAGTAATTGCGTTTCCTGTTGTAAGTATTGTAACAGTGGAAAGAACACTCAGACGGTCAAAGAATTTATAGACAGATGCAAAAGGGTTACGAAGCTCCATTAATTTCTTTTGTTTTTATTTAGATAGTGGTATACTCGTATCGAAAATATTTTTTAACTATAAACAAAATGACTCCGAGCTTTTACGACTTGGGCGGTGGTTCAATGTGTACTGCAGAGCAATTAAACTCTCGCAAGAAGCTTATGTCCACTGAAAAGAAGAGCACATATCCCGCTGGGGATAAGCAACCCCTTATAGAGGGGATTATAACTTTTCGTACTTCACTTGGAGAACATGTAACTGCTGTTCAAAAAACCAAGTATCAGGCGATGAGGATCGATCAGCTAGAACAGTTGTTCGGGTCCTTTAGAGATAAACTTTCAGATTCTACGGCGAAAATCTTAGCCAAGGATGCTCCTAAGCCAGAGGTAGATGAAAAGCCTGGAATAATTATTACTCCTAAACCAAAATCTACAAAATGATAGAAGAAAGAAACTTTTCCGATGAACAAACCATTATGTCTCTCCAGGCCGCTAAGGGTGCCGGGACAGCCGTTGATGTGCATGCGTATAGGCATAAAAAAGTAACTGTTATTGTGTCGGGGATGGCGTCGAGTGATGCTATTACTGTAAAACTTTATGGGACTGAATCTTCAGCAGAACCAACATGGGTTGATGGATCAGATGATCCAGCTACTGTTACGTCTTCCAATAAGTATTTCCCTGTAGCCTTGAAAGATATCGATTCTGGCAGTACCATCGCTGGTAGTACTGGTGTTGTATTGGTTGATGCCGCAGGAAATGGAGCGACGTCTTATGAGTTTAACGATAATGGATCAATCTGGCTGAACGCCCTCGTTACCACATATTCTGTGGCAGGGACTGGAGCAATTACTATTAACGTTAGATCATACAATGACTGAAGATAAAGAAAGGGTTTCGTGGAGTGCAGAGGAAGCGGCCCATCATAAAGTCCTTCGTGATACGATAGCTTCTACTAATAATGAGAAGATACGTTTCGCTGAGGTTGTTGATAGGAATAAAAAAGCCGAAGCTGAAATCATGGCTTCTGGCGAATTCCTAGAATTAAAAAAGATAAAAACTGGAAGAGAAACAGCAAGATTGGATCTTGAAATAGAAGAAAAAAGGAAAGAAAAAGTAGTGTCCGAGGTGGAGGCTCACGACGCAAAAGCTATTGCGAGTTCTCTAGGGACCAAGGCTTCGTCATTAAAAAAGGAGGTTACGCGTATAGAGTCTTCTGTTAAGGAAAACCAAGCGTCACTAGATTCTATTCTTGGCGAGATTATAGAAAAGGAATCAGATTTGGCTTCTTTTAATCCTCGGATAAAGGCTGGTGAGAATGCTCTCAGTGATCTAGTAGTCTCTGTGGTGGTCGAGGAAGACAGGCTTGCTGATCTAAAAAAAGAACAAAAGGCAATAGAGGCTTCAAATAAGAAGTCATTGGCAAATAATGCTATTAACAACGCAAATATTATAAAGACTCGTGATCTTTTGTTAGAAGAGATTGATATTTTAGATATTAAAAAAGTTGAGCTTGTTACATACTTATCTATAGAAGGAGAAAAAAAGGTTCCTATTGAGAAAGAGATATTAGCTCTTAATGAAAAGCGTAATGAAGCAGCAGGAAGTCTTGAAGAAACCCTCAAGGGTATCGCAAAAAAAACAGAGGGTGCGTCTGCTCTTCTTATTGCATTAAATAACAAGACAATAGGTCTTAAAAAGAAAGAGATAGAGCTCGTGCGTCTTTATAAACAAATAGGGCTTTCTGTAACTTGGTCAGATGTTAAATGAAAAATTTAAACCACTTCCCGGATCTTAGAGTCAAGAATTTCCTTTACGCGAGGACTGATTTAGATGCATTCAGAATAACAGGGGTAGAAATAGAGGTTGGAGACCCTGATGATGGTGATTTTTTGGTGTATGACAGTGCTCTCAACGTATGGACGAAGGCTCCGGGAGGGAGTGCTAGTCCTCTTACTACAAAGGGAGACCTCTACGCTTATTCAACTGTAGACACTAGATTAGGTATAGGTGCTAATGGTACTTTACTGCAGGCTGATAGTGGAGAAGATACTGGCCTTAAATGGGCTACTATTGCTGGTACAGGTGATGTAACAGCTGCCTCTAATCTTGGGGACAACCTGTTAATAAGAGGTGATGGAGCAGGTAAAGGCGTTCAGAACTCAGGAATATCAATATCAGATACAGACGCTATTACTGGAGCTTTATCAATAGAACTTACAGGACTTACAGCCTCAGAACTTGTCGCTACTAATGGAAGCAAAGTATTACAATCACTAGCTGTAGCAACTTACCCTAGTCTAACTGAATTAAGTTATGTAAAAGGCTTAAGTTCAGCTATTCAAACTCAATTAGGCAATAAGGCTGCAACAGACCAGACAATGTATATTGGAACTACAGCAGTAGATATTGACAGGACAACCGCAGCTTTAACTTTAGCTGGAATTACTTTAACAACTCCAGATATAGGAACACCTAGTGCTGGTGTATTAACTAATTGTTCTGGAACTGCTTCTAGCCTTACAGCTGGAGCTGTAACAACTATTACAGGCCTAGCACCTGACACACAGAATACATATGCAAGAACACAATATTTAATCCCTTATGCTTCTTCTACTACAGCATTTGGGGAAATAGCAATAGGAACATCAGCACAAGTTTTAACTTCAAACGGAGCAGGTTCAGCACCAACATTTCAAGATGTGAGTGGTGGCACACCGAGAGTATTAACATTTACTACAGACGCAACACCAGAAGTAGATTCAGACGATTATGATGCAGTAACGATAACAGCTCAAGATGCTGCTATTACAGATGTTAATATGGTTGGTACTGCAGAAGTAAACTTTCAGAAGATAATATTTAGAATTAAAGACGATGGTACAGCCAGAGCGATAACTTGGGGTAGTGACTTTGAAGACGCTGGAAAGGCACTCCCAACAACAACTGTAACGAGCAAACTTCTTACAGTAGGATTTATTTATAACACTGTTACAGCTAAATTTGGTTGTGTAGCAGTTTCTAACGAAACATAATAAATAATAAAAATATGTATACATCAAAATTATTAAACAAAGAAGAAAACGCAAGCGAACTAATTGTTACTCTTGAATATTCTAACGGAGAGGATATATTCCAAGAAGTTATGACAACTAATGGAAGTTTTAGAACAATAGAACAACTAAAAGTAATAGTAAAAGACAAGTTAACTAGATTGAACGAACAAGCTGATATATCTTCATCATTAACTGTTGGAAAAGAAATTGAAGAACCGACTGTTACAACTGCTAAACAGACAGAAGATGAAATAGCTTTTGATTCTTTTATGAGTAATTATCTAAAATTACAAAAGGTTAATACTTTAATATCAAATGGAGTTTTAACTGGAGAAGAGACAGCAGTAGTAGCACTTATAGCAAGCGTGAAGTCTGATTTTAAAGCAGAATATATAGATTTAATTTAATAGTATGGCAAATGTAAAAGCATTAGTAGTAGCAGGTGGTGGACGTGGTGGTATTGGTGGTGGTGGTGCAGGCGGCTATCAGTACAATGCTTCTTTTGCTGTGTCTATACAAGCATATTCAATAACTGTTGGTGCTGGTGGAACAGGTGGACATGTTAATGGATATGACTCTATTTTTAGCACTATTACTGCTGAAGGTGGCGGATCAGGTGGATATTTAACTGCTACTGATGCTACAGGTTTTGATGGAGGAAGTGGTGGTGGTTCTGGAACAGATGTAGGAGGTACAGCCGTAGGAACAGTAGGGGCAGGAACAGCGGGCCAAGGTAATGACGGTGGTCTTGGTGTAATTCCAGGGTATTCTAAAGGTGGTGGAGGAGGTGCAAGTGCTGTCGGTGCAGATGCTACTAGTGATGGTGATGGGGGAAATGGTGGAGCTGGAACATCTAACTCAATTTCTGGGTCTTCAGTAGGTTATGCTGGTGGTGGTGGAGGTGGTTCAGGTAATAGTTCTGGTAAAACAGGAGGTTCTGCTTCTGACGGTGGTGGGGCTGGTGGTTCGGGAAAAGATTCAGATGGGACAGCTGGAACATCTAATACAGGTGGTGGGGGAGGAGGTGGAACTTCCTATAGCGCAACATTCGTAGACGGTGGTTCTGGTATTGTAATTATAAGGTATTTAACAGCAACTTTTGGAACTTGTACAGGTGGGACTAAGACAACTGATGGAGACGAAACAATTCACACATTTACCGCTGACGGCACAATGACTTTTGTTCCTAGTGGAGGAGTAACTGCTACAAATTTTTTAATGATGTTTTAGTTTAATAATAATAAACTTATGAACAAATTTCTACTATGGCTCTCTGGGAAAAAATCGAAGAAATTAACGAAACAATATAAATATATGGGTTCAGCATTTTAAAAATCAGACTTAGCTACTCCAGTCTCAGTAGCTAATGGAGGTACAGCCTCAGCAACAGCAAGCGCGGCTAGAACAGCTTTAGACGTACCTGCTACAGGAGACGTACCAGTAAAAGCTACTGGAGCAGAATTAACAACAGGAGCAGACGCTAATTTCTTTGGTTGCTAACTTTTAATGTTTTGACATTTTGTTTTAGATTCTTTACTATCCTGTTATGAACAAACAAACACTACAAAACATATTAGTATTTTTAAATCGTGTAGACCTTAAGGGCAATGAGGCTATTCCTTTGGCGCAGACACAGCAATCCGTGTCAGCGGCACTTAGTGAATTTCCAGAAGATCCGAAGGAAGAAAAAAAATCGGATAAAAAATAAACATATTTTATAAATTACAAAAATGAAAATAGCATTTGTCGATTGCGGGGCCTGCGTATATACGGGGGCTATTTTAGAGAAGAAGGGGATAGGCGGTAGCGAGACGGCGCTAATCCGAATGGCGGAGGAGTTTGTTAAGCTTGGGTATGAAGTTGATGCATACACTAAGAAGAATGGCAAGCATAATGGAGTTAGTTATTATAAAAAAATACAAGATAAAAATTACGATATTGTTATACATTCTCGTGGTTTTAATGAAGAGATCCGTGGGAAGTTCGGGTATATGTGGGTGCATGACTATCTTGCCGACTACGCTGTTAAAAGTAAAGCACTGTGGGATGAGGGGAAGATTATTAAATATATAGTTTGTTCCCAGTGGCAGAAACAAGAAATGATAAGCAAAATGGGGATGCAAGAAAAAATGTTCTTCGTTGTCCCTCATGGGGTAAAAAAAGAATATTTTAATAATAAAATCAAGCGACAGAAAAATAAGGTTATTTATTCTTCGTCGCCATATCGAGGGCTGGAATATCTTCTGTCTATTTGGGACGACGTAGTGACTGAGGTTCCAGATGCGGAGTTGCACCTGTATGGCGGTCATGACGTGTATCAATCTAAGATGCCGAAACAAGAGCTGTATGCTGAAGCCGAAAAAAAAGCAGGAATCTTCGTGCATGGAAATGTTACACAAAAGGAATTAGCGGAGGCTTTCTGTAGTTCTGATGTGTGGGCATACCCCACTGACTTTCCAGAGATTTTCTGTATAACAGGGATAGAATCAATGTCAGGAGGATGTGTTACTGTTTCTACTCTTGGATCAGCCGTGGTAGAGAATGGAGGAGGTCTATTTGTTACACGTGACAAGTATAAACAGACACTAATCCAAACCTTAAAAGATGAAGAACTCAAGAGCAAAATTAGAAAAAAGAACTTAACATATAATTTCGACTGGAGCGAACCTGCTAAATACATGTCGTTCGCATTTAAAAAGGGAGAAAAGCAGAAGTCTATCCTTGTCGCTCAGATAACTAGAGAGGAACCGAAAACGCCTCTGTCTAATCTGAATAGGGCTCGTGTCCCTCAGGGATACCGTTTAGATAGTTTGTGCGTATTTGGGAAGCCGGTTGATATCGGCAGAGAGATATGTATGGATACCGCTCTCGGTGAAAACGATAGAAACGTAAAATACGATTACTTGTTTTTCCTTGATGATGATGTATACATGCCAGACAATACTATCTTAAAACTGATAAAAGATGTGGAAGATACGGGGGCCTCATGCGTGTGCGCGTGGTACCCGAAAAAACACCAGCCGATCGAGTTCGCTGGTATGGGGAAAAATGAGACTATTATAAATGAGCCAGAAGATAAGCTTTACGAAGCTGATCTCTGTCCTATGGGGGCTGCTCTTATAGATATGAGAAAAGTAGAGAAACTAGGGAAACCGTACTTCAAAATGCAGGGTGCCGGTTCTGGGGAAGATACTTTCTTCACACTTAAACTTATAAATAATGGGCACAAGTGTTATATCGATGGAGGTCTTTTGTGTATGCATAAAGACATCAAAACCGGGAAGGAATTCCATTATGGTGAGTACGAAAAAGAGGGGTATACGATTGACGCAGAATAACATCCCGCAGTAATCCCCGTTCTATGCGGGGGCCACGGGAGGGTGCTACTTGTTTTTTAGAGTGAGCATATTTTCAAATATGTTGATGCGGCTCTTTCTAAATGGTAGTTCCACAGTATTATAGCCTCTTGAAGTTTTTTTTGTCAAATTCTTTTTTTGCATGTATAATGTTTTTATGGAGCTTAAATCACCCGCTTGCAGTTTTAGTGGAGTAGGTACGAAGATTCTTAAAAGTTTGGTTTATTGTTTACTTGGTGCCGTGGCCACGTGGCTTTTGGTTATCAATAATCAATTTGATTTTGGTGTGTATGCACCTTTCATTGGGGCGCTTGCTCCGCTAATTGCAAACTTAATAAAAGAATTTATTCAAAAAAGATGAACGACCTGCAAAAATTACGGGAGGAAATGAACGCAAAAGAACACAAGGCCATCCTTGATTCTATTAAAGACATGAAAAAGAGTCTTATTAGTAAGAAGGAATTTGCGCCTGTTAAAAATGTTGTTTATGGGATGGTCGTTATAATAATGGCCTATGTATTTGAGTCTCTCTTGGGGACGATAGTGCACGCGGTGTCTCTTATTTAAAACACATGATAGAGTTTTTTTTAAAGCTTGTCGGGTTACGGAAGTGTGGATGCTACGATGAACCAGATTCGCGTGATTACGCGTTCAAGTCTACTGGTACTAAGGAGCTTCCAAAAATAGTGGATATGTTAAATACATATTATCAAGATCAATTAAACAAAGGGGCTTGCACCGGGTTTGGGGTTACTCATTGTTTTGAGATACAAAAAATAATAGAGCTCCATAACAAGGTCTCGTTTAATGCCTGGGTACAGTGGGGAAACCAAAAGCTGGATAATCCAGACGTCACAGATTCTTCTGGAGATGAACTGCAACATGCAGTCAAGGTTCTTAAACGTGTTGGATTGAGAGATGTTATTACCGACACCTTATATAAACCATTCACTTATCACAGAATAGAGTCATATGAGATGAAGGAGGCGTTGGCTAATTATCAACCTATTTTTACTGGTGCCATGATTGGTAGTCCGATGTGTGACGAGGATCATTATTTTATACCGGATGGAGAGAGAGGAGGACACGCTTTTGCTGTGATCGGATATGACGACGAAAAACAACACTGGATATGTTTAAACAGTTGGAAGTGGTTTGGATGGAAACGTACAGGAAAATTCTACATCAAATATGGAGACGAGCGAAAGCTGTTTTCCAAGTATGTTTTTAATCTAGAATAAAAGTTTTATCCCCTGCTGGGACGAATCCTGCTCCCGCCAAAAACGATAAAGGATGTACTCTTGATTCCCTAAGTCTTTCTTTAAGTAGCTCGCATTCATCTCTATCACCATAGAAGTGGATTATCGTTTGCACTTTTTCGCCGGTGACGTTTTCTTTTATTATTTTCGCGTAAATCATTTTTGTGGTATACTGTTTTTATAATTATAAGCGAATAAAATGAATATATCAAGCGCATACGCACTTCTTCCGAGGACTGCAAAAAAAATGAGCTCTGGTGATTACATGAATTATTTCAATTATGTTGTGGGAGAAGACCTTTACGGGATTCTTTTTTCAAGATACCCAGAATATTATAAAAAGAAATTTCAAGTTATTAACTCAGCACAAACACTTACTGGTACGTTTTCTACTACAACAATTACAACCGCTGCCCATGGGCTAGTTGTTGGAGATGTTGTCAGGATAACTGATTCAACTGACGCAGTTAATGGAAAGTATGTTGTATTAACGGTGCCAACAATATTAACATTCACAATAGCAAAAAGTGGTACTGGGACATGCACTGTCACAATACCTTATAAAGTTACACTCCCAACTGGGATAGTATCTGTGTTACATATACAAGACACTAGCTATGGTACAATCACTAGAGATGACACATCTATTTTTGATTCGTTGCCACTAAGTGTACAAATAGTTGATACACAGATAATAGTCCCTGTGCAGTCTCCGCTTACTACTATTGAAATAACATACGAAGCAGAAATAACACAAGTAACGCAAGTATCAGATGATTTGCCTTTGCCGTCAACAAAACACAAAGAACTCGTCTCCTGCGTGAATTACGGGATAGCTCTTTCGTGGGCTAGGGATTGGAAAAAAGCAGACGACATTAAAGTATTTTATGATAGCTACATGCAGGCAAAAGCTAATTTAACTAGACTTTCTAATGGCATACTTGGCTAATGACATATCTAAAAGAATTCCCGGCACGCGCGAAAGAGGCTGTCTCTCAAGCGAAGAAGACTCGTTTTGCTTACTCTTATATAGAGGGAGCTTACGTGGGAAAAATAAATGACACAAATCATGAACTAGTTGGACAAGAAGAACCGAAGGAATATGTGGCTAAAATTCCAGGACCACTTTTGGCATGGGCACATTCGTCTGGCACGAGTATTATCGGGGCTCAGTATTATGAGTACCCAGACAAGAGTGTGTTGAATTCTGATCTATTGGTTTTTGGATGTGCTGACGGTAAAATATATGGATATAGAGATGATACTGTCTTTATTATGCGTGATGTTACGGCTGATAGCTATACTATAAACAGTTTCTCGGCGTATGCTGTTGGGAAATATCTCTACGCCGTGATCAATGATGCGAGTATGGGGTACACAGTACCAACTGGTAAAACAATAACGAATGCCAAAGAAAATTCACCGTCTGGTTCTCCTGGATTAGTAACAAAGATAACGAGTCCTTCTCATGGGTTTTCAAATGCTGATACAGTAGTTATTTCTGGTACAAACGATTACGATGGAGAATTCGTAGTTTCTGGTGTGGGTACAAATTATTTTACAATCCAGAGAGCTTATACAAAAGTTGTAACAAGTGGATCAATATCCCTGAAAACTTCATATGCATCAAAAATATACAGATATGCAGGAGCCGTTGATACAACTGTTAGTGCAGTAGCAGATTATTCTGGTACTGTAGCTGGTACAGTAAAAGTAACAACGTCTGCGGCTCACGCGTATGTTACAGGGCAGAGTGTTGTTATAGCTGGGACAACCGACTATAATGGAACATTTGCTCTTACTGTCGTGGATACTACTAATTTTTACATAACTGAAACCTATACCTCTTCTCAAACAGGAACAGCTAAATGCTATTCTATGACACTCGAAGATGCACAAGGATTACATCAATCAAAACTACTAGCCGGTATGGAGAATAGACTTCTTTCTATTCCTAAGGACGGAACAGCACAGTATTCAAAGCTAAATGTTTCAGGAATCTTTAACGATTTTACATCTGGTAGTGCGCTTATAGATGGTGGTCAGGTTGGTGGGCAACACATACGTGTGAATGCTGCACTTTATCTTAGAGGACTAACGTTCCTTATCGAAGAGGATCGTGTTGGTGTACACAAAATACAAGATGCGTTGTCTATTGGTGGTATAGAGTTTAAAAATAACAATACATATATCCCTTCGTATTCTGTGGATGGATATGGAACCAAAAGCAAACACGGAGCAATAGCAGTGAAGGGTAACATTTATTTTGGCGATCCTAAGAATGGGATAATCGAATATGCATTCTCTTCTTCTACTACTGGAGACATAACATTTAAGAAAACAAACTTAGCAAAAGATATTCAAGAGACACTCCTTGGCTATGACCTTACTACTATAGCATTGGGGTATGATAGAAAATTAGACTTATTAATGGTGTCTTGTTCTACAACAGTTGGGATACCAAATAATGTTATATTCTATTATTCTTTTGAAACAGAGACATGGTCAAAAGATCCAACAAAATATATCAAACAATTCGTTTACCATAAAAAGGAAGAAAAAATGTATGGTATCAGTAGTATAACTGGGAAGATTTTGGAAGTATTCGGTGGTGGATATACAGATGAGTTTGATGATCCTATCAAACTAAAAGTACGATTCCGACATTTATATACAGATGATCCAGAAAAATTAAAAGAATATATTGAATCCTCTTTTGTGGTAGGAACAACTGGCGAATTTAAGGTTTCCTTCCTGTTGGAGAATTCTGATTCTCCTTATATTACAACAACAGTAGCAGCTGGTACTCTTTCTGATACTGGTGTAATCTTTCAACACACCTGGGGGCCTGGTCTTTGGGCGGGGGGTTCTGATTATGACGGGATCAGCTTAACGTATAAACAATATTACAATATCGATGTTATTCCTGATCATAAGTATATGGTCATGGAAATAGAAGAAATATCAAATAGTAATTTTGTTATTTATAACCCGGTAATTAAGGAGGAGATTACTAGCATAATTGCCGATGATTTTGTATAATATAGACAATGACACTAACACCACTCAATAACGCGAAACTTAAATTAGCTTATCCTTTGTCGTCTACGGCAACTTCTTTTTATACCGTGGGCCAAATAACTAAGGACAGTACTTCCTCTGCCATCATTGGGGAGCAGATAATGACATTCTCTCCAAACACGACAAATGAAGAACGATGTTATCACAATATAAGCATTGCTCCGACATTGCACGAGGATCGATCTGCATTAGGGTTGGAAAATATTTATAAATATACAATCACAACAAGAGGGATAGACAATGACAATCAGCTTGTACCGCCTACTCTATATGCCACTACCGCACAGAAGTCACATTCTGCTGATGATTGGGTATATTTTGGGATAGCTTCCGAATTTTTTTATACAATGCTGGCTGCGTTTGAAACTAATGTAGCGAATAGATTCGCACAGTTCTTTTGTTTTGATGATGCGACAGATGTAACAGTTGGGGACGGGAGAATATATTTCCAGATCCCAGCTAAGTTTGATGGTGACACCCTTTCAATAGCGAATGCTACGGTTTTAACAGCAGGTACAACTGGTAGCACAACAATCCAAATAT
>Ga0307928_10000950_pt1 | contig 21735 bp, 24 predicted proteins | sample AceLakmetagen232_FD_201815 | JGI IMG/M metagenome (GOLD analysis project Ga0307928, IMG submission 201815) | Saline water microbial communities from Ace Lake, Antarctica - #232 | ecosystem: Environmental > Aquatic > Non-marine Saline and Alkaline > Saline | place: Antarctica: Ace Lake... | reverse complement strand
CACTTAGGCATGGATTCGCAACAGAATGTATCAGAGCTGGAATAGACATCTCAACAGTTTCAGGATTACTTGGACATTCAGATATTGCAACAACTTCTATTTATATTAATCTTTGTCCAGCAGAAAGGATCGCACAGTATAGAAATAAATTTGGGAGTAGAAAATAATGGAAATTGATATGAGTAACTTTGAGGTTACTAAGGTAAAATTACCAGGAAATACTCTTAGTGAAATTGATTTACAGGATTTAGAAAATGCTCCACACATATTAAGGGAAGAAGCATTAATTCAAATAAAGAATCTAGAGAGGGGTATAAAATCACATCCTATTATGAAAGGAGATGATGTTGGCGATATGATGAGGATTAGATTTGCTGGAGCTGTTGATTGGATTAAGTATTTTTTTGAATTAGACGACGCATTAAATGTCGATGGCGAGGTGAACCATGACAACTGATATGGATTTAATAAATGAAGAGAACTGGAAGAAAGCTCCTGGAATAGAATATAAAAGGGGAATGACAAATAGTGCTTTATCCCCAAGAGATTATTCCGTTCCATGCAAAGCCCCACATAAAATTGCTTTAGTTAAGGGCTATCATGTTTGGTGGTGTTCTGCCCATCATCAACCCAAATCTCACTGTGACTATGATAAGGCTATAGTTATGAGAGATGAAGCATTAAAAAAATTGTCTAAGATTGACGACGCCTTACATGAATCTAAAGACAACAAAAATATCGAAGAGGTAGAAAAATGAATAAAAAAGAAAAAGACTTATTAAATTATTATATAGAAAAGTCTGATAATCTTATGGGTGCTAAACGTGTTTTGGTAACATTAAGAAAAGAATTATTTGCTTTACATGAATCTAAAGACGACAACAATGTCGGAGGCGTAGCAGAATGAAACGACTAGATAGATTAAATGAATTTAAAAGAAAATCTAAAAAAGATGTAAATAGATAATTTTATATATTATAATCACTTCCTATCTGTATGGTGACAAATGCAGATGATAGATCGGACAATGAGTCTTTCAAATTTGGAGGAACTCAACCAAATAGTATCTACGTTAAAACAAGTTCATTGAACAGTTTTGTAATTGAACCATATGATTATATCGCACTCACTTATGTTGCAACTGGTAATGGAGCTGGAGAAATTGAAACAGCAACTTATAAAATAGATGGATCTTCTGGAACTACAGTCGCAGTTTTAACGTTAGGTTATAATTCAGATAATAAACTTTCAAGTATTACAAAAGTTTGATGGTATACAAATTTAACCCATTTTCAAGTAATTTAGATTTAGTTAATGAGAAGGTAGTATTACCATCATATACTTCTAATCCAGAGGGTCAAGAAGAAGGAACGATGATTTTAAATACTTCGACGCATACAGTAAATATATATTACTCAGGAAGTTGGGAAATATTACATACAACATCAGTAGTAGAAGAATATCTATTATTAGAAGGTGGAGATTTTGTATTACAAGAAACAGGAGATAAAATAATTATATAATGGCAGACACAAAAATATCAGCTTTAAATGAATTAACGACACCAGTAATAGACGATGAAATTCCTATTGTTGATACTTCTGCAACGGAAACAAAAAGGATAACTTATGGTAATTTTGAAAGTTGTATAGACTTAGACAATATTACCGAGGGATCAACCAATAAATTTTTCACATCTACAGATGAATCAAAATTAGCAAGTGATGTAGTTGGACCTGCAAGTGCTACAGACAATGCTATTCCCACATTTGATACAACAACCGGTAAATTGATAAAAGATAGTGGGTTGATTTCAGAGGGTGATAAGATATACCAAGAAGGATATGCTACTTCATATATTAAATTTAATAATGGGGCTATTGAAATATGGGTTGGAGGAGTAAAACAAATATCATGGAATTAAAAAAGAGTATAGTGATAGGTATCTTTTTAGTATTAGCATTAGCTATGTTTGTTATCGCAGATTCTGATGTTTTTGTATCAACTGATTATAATAATAAAAGTCTCTATAATATTTCAAACATATCTTCTGATAAATATTGTAATGATACTTCTTGTTATACGGTTACAGAATTTTTAACTAATACAGATACAACTTATACTGCAGGGTCAAACCTAACACTTACTGGAACGATATTCTCATTAAATACAACTGGGGTTACTGATTGGCTTGATACTGTTTACGCAGGGATAGCAACAATATTTGATGGGACATGGAGTAGTCTAACTGGAAAACCAGATAATAATTTAAATTTTACGAATGGAGCTGGTTATTATAATTCAAGTGATTTTAATATTACAAATTATTTATTGATTGCTGATTTAGTTGGTTCAGTAGGAAATTGGTCTGCAGATAAAGGAGATTACTCTACCAAAACAGCTGCGGATTTATTATATGCAGGAATAACGGAACCAGTAGCATTATCTCTTGGAAATTATAGTGCAGAGAATTCAACCATTGCAAGGATTGGAGATTGTTCATCTGGAGAATATGTTCAGAATATAACAACTGATGGAGTTGAATGTGGAACTCCAGGAGCAGCAGGTGGAGGAACAGTAACTAGTGTAGCAACTGATGATACTTATTTGACTGGTGGAGCAATAACTTCAACAGGAACGATAACTTTTAATTCTACATTAGCAGGCACAGACTTGGCAGTAAATTCATCTGATTACTGGGATAATCTAGGTAGTCCAAGTGATATTGGAACTGGAGATATAACTGATGATGGAACATGGAGATTGCAATCTTGGGATAATTTCACAGGGATACCAACAGCAGACCCTAGTGTATCAGACACAACACATCTATCCACAGCAAAACAAATTTATGATTGGGCAGTAGGATTATTTATGCAAGATTTAGATGATGATACTAGTCCAGAATTAGGAGGATACCTTGATACCTCCGGAGAGAATATAGGTAGTACATCTGATGAGATAGAAAATGTTTATGTTGCAACTGACTCTAGAATTTACTTTGGAGATGGACAAGAGGCTTCAATCTATTATAATGGGACAGCTCTCATCATAGAATAAAATGAAAAATGAAAAAAATATACGCAGAAAGCATAAAGAAATGGGCAAAAGGTATTGGGATTAGTGGAGTAACCTTAATAGGATTAATTTTTATGTATTTATTAGCTGTTGGTGCTATATCAAATGTTTCTTATTCTGGAGATATAATTTGTGCTGGAACAGAATCAGACCCATGCTATGCTTATATAAATTTCACAGCAGAAGAAGATATTTTTATTTATCCAACTGGATATGACCCATGGGGAAGAAATACTTTATTTGACTTTGACCCAAATGTTAAATCTTGGAAATTACAAAGAAGTTGGGGGAATGGATGGAGAAATATTCCATTAGATAAAACTTGCACAGGAACTTGGTGTGGAGCAAAAGATAGTTCTGGTGATTGTAAATATTCGATTGCCTTCAGAGAAGATAGAGATTATCGAATTAGAATAGTTGCCTTAAAGCATTCTCCATACGATACAATTAAATGGGGAGCCTTTAGTGGAGTAGATGAGATTGACCCAACTTGGTTAGGAGTAAGTGAATCAGAAGGGATAAGTCAATATAAAAAAGTGTATAATGGTAATTACACTGTTATAAAACAAACAGGTAATGAAAGTTTGTATGATGTGAAATTTGAAAAAATAAAAATAGAAATAATAAATCAATCAAATCGAACTGATACTATTATTTGTATGGAAGCTAATTTTGATGAGAAAGAAGTGATTACCTATAAGGTAGATGAGAAGATAGAAAATAAGAAAATAGAAGAATTAACAGTAGATAAAATTTACACTTATTTAGTTCCAGAGAAGATTTCTTTTTATAAAAACACTTCTCTGTCCAAACAACCAGATATAGAAAAGAATTTAATAAAAGCTAATGAATTAAGTTTAACGCCAAATGAATTTGAAGAAGGCGATATAAATAAATTTTGTTATCAAGCAAATCCAGATGAAGATTTTTATCTTAAATTTGGTGATAATTCTGTTATTGTTATTCAAGATTCTGATTGGGCTACGACTTCATTATTAAAAAATATAACTAACGAACCAACGTTTACACATTTAACACTTACTAATGATGCAAGATTTTATTTCCCATTTGATGTGAATGATACTGGAGGTACTCCTTTTGCAGTATATGATTGGATTGGAAACAATAATATACAAGGATTTTTAGCCACATGGAATAATAATGGGAAATACGGTGGGGCATATGATTTTGATGGTACAGGTGCATTTGAAGTTTCCCCAAGTTCAGCTATTAATTATAGTTATGAGGGTGCAGTGTCAATGTGGGTAAAACAAACTGGAACATGGTATAATTCATTAAATTATTTTTTAGATGCAAATACTGATTCTGATAAAAAAATATCAATTTATTCTGTAGTAAGTAGTGGTGTTTTAGGATTTAAATTAGGTAATACAACGGTAGCAACAACAATGACTTTTACTTCAGATAATTGGGAACATATTACTTTAACTTGGAATAATGGTTATTGGAATGCTTCATTAGATAATACTTTTGAAAATGGAACATATACTGGAACTGTTGGTGGTGGTGAAACATACTTTAATTTAGGGGATGATACATCTGATACATATCAGTTAAATGGTTCAATGGATGAAGTAATGTTTTTTAACAAATCATTAACAAGAACAGAAATAACAGCAATTTATAATAATCAATCAGAAAGATTTTTCTCAGAAGGAACTCAGAGGGTTAGGGCACAATTAATAACAAATACTTCAACTTGGGAGAATGGGGGTTTTAATCAAACAAATTTATTAACAGATTTTGAAAATAATCTTGATACGAATATTAGTGCTAGAATTGGACAGATGAATTTGAGTGTTGACCCTTTAGGACTGGTTTTGTATATGCCTTTTGAGTGGGGTAGTGCTGTTGATATTAGTGGAGAGGGGAATGATGGGACTATGGTTGGGGATGCTGTTGTTAATTCTAGTGGTGGGAAGTATGGAGATGGTTTGGTTTTGGATGGGGTTGGGGATAAAATTTCTGTGACTTCAACTTCATCATTAAATATTCAGCAAAGTATAACAGTGTCAGCTTGGGCCAAATACCCTTCTCTTAAAGAATCAAATATATTAGAAAAAGGAGGCAACGGAGGTTATTTTCTCTGGGTAAGTCCTAGTACAAGTTTTAGAATTTCGTTTGGTCACCAAGGGTCTGGCGGAATTGTAACATTAACAGGTTGGCCAGAATCAGATAAATGGTTTCATATAGTTGGAATGCAAAATTCAACAGGAATACATATATTCCTTAATGGTGTTTTAAATAAAACAAGGACGCAAAATTATAATTTCACAAATAGTGGAGATCTTCAAATTGGTAATGGAGTTGATGGTTATTTCAATGGTTCAATCGACAATGTAATGGTATTCAATAGAAGTTTATCAGAAACAGAAATATTAAATTTATATAACAACCAATCATTAAAACATGATGTTCCTTATTATACGGATTATCAGAACTTGACTGCGAATGTTAATTCTACTTTTACAATATCGAAGGAAGCAGATTTTATATTCCCTGATTATTTATTTTATTCAAATAGTTATAATTTTTATTCTCCGATTTTGTTGGGAGATACTACTTTGTATACTTTTGATGGAGGGGCTGAAGGAGATACATGTACTTATACTTCAGGAAATTGGGATGTTGATTGTTCAGATGAATGCTCAGTAGATTCAGCTATAGATTTATTAAACAATAATTTAACATTAACTGGAACAGGAAATTTTAATGTAAATGCAATAATTAGTAATTTTAGTAGAATTATAAAATATAATAGTTGTCAAATTAATATCTTCTCTGGAGGAGGATTTAACTAATGACAACTTATTTAAATCCACCTTTACATAAATCACCATATAATTCTTATTAAAAGAGTATATACTTTTGGTAGAAATTGCAAAAAAAATATTTACCAATAAAAAGCTAAGGGAAAGGTTTAAGTATCAAAGTAGATATTAGAAGTAGAATCAATACAGGTTTGATTTAAAAAGAAGATTGAAGATGGAAGAAAAAACATTTATAGCATTTTTGGATGACGACAACAGAAAGAAAGAAGACTGGGTTATTATTAAAGAGAAAAACATTTCTTATGTAAGTTTTGAGTATCAAGGAAAACTCGTAACAATACCTTGGCATAGAGTATTAAAATTAAAGGAGATTGAAAATGACTGACTCTATTCGTTCTAAAATAAAGAATTTAATTATTAGTAACTTTTCTTCTATAGATTCTTGGGGAGTAATTGAGGGAGATATTTATTCTATGTGTTCTGATTTACCAGAACCAACAACAGATGATGATAAGATTGATTTTATTAATGGATTAGAAAGTATCAAAGGATTTTTATTAAGAGAACAAATTAAGAATGAAGAATTAGAATTTTTAGATATTGAAATAGATTTATATAAAAATACAGAAACATTAGGAATTTTCAAAGATAATTCTAAAGATATTGACCCAAAACTTATTGATTCCTATGCGGGAATCTCTACGGGAACCGAGGGGGTAACCTCAATAGGACAACCATTTAATTATGACCAATTGACAAAACTTTCTAATGGTGTATTTAAAGAAACTGGATTAGCTAATTTTTATATCAGCTCTGAACAAACAATTTATGGGAGTATAATTGCAGAACATTTTGAAGGAAGATTGCAAGACGTTCCCATTGTAACTATTGTTGAAGGTAATAAAGATAAAGATACCGGAGAATGTCCAAGAACTATTAAATTATTTGGTCAAACAATAAATAAAAAAGAATACAAACCAATAAAAGAAATAGTTATACCATTCTATTTTTATAGATTTATTACAGAAAAGAATAAAGATATGATGTTAGTTTCAACAGATAAATATGAACCTGGAGATTATATCGTTACTGGGATGGAAACAAATTGTAATGATTATAAATCCTTAACAGAATCAACAAGGATTATGACAAAACTCCCTTTCTTTTTTGTACAGAAAATTAAAAATAGAATTATTGAATTTGATAATCATGAACAATTTAATACCAGATTAAAACAATTAGATGTTAAAAAAGATACATTATTCGATTACCCATTCACTACACAGATGAGAAATAAAACATGGAGATTACTTCAACCAAAATGGTACAAATGGTTGATATGGTCTTGGTTAACACATGAAAGAAAAGGAATGATAAATACATATCCAATGCATCTTATGATTCTAGGAGAAGCTGGTTCTGGAAAATCTGCTTTACTTAATTCTCTACATAGTCATAGTAAAGAAGCAAAATCAATATTTGCCGGAGCAACATCAACATTAAAAAGTTTAGTTCCATCATTCAAAAATAATCCTGCTCAATTAGGATACTTAGCAGAGAGTAATAGATTCGCTCTTTGTGATGAATTTTTAAGATGTTTATTTGCTAATAGAACAACTCAAGGTGGAAATCAAGTAGAAGAAAGTGTTGGGATGATGAATGATTTATTAGAACATCAGAAAAGAGAAGTTGGTTCTGGAGTTAGTAGAGCTAATGTAAATATGAGAGCTAGAATATTAGCAATGTCAAATCCAGTAAGAGGTGTTACCAATATGAATAATTTATTGAACAGTTTTGATGTGAGTTTTTTATCTCGATGGATGATTTGTTATCAAACTGATGAGCATGTGCAAATGATAAAAAGAAGTCGTGATTCAGAATTGAAATTATATGATTATAAAATTGCAGATAATGATTGGATTAGTATTTTAGATTATCTTCATACTTTTTCTGCAAAATATGATATAAAAAAAATGGAAGATATTTATGATGAGGTTACAAAAACATTAAGTGAAAATCTAGCAAGACATTATTCTACTAGACATAAACATCATATAGAATGTATACTTGATGGGATAATTAAAACTAGATGTTTGATGGAAGGAGATATGTTATTCGAGGCTATTGAAGAGGATTATAAAATACTGAAAGATGTTTGGATGAATATTATTAAGAGTTGGTTAGATATTAACCAGATTAAAAATATTAATATAAATAATAGAATTTTCTATTTACCAGAAGATTCTCAATATATTTACTGGAAGATATACAATGAGAAGAATATTATTTCTGTAAAAAAATGTAAAGAGTTAGCTTTTACTGGCAACATAAAAGATTTAGAATATGATGAAGCTATGATTAATTTAAAAGAGATGGGATTGATTATAGAAAATAATGGAGCAATTAGAACTCATTTGATGGAAGAACCAGAAGATGAAAATCAATCTAAAATGTTTACAGGTGGATAATGGTTTTCATAGCACAGAAAGAAACAAATTATAAATTATTTGATTATATATTAGGCAACACTAAAATGTCTATAGCTACAGATAGATTTTATTATTTAGACAAACTCAATCATCAACAGAAATTAAAGATTGCTTTGATGGATAGAGATAATAACAACTGGACTAAATGGGGAGGATTCCCTGGTCCACTCTTATCAAACAAACACAATGGTGTGGCAGTTGATGTTCATAGAAATATGATGGATAATGAAATTGTGATTGAATCAGACTATCCAGACTACATTGATAACTTTGAAGCTGCAAAAATAATAGGTAAGATTTTAGAAAATAAAGGATTTACTCCTCATTATTATTATTCAGGAAATAAGTCTATACATACTCATATCTTCCTAGATTGGGATTGCATGCTTGGTATTGATAATTGGAAAGATACAAGAAAATTCAAACAAGAATTTATCCTTTGGTTAAGAACAGAAATGGTGTCTAACTGGACTAATAGACAATTTGATAAGGATTTAATTAATTCAACTCATCTTATCAGATGTGAGCTAAGCAAAAACAAGAAAGGATATAAAACTTTTCTGGGATATACTCATAATGATTTGAGTTTCATCCCTTACATCTGTAATGAAGACAACAGAATTTATCCAAAATTGGGAAAGGTTATTTTATCAAATCCTAATTGTATCAATAAATTATTACATAACTTCTTTGCAGATAAGAAGAAGAATAAACCAACAAAAACTTCTTATTTAGATCCAAAGGATTGTCCTACTGAGATAAGAAAGTCTGTAGGAAGGCTTCTAAGCGATGATTTTAATAAAGTGAGTGATGGTAGACAAAGAGCCTGTTTCATTATCATGAGTGAGCTGAGACGTGTTATGGGAGATGATAAGGCTAAGCCTCTGGTTAATGATTGGAATATTAGGATGGGTTCTCCAATAAAGCAGAAAGATATAGATTATAGATTTACAAAGAAATATTATACCTTTTCTAATAAACATATTGATGATTTATTAGAAGAATTAGGGATGAATAAAGAGTAAGGGAAAGGCTTATAAAGTATATACTCTATTAATTACTAACTAAATAATAGCTCAAAAGTCCATAGAGACAAGAGAGCAAAAGGAGGTTAAAAAAAATGAAATTAAAAACTAGTAACATAACTTCAAACTTCGGTAAGAAGCCACATATAAAAAAAGGATATTACGCAGGTAAACTTCTAAGTGTTAAACCATTTACAGATAAAAGTGGACATCTTAAACTACAAATGTATGGTCATCAATTAATTTTTGAGTTTGAACTTTATAACACAGACACAAAAACTAACGAACCAACAGATGTAGTTATGTATACTCCAGAAGGAAATACGGTAGAATCATCTGTAAAAGTATCAAGCTTCATCTATCACGAATATAAGAAGAAAGGTGAAGATAAGGATTATATCGAAGGTGAATTCCAAACAGCAATTACTCCAAACAGTAAGATTACAAAAGTATTGACTCATTTGGGATGGACATTTTCAGAAGAAGATGCAGATCCAGAAGAATACATTGGAAATTTTGTAGAATTAAATATAGATGATTATGAACAAAAAAGTGATTCAGGAAATTACACAGCATCAACAATCAAAGATATTAGTCAACTAAAAATAACTGATGAAGAATCAAAAGAGATTACCACAGAAGTCCAAGAGCAGATTGATAAGTTAGAAGAATCTAAAAAGAAATTAGATAATCTAAAAGAGACTGAAGGAATTACTGAAAAGGGATATACAGATGCAATAGAACAGATTGAACATGATATTAAGAAATTAAAAGCTTAATATTTGACAATCTAAATTTTTATTTTTTTATTTTTTATATCAGGATGGGGAAGTTAGGTTATCCCGCTAGGCTCATATCCTAGAGGTCGGTGGTTCAAATCCATCTCCTGATATTATGGATATAGTATTAAAAATGAGTATAGGGATAATCCTAATAGAATTGATTCTATTATGGATAGTAATTAAATTTACTCAATAATAAGGGAAAGATTTATAAAGTATATACTCTACATTCTATTATGCACCTATACACACTTACCCGAGGAATTAAACAAAGAATGAATCAATGGGAAAATGATTTATCAGCTCAATGGATGCCATTGAAATATAAAATACCTGCTCAATACATACCAGCTAGTAAAGATGAGAATGGTAAAAAAATAAGAGCTAAAGTAATAAAAAGTAAAATAATTGATGGGAGAGTTAAGTTGGCAATTAGAGAAGTTAAATTACATGAAATTGTTTTTCCAAAAGAATATGAGGAAGCTGTTATGGGATTGGTTAAGCCTATGGTTAATTCTAAATCAGGATATATGGGAAAATTTGCTAAAATAGTTCCAAAATTAGCAAGAGTTTTAGGATTAAAAAAACCATTACAGGAATTTAAAAGACTTGATATTATAGATAATGATGGAGTATCTTGTTTAGCATTAGGAACTAAAGAGGATATTATGAATTTTAATATAACTGAACCAGTACAAAAGAATGGAGTTACTCCTCAGGAAAATTTATAATGATAGAGAGATATCTTAGTATTCAAGATGTTATGGGATTAGGAGGATTATTATTTTTAGTTGTTAAATATATTCAGAGGAAAGAAGGTTGGGGTTGGAAAAAATAAATTAAGTAAAAAATTATTTAATATTTATTCTACAATTATTCAATATCTCAAGAATTCCATTTTCTCCTGGATCACCTAGATTTGCTGTAGTTATAGTTGAATTTATTCTTGTTGTTCCTGAACCCATAAATTTTAATTTTCCAGTTCCAATATCATGAATTGAACTTATATTACAATAATCAGACATATCTATTTCCCAATCTTGATTTATTCCTAAAAAACTACAAGAATAAAAAACGAATCTTTTATTCTCCGTTAAATTAAAAGTTTCTATTTGTGAAGCATTTCCAACTGCTGTAGCATTTAATGTATATGTTGTATTAGTTGTGGTTCCTCCTATATTTGTATAAGCTGTTAATGTTTGAGTTAAGAAATTGGGAGATAATACTGAATATAATTGAGATACTAAATTAGATAATGTTAAATTTGTACTAGCAATATTTGAAGAAGCATCCAAATACCATTGTCTTGTTAAATTAGCAGAGTCTACCACTGTTTCATCTGCAATATCATAAGTCATATTTATTAAAACGGATGATGAATTAATCCCTGCATAAAATGCATCAACTCCAGAAACTTTATTAAAACTATTATCTTTCCATGTAGAATTTATAGCCCATCTTGAATCCAAACTATTCCAACCAGCCATAAAAACACTATTGTATCCACTTATTTGTTGATAACCATAATTTTCATAAAATAAACAACTTAAACCTGCTTTATCATAAAAATTATAATAAGAATTATTATAAGCTGTATTATCATAAACATTTGCATAATCATTACCTTTAATAACAAAACCATAAGCTCCTCCTATGATAGAATTATTATAAACACTAGAATTAATTGTATATCCTAACAAAATACCATGAGTTCCTCCGCCATCATATTGAGGAAATAATGCTATATTATTTCTGATTGTTGCATTTGTCATAGTAAATGGCATCACTCCTTCATCTCCTAATTTTACACCATACCCAGAATTGCTTGTTCCATTAATTATATTATTTTCAGCAATAGTATTCACACAATTTCTATGATTAGACTCTACACTAATTGCTCTAGAATCATTCATATAAATAATATTACCCTTAACTGAAACACCTTCACAATCTTCTGCATCCAATGCAAAATTACCTTCTATTGGAAAAGTAGCTGACCCAAAATAATTATTTTCTACAGTCATATTCGCAGCTAAATTATCTTGTCTTATTATCTCGCTAGAAGAATAAACTAAACCATCTGAGAAAAAATGATTTGAAGTAATATTTATATTTGATATATTAGAAACAAAGATATGAAATCCGTCAAAAGGATTTGATTCTGTTCCAAAATTATTATTATAAATAACAGCCCCATCATGACAAGCTCCTTCCATGGTACACTGTAGCCCTATTCCATAATGATATATAAGTTGACCTGTAGATGTAAAATTATTATTTTCAATTAACAAATTAACCCCATTAGTAATACTTCCTAAAGAAGCAATATTTATACCATAATGCGAAGACCCTGAATTAACTAAATCAAACAAGTTATTTTTTATTGTTACATTGCTAGAATATCCATAGTTTAACTTTATTTGTACTGATGTATCCTTTGTATAAAATGAATTATTTTCAATTAAAATATTATCTGAATTATCCGCCCCATTACCTTCTAGCTCAATCGCATTACTAGTACAATCATAAAATTTATTATTTGTAATATTAACAAAATTTGCAGTTCTTCGTAAAAATACACAATCCTCACCTTTTGCTACATCCTGTCCAGTAGCATTAATTATAAACCCATCAATAACTATATTATTTGAATTTAAATAAAATACCTTATCTATATTAGCATCTCCATCAGTATCATTAACTGAAATATGAGCACCATACTTATTTTCTGAACGAATCGTTAAATCCTCATTTATATAAAGCGAATCAGTTCCTGCATTTTCTATTTCATAATATCTTCCATCGCTAACAATAATTGTATCTCCATCTGTTGCATCCAAAATTCCTTTAGCTATAGTTAGAAATGGCTGAGTAGAATTTCCATTATTAGTATCGCTACCAGATTTATTAACATAATAAGTAGTAGGTGGGTCAAACAATCTAACAGAATAAATTTCATCATTATTTTGAGGTCTATATTTAATAATTATTTTATCGGAAACAATTTGTTGAAAAACTTTAGAATAATAATTTCCTTCACCCCATTCTATTTTCATCCTATTCCCAAAAGAAAAAGGGCTTTTAATTTGTTTTGTTTCTCCATCATAAGTAATATCTCTGATTTCATAATGAACTATTTTATTTTCACAATTTAAACATTGGAATTCATTTTTAAGTGGAAATTGTTCAACATCTTTAGAATCTTTAGAGAAAGTATAAGTTTGAATAGTTGTTATATCATCTTTCCAAATAGAAGTTCTTTGAGTATAAGCCATCTTAGAATCATTCCAAGATTTAAGTTCACGAGACTTGGCTCGCATTTTAGATGAACCATCATAGAGATTAACATACTCTGTAGCTGCTAAAACCCAACTATCATTAGAATTAATATAATATTTTGTGCGAGTTTTCTCTATAGAAACTTTTACATCATCTCCATATAAATAATATACAGATGCTGATAATACAACTAAAGTTAACAGTATCCCTAAGATAATTTTTTTAGCACTCATTTTATGAACCTGAACAAATTTCCCCACCAGAATCAAAAACAATACAATTGATTGCAGAAATATTTTGACCAGTCATATTTAACTCCCCATCAATACCGCCGGTAAGATCTCCATCAAAATAATTTGCAGTGATATAATCTACATTTGTTATATTCTGATTATTCGCATCTTGATTATTTCCCCAAGGTTCTGGATAAAAAGTTGCAGTTACAATAGCCATTAAAAAAATAGAAACAATAATACCAATAATAATCTTATTTTTCATTTAAGATCCCCCACAGATAACTGTAGTAACAGTAGAGTTAGATTGAGTAGATGTAGTTGTTCTCATAAAAGGAAAATGAGAAGAATAACTAAAAATATCTTTTTTAACAGTTGCAGTATAAGTTTCACTTTTAACATCATACCAAGTACTTCCATCATTACTTGCTTCAATAGCAACAGTTACTGCACCAGTATTAACTGAAACATTAACAAAAACAGATTTATATTTAAAATCTCTAACTTCAATAGAATCTCCATTTGTTGCAGAAGTAACAGCACTAAGATTAGTCTTAGCAACTGCACCACTTTTATTCTGTGAAAAATGTTCTATAGCCATAATAATTGTATGTTAATTAGATATTTAAATGTTTGGATTAACTGCTAATAATTAACTTAATAACATTTAGATTAAAAAAAAGATACCCAGAGCAACCGAAGTCCTCTGGGAGAGAAGTGGCACTTCTAATTTTGTGATTCGTACTTACCTAACCACTTGTAACCCACATTCACAATGAATGGGAGTATTGTTGCGACAATAGTTTCCATGGAACCATAATCGATCACCCCAGTAGAATTTCCTATCCAACCAAGAACTGCAGCTCCAATTGTTAATAATAAAGATTTCCAGATTTTTTTTAATCCAGCCATATCTAGTTTACCGTTTGTAATTATTTTTGTTTTTACCATTTTTAACCTCCTTAATTTAGTTTTTATAAAGTAGATTGATTGAATTAATTTGTGTCGTAGCTGAATTCAACCCTATCTTTAATTTTAAATTTTGTCCTGGTGGTGATAAAATAAGTTTTGAATTCAATGTAGTAGATTGCCATGTTATTCCATTATCAACACTAACATAATAAAGAGTTCCAGAAAGAGTAGATCCATTAGCTCTAAATTCACACTCAGTTACAATTGATAAAATTTCCTTACCAGAACTAATCCATGTTCCACTTGCACTCCCATCTGTTTTTAAAACTCCATTAACTATTTCAGTACTAGAATGTGCTCCAGAATCTAAATCAAAAGTATTTATCCAAGAGTTTCTCATTTCATTTGGATTAGGCATATTATATAATTGTTGATTTTGACCTATCCTATCTTTAATTAATCCATCTATTGTTATTTGTTCTTTTTCTACCCTTACTTTTGTTTCCATACCATATCCAAATCTATGTTCATAATTTATAACTTTATAATTAGTTGGAGGAATATTAGAAGTAGGTGCTGAAATCATTATTCTTTCACCAGGTTGTAATGTAGGTAATCCAATACTTTCAATATCTCCAACAAGTGGTGGATTTATATGTGTAGACAATTCATAATCAGACCTTTCCTTTGCTTGGGTATCTGTAGTAATACTATTATCATTAATAATTAATTCTTTTATTCCTAAACTATCTTGAGAATCAGTGTCTTCTGATGTTGAGATTATATCCATACCTTCTTGTTTCCCACCATAAACTATTACCCTATTTTTTACTTGTGAATAATCACGTGCAAAATCTCCAACCTTAAATAAATTAGAATTATGAACAATAGCTTCAGTCCCGTTGATGATACTTCCTGATTCAAAATAGTGGCAATCAAGAACATTATCAACATAAAAATCATAACCACTAGCATTACATAATTCTTGTATACATTCTAATAATGGTTTTTGATACCAGTTTGCAGTAAGTACGGTTGTAGATTCAATAATATTAGTTGTTGTAAAATCTGAGGCATAAGTTTCAATTAAATCAGTTAGTATATCGCTTGTTGTTTGGCTACTATAAGATTGGGTGACAGTTACCTCTAATAACTTTTTACCCTCGCCCCTTCCCTTTACAACTATTCTATAATCCCTATAACTCACCTGTTCTATTCTGCCTCTAAATCTTAAAGTAGTTGCTTCTTTTGCATAGTCCATATATACTTTTATTATTTCATTACCAGTCCATGCATCAGTTAATGCTTGTGATGAATTATCAACAGTAAATTTAAAATTTCCAACAGTAGTTGTAACACCGTCTAATAATTCTCCTTCAAATATATTTTGAGTAATGTCATCAACTGTTCCATCACTTCTGGTAATTAGAATTTTATATTTTGGATAATAAATTGGTTTCTTCCAGATAAAAGGATTTTTCTTTTTTAAATTTCTTACTGGTGGCATTTTAAATTAAGTCTGTAGAACAAACATCTACATCAACTCCACAAGATTTAAAATAAATATCTGGTGACCAATATGACCAATAGGATTGATTACAATAATAATCTGTCCACATCCAAATTCCAGAAGAATTAAGATATGGTTTATCTGTTAATATATCAACCCAAGTTCCATTTGTAAGTTGTGTACCTTCAGACTTATTATTAGTTGCACTAATTGTAAGATTAACACAAGAATCTGTTTCATTTAAATAAATAGAATAGTTCGCATTCATATTCCCATAGTTTTGGAATGAGACATTCAAAATTGGTGTTCCACCTGTCTGTCCATAAGGTGTTACATTTTTACTATTCCATAGTCTTGGAATAAATTCTAACCAATCAATAAATTTCGGTAAACTATAATCCCAATCTGTAAAATAATTTATTAAATTTAATGTTTCATTATTCGATTCATTGCCTTGCTCATAAGCAAAAACTTCAATAGTATCATTACCACCAGCATAATCATATCTTAAATCAGAAACATTCAAAGAACCACTCTCCATAGAAATAGTAATTGGAATATCAACATATCCAACTGAAGAACTATTTAAATAATTACTAATCACCGAAGAGGAGATTGTTATGGGATTTGGGTCTGATGTATAAGTAACACTAAAATTATCTAGCGTTAAACTTCCACCATCTTGAGAATTAAAATAAATTGGAACTTCACAATAACCATTTTCATCTGCAGTACAGGTTGCTAAAAAAGTATTTATTGCATCAACAAAAGTTGTTGTTGAATTAGAACCAGTCAATTCTCCGTATCCTTCATATTCCTGAATATCATCGACAATTCCAACTTCTATTGTTAAGTTTTCTGGATAACCATATCTATAATAATTAACTTTTCCTTCCCTATAATACGATCTATGCAATTTTCCAGAAGTTCCATCATATTCTAATAAAGTTTTAAATTGAAGAATAGATTGAGACAAACAAGAACTTGGAATTTGAACAGTAGAAATTTTAGTAGAAACATAAGAAGTTGCATCATTAATTATTTCTACCCAAGAACCACCCCAACAATATTGAATAAATGGTGCATCTGGATATGAATTATAATATGCTGTCCAATTTGCAAGAAGAGGATTAACTTTAGTGTAATTTTCATAAATATTCCCAGTATATACAATATTATATAATGGTGTTAGCCATAATCCAGTACCAGAATGAATATCACCATCCCAAGCATCAGATGATAATGGAGACCATGAAGGAGTTCCAAACGAAGGAGAACCAAGAACACCATACGCATTCATAGGAATTATATTTTCAGAAATTTCCCAAGTTAAATTCCCACCAGTAAAATTCATAGTTGTATTTGTTACCACCGAAGCTTTTGGAATACTAAAAGTTGTAGAATTTCCAATAACTAATGTAAATTCTGTTTCTTCAGTTTCAGTTATAGTTGCTGATGTAGTGTTGTAAATAAATGGATAATAATTTGTTTGAGTTCCATTAACAAAAACTTTAACATTTTCTGCTGTTTCTATTGCTGTTAAATTAATAGACAAGCCAACAACTTCATCATATCTATGACTAGCAACTTCAAAGAAAGTATTATTTTGTGCGTAAGTTCTCATGTATGGTGGTTTATTTAGGGTACTTCCTGTTATTGTATATGCTGTACCGACAGAATTTCTTGCTGAGAATTCTCCGCCATTACAATTTGATGTTTGGGTACCATTAGTACATGCTTCTGGGATGATATGCCATATTGAAGAATTATATAAAATAGTATCGACACCAGGTCCACCATTTCTAGACCATGCCCAAACTTCAATATAATCTAATGTCTTACTCGTATTTGGATTTTCGAAAATATATGTACCAGTCCCTAAATCATCTTTCTGCACCCATGCGGATGTAGCATCTTTATATACAAACTTATGCTTGAATGAATTATCTGGTGTGAAAAATAATTTTATTGTGCTAGTGGAATAATTAGCATAATAATTATAGTTCATATCTACAGTGTGATATAAAGCATAAATACTCGATGAATATGGAATTGTCAACTCAGTATCATTAGTAGGTGGAAATTTTTTTACAAAAGGCATTTTTATACAAAATCCATATAATCCTGAATCATATAAATCAGAACTAGTTACTGACCTAATTTCATATACACTCTGATTAAAGTCAGTATCAATAATAGTTTCAATAATTTCTCTATCACTATCTCTTATAACAATTTGTGGATATACAATATCGCCATAATAATCAGAACCATTAACCCAACTCCATAAATCATATTTTATTTCCAAAAAGCTAGTTGGAATATCCAAAGAATATTCAGCACACCATTCCTTTGGAGTTGATGTACCATAAGAACCACCATCATAAGTTGTTCCATTAAAAAGAGTATATGTTGAGTTAAGTTCCTGTACTGTTGTACCATCACTGAATTCATCCTCTCTAAAATAAGAAATATTAAAAGTAAAATTAGCATTAGAACTTCCACAAGTATAATTATCCCCATAATCTGGATGGTCAATATCAACACAAACAGTTGTAGCACCAGTAAGATTTGTTGATATATTTATCCTACTCCCAAGTTCCATAGTTATATTATTACTAACAGAAATATCAGCTACCGAATCATTTTCACCATACCAAAATGGGTCTAAATACTCAGCACCAACACCAAATCCCCACTTAATTAAATCATCTGGATTCTCTTTTAATCCAACCAACATATAATCTTGACAAGAGTATCTTGCGAATCTATGAACATAAACTCTATCACTTCTTGGTTTAGTAGCATCTGTAAAATTTTCATATCTCCATCCAGAAGTAGAATGATTAACCCCAACATCATAAAGAAATTGTTTCTTAACCCTTCCATCCTTAAAAAACATCCAATAGTTTTTTACCGTCGGTGAGAAGTCTAATTTAAGTTCATCTGGATTATAAATATCATAATTATCTGGTCCAGTATTACAAATCTTTCCATAAGAAACACAGGGGTCATCAGCAGTACCTAAACAAATATCGTCAGAACCAGTAATAGTAAAACCCATAACCATCAAAACAAAGAATAAAGAGGTTACTGTTATTATTGCACCACCAGCTATTTCAGCATACTTACTAACCTCTCTTCCAAGATATATTCTTCTATTCCCCATATTAAACAGCACTAACTCCCTCAAATAAAGTTATCTGAACAGTATATTTTGAAGCTTCTTGATAATCTGCCTTTTCAATAATATCAGTAGCTGGATTAAAATCTGTAGACTTTTCTTTAACAGCCAATTTTGTCATAAACATAGTATAAGAATTTGTACCATAAGTAACAGCTATGTGCATATCACTACCAGAACCAGCATCAACACCAGCACCATTCATCATAAGAATTAACTCATCCCTCACTTCTTCAGCTGTCTGTGTTGCAGTTGGAGTAATTTCTCCACGAACCAATATCTCATGAGTTATGTCTAATAAATCAATTACTATTTTATCTCTATACCCAAGTGATTGAGATTGTGGTTCTCTCATCGTAGGTATTTTCTCATTAACCTTATTCGCATAATTATCATCAACCTCAACTGTCTGCAGTGTTACTGAGTAATCTCCTTTTGATAATGTTATATTTCCTGTTGCTGCCATTTTATGGGTTTATTTGTCTTTTAATGTCCTCCACCATTTTTGAAGTATTCTCATCTAACATAGCTTGCATTTCTGTTGCATCTGGTACATTGAATGTATTATTATTATATATATTTATCTCTTGTTGCATATCTGCAAGTTGTTTATCCATAGAAGATGTATTGAATTGGTCTGGGATAAGACTGTCAAGAGATGAAATATCTTTATTAGTATTAAGTGCTGCCTCGAAACTATCAAGAGATGGAAGCAACTTTTTAGCTTCAAATTCAGCCATTGCTTGTTCTTGTGCTATTCTAAGATTTCGATCTAGTTTAAGATTATTTTTTAATGCATTAATATCTATAAATCCCGTTTTAAAACTTTCTAACCCAGATACATTAATTTCTAAGACATCTGGCATAAAATTATTCCACGCTGTTGCCACTGCCAATATTCCATCAATAATACCATTTCTAAATTTAGTAAATTTATTATGCATCTTCGCCATTATAACAGTCCAACCAGCACTAATATCATCCCACTCACTAACTACCTTACTCCCAAGTAAAATAAATGCTCCTACTATTAAAGATATTCCAGCAGTCCAAGCTGCCCATGTAATAACTGCTGAAGTTACACCAGCTGCAGTCATAATTGCAAATACTCCTAGAGCTACAACTCCTAATCCTATTAACGCAATACCCATACCAAGCATAACCTTTCCCCAATCTTTCCCCCAATTTTGTACAATTATAATTATTCCAGCAATAATAAAACCTAGTCCAATTAAAATTAAAACTATTCCTAGAACTGCCAATAATGCAAGAACTCCAAAAATACCAAAAATAGATCCAAGTCCCATAATAGCTAACATAAGTTGTCCACCAACCAATAATAATAATCCAAAAATAGCAGCTACAACAATTAAAACACCAACAACTATTTTCATTTCTGGAGATAGATTCATCATAATTTGTGATAACCATAAAAACAATGGGAGTAACATCATCATAACTGGCAACATTACTAATGTAAATGCACCTCCTAATAATTCAGTAATCCCAAATAATTTTAATTGTGATTTAATCAATCCACCGAATACTCTATTCAAAGCCATACCAGCAAACATAACAGATAACCAAGAAAAATTAAATCTCTTTGCTTCCTTTCCTGCCTGTTGAGTAACTTGTCCTAATGATTGAGTCTGACCAGTTAATGTATTTACTGCAGTATCTGCATTTTGCATTGCTAAATTATTCTCTCGAAAAAACTTCGCAGATTCTCTAACTGTAAGACTTGAATTTGCAGCAACATTCTGATATGCCTGAGTATCCATTTCGACTTGATTTAGAGATTTAGATACAGCTCTAACTGGAGCCGTCATCTTATTTATTCCCTCGAATATTAATTGTATTCTTTCTACTACTGTCATTATCTTTTTCCTCTTGGCATGCCTTTACTAGCTTCCTTATTCATCTTCTCAACATATTTAATTATTGAACTTAATGCTGTAATTGGAAGATTAAGCAATTGTTCATACCCACCACAAATTTCCATTACTGAACATAAATTAAACACTTGGTTTAACTCACTCTGCCCATTAAATAATAAATTATTTAGTTGGTTTAAGCTGTTCGATTTTGTCATTTGTGAACCCATTTATTTTATTTATAGCATTCATTAATTCCATAAAAGATTCTGCATTCATAGCTTCAATTTCTTCATCAGTAACTTCTTCATCAACTAAAGACTTCTTTATAATCTGCTTACTCATTTCCATTTGTTCTTCTTGTGAAGCATTTTCCTTACCCATGAATAATTTCAAGTCTTTTACTTTCAATGGAGTTATCATTAATTTTTCTCCTTGAACTTCAACTTCCTCAGAATGTCCTAAAAATTTTCCTAATTTACTCATTTTTGTATACCTCCCTTTTCAACAATTCGTCCACTCATCATCTTCAATTCAGAATCAGAGTTCTCTTCATTTCCTTGATTTAATTTACAAA
>Ga0307928_10000949_pt1 | contig 21747 bp, 40 predicted proteins | sample AceLakmetagen232_FD_201815 | JGI IMG/M metagenome (GOLD analysis project Ga0307928, IMG submission 201815) | Saline water microbial communities from Ace Lake, Antarctica - #232 | ecosystem: Environmental > Aquatic > Non-marine Saline and Alkaline > Saline | place: Antarctica: Ace Lake... | reverse complement strand
TTTTAGAGCTAAAATGCTTTAATGCTTCAATAATATAAGCAGAATCAAAAGCACATAACAAGTCTTTACCATTTATATCTCCATTAATTGTTGCATCAAAACTCCCAACATCTAATATATTTGTTTTAATTTGTATTTTATTTTGTGTTATATCAAATTTAAAGGTATCACCAACTTTTTTTGTTAATTCACCTACAGCTATCACTATTTCTAATAATTCTAGTCTATTTACTGTTATTTGAGTTTCAAAACTATTAGGAATAACAGCGTTATAGTTTGGAAAATTAATATCATTGCATTTCATCTGCAACAAATAATCACATTTCTCTTGTAATTCAATATTAATGTAATTTTCATACACTTGTAATGTAACAAATTCTTTTTTAATGTGTTTTAAATTTTTGTTTAATTCTATTAAACTATTCAACGGCATAAACATTTGTTTATTTATATCTATACCAGGCATGTTTTTTTCTGTCAAACTCATGCGATAACTCTCTGCTGTTACCATTTTAAAATAATTGTTAGAAAACTCAAACAATACACCATTTAAATTTTTAGTCATTTCATCCTTACAAGCCGTAAAAAGTACATTTTGTAACATTTTTTTCAATTCCTTTACTTCTATGTTAAAATTAAGTATATTTTCTTTATCTTGTAATAAACAAGTGTCTGGATAATCATCAGCGTCACTTAAGGGTAATGTAATGTTAATTTTTCCGTAGGTTATAACAGCTTTATTATCTAATTGTATACAAAATTCATCTTGTTTAATTTTACTTACAATTTTGTATAAAGAATCTATATTAACAGCAAAAATTCCATTCCCTTCACTGTTAATAATAGATGGTGTATATATTACTGTTGTATAATAATCTGTAACCATCACTTGATTATTTTCTTTGATAAAAAGGCATTGTAAAATGGGTTTAATAGCTTTTTTAGGTTTCACTGTTTTAGCTCTTTTCAATATTTCCTTAAAATTTGATGTATTCAACGTTAGTGTTTTCATTTTTAACATCTCCCCTTTGTTGATTAGATAATACACTGAATAATTCAAAATGTCAAGTTAATTTTTTGTAACTAAATTTTTAACATTGTTTTTTGTATATCTGTTATATCATTTAGTAAGTACTCAAATTCTTCATCATTCAAATTGTCAAAAAAGCCGGCATTAAGAAGTTTTAATGTATCAACATAAATACCTTTTAAAAGCTCTTTATTAGTCATTTTCTTTCACTCCCCTTTGGTTTGTTGAATCATTCTAACATGATTTTCAAAATAAGTCAATTACAAATTAGTAACCATATCATTAAAATCAACTTTTATATACTCCCAAAATTTTACAAAATTATTTTTGGTTTTTTCTGAATTAAAAAGATAATATTTAACACCTTTATAAATTATTTTAACATAACCATTTTTTAAAATGATAAAATCACTTTCGATTATATCCTCTTTTATTTGCATTATTACCATTTTTTCATTTATATCAACTATTGTTATACCTATATTATCCTTAAACTGATTTTTAAGCGTTTTAAAAATGCTACCGCATACATACATACCATCTTTAAAATAATCGTTATATATGCCTTTATACATAGCACCCAACACTTCAAGGTATTCAATAGATGTATAATTATCCATAGCTGTTTTTAAATCGCATAATGCCAAAAAAGGATTACCATTTTTACATGTATTATTTGTTTTTGTATTCCACAACGCTCTAAAAGTATTTATATTCATTTTCTTCACCTCCATTTGTTAGTTAAATAATACTCTGAATAATTCAAAATGTTAAATTAATTGCCTAAATATCCATCATTGTTTGTATATCTGTTATATCATTTAGTAAGTACTCAAATTCTTCATCATTCAAATTGTCAAAAAAGCCGGCATTCAATAATCTCATAGTATACTCATAAATTCCATTTAAAAGCTCTTTATTAGTCATTTTCTTTCACTCCCCTTTGGTCTAATTCACTTTATCACTTTTTGACAAGTATGTCAATTAACAGCAAATTTCTTTTGTGTAACAAATCAATACAAAGGAAATTCTCTATCTTATAATGAATAGTATTATAAGATAGCTCAGGACTGCTCAGATTGACTTGTAAGACGTTTTGATAAGGTTTAATGAATGTTTACACCTTGAAAGTGCAGAACGTGTTAGAGAGGCTGTCAGTATGCTTAAAATGAATTTACTAAATATACTATAATTCTTTACATTTTGTTAAAATAAAACCATTGAAAGTATGGTATAATCTATTGAAGTTAAATATAGAGATTTACCAATAATGCTTTGAAGGGAGCTAAGAAGCGAAGTAACGAGTAAGTTTACTTACAGCCTATATTTTAATTTATAGTCTTGTATACAATAGTTTTACCTACCATTGTATCAAACTGTAACACAAATTATATAATTTGTATATTGACATAATTTATAAAATATGGTAAAATACTCTCAATTAAATAACAATTTCATATAAAAAATAACACATGCCTTTTTTAGGTATGTGTTTTTATGTTTGTTTTTAGATAACTATATATTTTATTTTATTTTACAAGTTGTAATCTGCTTATAATCTTGTTGTAATAAACTTCACATTTGATTAATGTTGCAATTATGTTAATAATAAATTAAAAAGAAAAGAAAAAAAATATTTTTTTGCTTAATAAATATATTTAAATTTCGGGTCAGCCTTTTGTCAAACCAACCCAAATAATTTTACTGTTTCATTTTGAAATTATATGTCATTGCAGAATTCTAAATATAATATTTTTTTATTTATTATTACACTCCTTTTTCTATAAATCCAGAATATGTATCGTCTGTTTTAGTAAGCTTAGACATGTAATTAAAATTATTTATAATTTCTTTAATTATTAAATACATATCACAACTATCCACAGTAATTATAGAATCCAAAACTTTACATATAGTTTCAAACTCATCTTTTAATAGATTACTATTAATTATCTTATCATCTACAGCTATAAATTTAAACTCAGTTTTAAAATCATTACTATACACATAATATATATTTAATTTAACACTATTTAAATTTACTGCGAAACTTTTATGTTGTGCAACTGTACAATTCTGGTTTCCTTTAGTAAATATTTTTTCATACACTTTGCTTTGTATGGTTATGTTATCACATATTTCTTTAATCTGCTCTACTATATCTGGACAAAACTTTTCACATTTTGTATCTTCTTCTATAATAATTATATTTTGCACAATTCCTTCACTACTTAAATTAAGAAATTTTTCATTCTCCTTCTTTAATTTTAAATAAAACTTATTCTTTAATTTTAAATAAAACTTATAAGCATTTTTTAAATTTAAATATGTAATTGACCCCATAAAAATTATACTTTCATATGCTTCTGAAACTACTATATTTTTATCTAATCGTCTACATTTTTCTATGAGTATATTTTCAAGCAATATTTTCAGACTTTCAATTGAAGTATCTTTGCTATTACTATTCTCTAAGTAAAATAATTCGTTATAGCCATTAAAATTTGAATCTTCCCGACAATTCATATCTCTATCCTCCTTATAAAGAAATGCCAAATAAGTATCCCTCATTATTTCTCCATATATATTTATAACGATTGTACATGCTCTAATACACTACTCACAAGCATTTCAAGATCAAATTTTATATCTTCTATACTCTGCTGATCATCACATTCTAAAGCAGCATCTAAATTATTTTCAATTAATATGTATAAATTATCTTCTGCTTCTTTTATATATTTTAAAGCTAATAAAATACTTCTATTATCTTCCATACCTATTCTCCTTTTAATAATTCTGGATTATCAAATTTATTCCCCAAAATTTCAAGTTTTTTATTGCTTAATCTATAATATTTATCTATGCCAGCATGTCCAAGCGAATCAAGAGGTTTTAAATAAAAGCCACAACGTTTATCATCCCAAATAACTAAGCATATTTTATTTTCAAACTTTACAACATCACTTTCATAAATAAGATTATCGTATATATCACATTTACCTATATACTGACCTGCTGTTTTCTTCTCGCTTGTAGAACTTATTTTTGATTTTAAATATTCTCAAACCTCCTTTACTTTTATTCTCACTATAATAGTTCTCATTATTTCACATCCATATACATTTTAAATAAATCACATATTTTATCTTGATGCTGTTTCATATCTAAAACCTCGTTTTTTGGCATTTTTAATTCTTTTGCATAATTCTCTAATCTTATAAACATCTGACAATAATCTTGAAAAGCATTATAAGCTAAATACTTTGATTCATCATCCATTTTTATTCCCCCTATACTTTTTTAATACCTTGTCTGATCACTTCACCATCCGAAATTCTGATAATGGCATATTTTATGCCAAATTTTTTATTATTATCAATACACCATGGATATAAATTCTCTATATATTTACTTACACTTACACCGAAATTTTTAACATCAAGCCTGAAATCAGATATTTTACCAAATTGCCATGGATCACTTGATATAAATTTAAATTTATACTTATATTCCCACATTTCTTTTGGTAACTCTACCACTGCTTCATATAATTTAGTATGTTTAATAGAATTATAATTTGCATTTAAACTACTACTTATGTCATCCTTACTTATCCATAAACTCCACTCTTTAACATATAATTCAAATTCATGCCCTAATTGTCCTGCCATTATTGTATCACCTAATTCAGCATATATATTTGCGTATAATCTTGTATACTCTTTTTGACATTTTCTTTTATGCCAAGTATTTGCGTATATTCTTTTATCTTTTCTTTTTTTAAAATATTCACCTATTTTTCTAAACATTTTTATTCCTCCCTTATTTAACTTCAAAATAAGTATACTCTATTTGCTTAGCAATGTCAATAAACATAATGTAAACATTATGTAAAAAAGCCAGAATTTCTCTGGCTTAAATATTATCACACTCTTCCTAACGATATTTCTATACTTGTTAAATGTTCAGCTGTGTTTTCACGATATATTTCAGTTTTTGCTTTCCAATATTCTACTCCTTGTATAATAGTATTAAAATTTTCTTTGGCAAGATTTTCATCATCAAAATTAAAATTAAAATTAGTATCACCAAACATTTTTACCTTTAAACACCAATTATCAGCTTGTTTTTCTAAATAACAACAAATAATACTATCCTCTTGTAAAGCTAATTTTTTATTATCCCAATTTAATTTAATCATACTATTTCTCGTGTCATATTATCTCACACCCTTTTATAGTTGATACTAATAATATCAATCCTCAAATATAGCCAAAAATTCTTCTATTGGACTATAATCACCTAATTCTTTTATAATATTTTCTTTTGTAAGTTTTAACTTTGAAGGAGATTTTTCTTTACATAACATAACAAATTTATTATTAGATATAATTTTAAATTCTCCATCTATATTATATATCCCCTCGTTAAATAACACTTTATCATTTTTTATTCCTACAAATGCTGTAGAATATAGTACTATTTTATATGTAGCCTTATCACCATCTGAATATCTAATATTACTTACCTTTTCTATTTCTTCCATAAAATCATCAAAATAATTTTCATCAATCACTGTTCCTACTATCATACCATACCTTTTTTCTTTGAATATAATTATTTTCTACAAATATATCTATTTACATTAATACCCGTTTACAAAAGCTTTTCTTTTATTTGTTGAATTAAGTCAATATCATCAATTACTGCTTCGATCTCACTTAATGTATATGTTTTAGGGTTATATTCTTCCTTTAACTTTTCCGGAAATTTTTCTTTGCACAATATAATAAATTTATCATTTGATACAATTATAAATTCTCCATATGTATCAAACATATTTTTATTAATTAATGCATCATTAATTATCCCTGTAAATATTGTGTTAGAGCGTGCAGATTCGGCTGTAGGTCTACTACCATCATCATATTTTAGACTACTAACTTCTTCTATTTCTTCCATAAAAGCCTCAAAATCATCTTCATTAATTACTGTTCCTACTACCATATTATTCCTCCTTAATATATTATTTCTTCTGTTTTGAGAAAAGTTTCAAGCCCTATGGTTACTGAAAATCCGCTGTGATATAAATAATTAGAAGCACTAATACTAAAAATCCAATCAAAATCTAAAACGTCAAATGTGTTGCTTTGTTCTATATAAGTCTCAATAGAATTATTTAATATATTCATAACATCTTTCCAATACTCTTCTGGTACAGTAATCATAGTTAAGATATATTTTTTACCTAAAGTTTCAAATTCAATAAAAAATTCATCGCCAGATTTTTTTGACTCAATAGAAAATAATTGATTTTCTGGAATAAAAACTGCTGTTATTGAACCAAAATGCTTTCCATATATAATTCTCACGTTTTTAACCCACACGTATAACTATTAAAGACTTTATCTAATTCTTCTGCTAAATATTCTTCGTATTGAGATTCCTCTACACAATCCATTACTTCTGTGCGTATTTCATTTATAAGATCACTGATAATAACATTTAGTTCTTTTGGAAGATTACTCTCCTGTGCTTCCATGCCCACCACTCCTTTTACCATTTGTAATATCATCGTCTGTTACTAAATACTTAGAAAAAACTCCCTGCCCAATTCTTTCGCCTTTCTTAATAATTTTAGTTTCAAGCGAAAAATTCCAAAATGCTAAAAATATTTCTCCATTGTTTTTAGCTTGTATATAATCTGAGTCTATAATCCCAACTGAATTCGGTAAAATACTTTTGTATTTTTTTGGCATTGATGATCTACTATATAGCTTTAAAACTTCACCATCATTCATGTAAGCTCTAATACCTGTTCTAACCATTGTTGGATTTAAACAATCCTCATTAAATATTGGCATAATATCTCTTTTAAATGTGTCTTTATCTTCTATACTACCAAACCAGTCTATAAACTGTCGTGGCATTGATGGTATATTTATATCTTCAATAGCTTTAAAATCATATCCAGCACTACCCTTAGTAGCTCTTTGAGGTAAATTTGTCTCTCTTAGTTCATCAAGATAAATTTCAAAATCTTGCTCAAACCTTTCTTCCCTGTCCAATAGAGTATCATAATCGAAAAATTTATCATCTAACCATTTAGTCATAAAATCATCTTCAAGTTCTTTAATATATTTGTCCGTAAATTCAAATTTTCTCATACTGTTTCCTCCCTTAAAATTTCATATGTATATCTTAAATTTTTTAAACTAATACAACTATAATTTTTTACATATTTGTATTAGTTTGATAGATAAGACCTAATTTGTGTTTTCTTTTGCTAATTTTTCGTCTGCTAATATTTCTTGATATACTGATTCTAATTCTGGTAAACCTTCGCATACATAACTAGTATGTATACATGTTATAATAATTCTTTTATTATTTAAATTTTGGGAATTATATTTTATACTTTCCACACTATCAAAACTACCAAAACTTTTAATAATATATTTTACTCTATAATTCTTTCTCCAATCTACCTTAAATTCTTCCTGTCTTAATCTTTCATATAATCTCTTTAAACTGTCTAAATTATCTCGTTCATAAATAATATCTTCAGTTTCTATACCAATAGATTTAAAACAACTATCTTCATAAAAAACATGTATAGAAACTACAAGATGTAATTCTTCAAATTTTGCCAATATATCTATTACTTTTGAACTTTGCAGAAATAATTCTCTGTTATACACATCTGTTTCCAAATCTGGGTTAACAAATTCACTTTTATTATTTTTTTCAAGAACATAAAAAACTTTTAATTCTTTTAATGTATAATCCTTAAAGTACCCTGATTTAAAATACACAGTATATGTATCATCTACAATTACTTTTTTAACACCGCTAAGCTTACTTACTTTTCTTGCCAATTTTTTATTTCGCATTTTTATTCCTCCTTATTTAACTTCAAAATATTATACCATATCATGTATTTCAAACTAAGGTACTCTATGTAACAATTTCATAGTTTATCAAAGATTATGTTTTTCAAGATATTTATTAGATACTATTTTAAATGAAAAAATATTACCCTCAATATATGCATTACTTTTAAATACTACCCCTTCTCTTTCTCTATAACCATCACACATACTCGATTTTCCATCAGCAAGTTTTATTTCTCTTTCTATACCTTGAAATTTATATGATGTATTAATAATAGGAACATGAAATAATCCCAAAATTTTACATAAGTCTCTACATTTTTTAGGTGTATAATATCTTTGTTTATCAATATTAAACACATCAAAAACATGCCATTGCTGATTAGCTAATTTATAAGGATTTCGTTGAATTTTAACCCCAATTAATTCTCCTTGAATTGCAATATTTTTACCAGTTTGATGATGCCATTTTGTTAAAACATCCACATATTTAGTATAAATTCTTGTATAACCATTTTTTACACCTAATTTCTTTTCGAAATTTCGTGAACAAATTTCTACTTCTCCATCTTTAATAAAGAATGTACAACTTGTACCATCTAATTTCTCTGTCAACTCAAATGAAATATTAGGAATTTCATCAAGATTTTGTACTCTTTCTTGATCTGTTTTTTGTATAAAATAAGGAAATAAACCTTTACTATCAACATTTCCTACACTGTACGTACTTGATATCTCTGAAAATGGGTCATATAATTTAATCCCTAAAATTTCAGTTAAATCTTCTCCAATTTGATACTTATTAATATCATTTAAAAATATTTTTGGGTCTAAGATAATTCCTTGACTATATTCTCCTCTGAGTTTAACAGTCTTAATTCTATAGTACTCCTCACCATCTCGGGTAACAGTTTTACAATATTCTCCCAGATGTTCCGTTAAATTATTAATTGGAATTAATGAATCAATTTCTAAATATATCACTATATCTCCTACCTTATATGAATCTTTAGAAACCACTGTTTTCCAACCTTTTAAAACTGCTAATTCTATGAAATCTGCCTTCTTAATATTTTCAATGGCTGTTATCTCTTTAAGACTTGCTAATTTCCTTTCCATCTTTATCTCTCCTTTAACTTCCATATAAAGAATCCTACAATCTCTATAACATTAACTTGGTCCAATAGTATAATTATGACATCCTTTAGGTTGAAAATCAAAATTACCGCTTTTATAATAAAAAGTAAACCATAAATGTCTACGATTACCTCTGTAAATATCATGCCAATTTTTTGATTTATCTATTTTAGTTTTTAAATACATTTTAATTGAAATAGGATAAATATCATTTATTTTATTTTCTTTCTTTAATTTAATTATTTGATCTTTAACCTCTTCAGCATATATTATTTTATTAATTTGATCCTCATCATAAAGCAACGGATTTTCTAATGTTTTATAAAACAACGGGTTAATTTCTAAACAATCTTTATTACTTATAATTGTTATATAATCACAATCATCACTCATTATTCCATCTATAAATTGGATGGATTCTTCTTTCGATAAATATATTTTATCTACTATTTTATCTATTTCAAATGTAAACGTAAAATCTATTAACCCAAAAAATTTGATAATTGTATTAATATGAAGATCAGAAATAGCTTTATTTGTATTAGATAAAATAATATTAATATCATTATGAGATATTTCATCTCCTAATACATACTCTAAATTATCTCTTGTTATGTTATTTACAAGCATAAAGTTTTGATACTCATGTGCTAAACTAATTAATAATTTCTCACTCCTTTTCATACTAATCCCTCCATTCGTGATAAAACTCTATTGGACTTAAATTAAATTCATCATATAATTTTTCATAGCCTTCTTCATTCTTGTCAAAAGTATTATCAAACCACTGCTCTAATTGCAAAAATAATTCTTCTTCCTGAGCCAACCCTTTTTCATACCTTTCTAACATATCTTTGCTTGCATCCACCATATACACCCCTCCAATACCTGAAAAATTCCATTGGTTTAAAATAAAACTGATCCTTTAACTCTGAAAATCCATTGTCATTCTCCTGAAAATTATCATAAAACCATTGTTCTATCAATAAAAATAATTCTTCCTCTAATTCCAATGTTTTTTATATCTTTCTAAAGCGTTTTTACTTGCATCAACCATATTTATCCCCCATCTTTACTTATATTCCATGAAATTATTCCACTTCCTAAAAAATTCTTTTTGATTTAAATAAAATTCCCTTTTTAATTCACCAATATTTTCTTCATCTTCAAATACTGAATAAAACCAGTATTCTAAATTTAAGTATAATGAATCAGTATTTATTAAACCTTTTTTATACAATTCTAAAACATTGCTCCAATAGTATTCGCCAAAAATCTCGTAGCTTTTATCCCTGTCTAACCATACAATACTTTTAGTTTCTTTTGATTGTTTGGGATAAGTATTAAATACCCAAAATTCAGAATCACTATCTTTACTTCTACTAAGCCACCAATCTTGACCACAAATAATTAAATCTATTGCTACATTTGGACCAAAATATTCACTATATTCTATATTTGATAATTCCCAAAAATTATCAATCTCAAATTTAAATTCTCTTGTGCCTATCCACATAATATCATCTTTTATTTTGCCACTTTTTTCCAAAGCTTCAATTGTTTCATCTTTTAAATTCATATTATTCCCTCTTAATTATGATTTGTATTGATTTAAATCAAAAATAATTTCTCTATTCTCCTATTATTTCCGTGTTTATCCATTAGGCATTTAACCTCTTTTTGCCAAATACATTTAAAATCTTCTGGAGCTTCATATTCTGATACAAATACTGTATACCCTTCTTTACTTTTATTTCTACACCAATCATAAAAAGCATCATAATCAAAAATTCCTGTTGTATAAGCTGTTGTATCTCTGTATGGTATATCACAATATATTAGCGACTTTGGTTCTAATTTTACTTCTTCATATGATAAATTACTTAAAATTACATTTTGTAATAGTATACTCTGTTTTTCTGCACTTCTCTGTGATTCTGATACATAATCTCTATTATCTTTTGAATTTCTCCAACCACCATAAAATTTTGCACCAAAAGAATAAGCAAATCCTACATAACTATTTAACATATTTGGTTTTTTTTGATAATCTCTTTTACATTTTAAATAAGCAGTCTTTGTAAATAGTCTATTATGTATTGGAATCTCATTTAAATGATTTCTTATCATTTTTAAAGCTAAAATTGTTGCATTATTTTTATCATTTCCAAACTTTTTAAAAGTATCAGGAATTTTTTCTATTAAATTTCCACCTCCACAAAATAAATCATAGAAATTACTGCTTCCTTTATGATTTTTAAGCATTATTGGAATTATAAATTTAGCAACCTTGTTTTTACTTCCCATATATTTCATATTACATCTCCTTTATAAATGCCCCCAGACTTGCTCAGTAGGGTCAAATTAACGTTCTAATCTATTTTACGTATATTTAACCACATCCTTATCTACAAGAAACATTTTTAATACTATATCTATAAATTCACAGGCTTGTTGATCTGATTCTATCCTTAAATATAAAAATTCATCCTTACTTTTAGTATACACATTTCTTACAAAAGAAATATCCTTAATAGTGTAAGTTATTTCTTTAATTACTTCGTATTGTTCTAAATTCTTATCTTCTAACAGATATTTAAACATATCTTTTAAATTTTCCAATTCATCTATTATTGAATTAGTTTGCTGAATACTACACTGTGACTCTGATTCTGCTCTTGAAATAATATAGTTATCCTTTACTTTAAAAATTGAAATTGCAAATTTCTTTCCGTCTTCCCTTCCAATATAGCCACTATCTCCATCATGTAATTCCCCAAATTTTTTAACAGTTAGTTTAAACCACATTTTTATCACCTCTTAATCTCTCTCACTATAAAAATAAAATGCTGCAATCAATTTGACTACAGCATTAGTATACCACCTTATCTTATCTATGTCAATAACAATTTTATTAACATTTTGTATCTTTTTGACATTTAAAGATAATTATCTTTATTATTTAATAAACTTTCAAATTCTTCTATACTATCAAATTCATCGTCGATAAATAATATCTCATCACCAGATATAATATAGGGTAATTTTATGTATTTCAAACCCAAAAATTTTTTACTGTCCTCTATTAATTTTTTAGTTTCTTTTGAGATATTTTCTATGTCTATGTAGACATAAGGCATTTTTTGTCGCTCATATTCTTTTTTTACTATATCACTTCTTTTACAACCGTCTTTTCCTACTATAACTTCAAGTGCATACTCTAATTCAGTATCTCTTATCATTTTTTATTCTCCTTTTATATTAATTATCTAATAGGACATGCTCCACTATTACATTCTGCATCAACTTCTAAATCTCTTTCATATTCTTCTCTTTCATATTTTGTAAGTAAAGTGGACGAAAATTTTAGCCTTTCGCTACTCATTTTTTCATATGTTTCTTTATCAATAGCTTCATAAGGCATTAATTTATAGAAAGAATCATTTAAAGATAAAAATGATATTGCAACTACTTCATCCCAATGCTCAAAAACCCATTCTTCAACTAATTCCCATTCATCATCTCTTACACTAATAGTAACTGAGTTATTATGTTCTGTATAATAATCCATCCACATTTTATAATTTTCAAGTTGTTCTAAAGCACTTACATCAAATTTTGTTTTTCCTTTCGGAGATTTAGTAGGAAATTCTACTACAATTGTTCTACATGTATCCATTTCTTCTCCTGTTTCAGGCTTTACAGAAAAGCCTGAATCTATCATTACTTGTGCCAAAGGATCATTTCTTGCTATTCGTACCCTTCTAATAAAATACTCTGAATGTGGATAATGTATTCCAGGTGAAACTCCAAGCATAGTACTTGTATTTCCTGATGGTTTTTGAGTAGTAACTAAAAGTGATCTATTATAGCCTAAAGAATCTGCATAATTATCTGCTGCTTCTCTTATCCACTTTTTCATGGTAGATAAAATAACTATTTCTTCTTCTTTATTTATACCAGTCGCATTTACCATATCAATATACCCTGTTATAGAAACACCCATTAATCTATCCCTTTTTAATGTTATTTCCCAATCAGGTAATTCTAAATCCAAATTAGTCATTCTATATCCAACTCTTGCGTTTAATCTTGCAGTTTTTTCTAATGCTTTCATATTAAGTTTCCCATTTTCTACAAAAGCCATAATATTAATTGTTGTTAAATTACAATTTTGTTTGTTATCTAATAGTATTTCACCACAAGGATTAACACCTTGCGCATTAGGATTTCTTTTTCTTGCAGCCTCTAAATTTAATATACCAGGTTCACCACTATATCTCATTTTATTAAGATGCCATTTCCAAAATTCTCTTGTAGGTTTACTCTCATAAGCTATCGTATTATTTGAAAGCTGTCTGTGTTCTATTGTTTTATTTATTTCCCATTTTCCATTTATTTGTACATAAAGATTACTTTTAGCTTCGATACATTCAGAATCACTTTGAGATACAATACAAATTTCAGCTGTGCGACGAATTGAACCAACAATTACATTCTCAGCTATTATATTTGCCATATCAAGAATATGTATTGGTCTTAATTTTATCATACCAACATCTGTCTGTAATACATTATGTAATTTTATAAACATATGTAAAATACTTTCATGACCTGATGCTCTACCGCCAAAACTTTTTAATGGTTCACCTGATGGTCTTATATTATCATAATTCATTATAATCCGTGTTATATTATAATAAAACTTAGAAGAACGTATTTCTATATAATATTTTAATGCATCTACCCAACCTTGTCTTGAATCACCTATTATAATACGTACTGTATCTGTAGAATCAAATACAACTGAAGTATGTTCATTTCTTTTATTTTTTGGCACTTTAATATATTGCTCATGTATTAATTCTATATTTGATCTAATAGGCTGAATCTTATCTACATCTTCTTTTAAAACTCTAAATCCAACTCCTGACCCAATTAGTAACAAATAAAATAAATCATATAAATTAGATAACTTATCAATTATGAGAAAACTACAATTAAGATTTGCCATTGCAGAAACATCTGTTACGGATGTACCACCTATCCATAAAGTTCTTGCGCTTGGAAGTTGGCGCAAATTAAATACATCATCATAAAACTCTTCTGCTTCTTCTCTACTTGTTGGCATTAAAGTAGAGGTATATTCTACAGCTCGTCTAACTGTTTCCCACCAATATTCCCGTCTTTTATATTCTAATAACCACCTAGAATAAGTACGATAATAAACAAACTTACCTAATTCAGTCATAGGTGGTTCTATGTGTTTATATTTACTTATAAATTCATCAGTCAATAATTGTTTTTTACCAACTTTTTTAATTTTTCTTTCTTGATCTTTCTGATTTCTGTAAAGGATATAAACTTTAGCCACATCACGTCTATCACTTTTCATAAGCTCATCCTCAACTAAATCTTGGATTTGCTCAACTGATAAAGTATCAAGTTCTTTAAATTGCTGATAAATATTAAAACTAATACTTTCTGCTAATTCTTCACTTTCACCTAATACACTATCTTTAGAAGCGTTAAACACTGCCGAATAAATTTTTGCACCCTCAAATTTTTCTGATTTACCGTTTCTTTTCTTAACCATATATACACCTCACTCAAATAATTTTTTTGTTATCACATCAAATCCTACATGCATCTCATTCTTATATATTATAATAGGAATTGAAATGCTTTTAATGCCATTTTCTTTTCGTGTTATTGCTATCAACTTTCCTACTGTTGCAGGTATTTCATTTAAATCATAATATAAAAAAGGTATCTTTTTACTTGTTAAATACTCTTTTAATTTATTGCAGTTAATGCATTCCATCTGTCCAATAACTAAAGTTATATCTTTTATTTTTCCAATTTTCAATTTATTATCTCCTATTTATCACTTATTTCATATAAACCCCCAAAAATATACAGTGGTGATAGTATATTTCTTATAGAACAATGTCTTAATGATACGCTTTCAGATTTTGCTTGCGCAAAAATTATTCTATCATCTTGCGATATTAAAATATGTTTTCTTGCGCCAGCACTTATCACCCCATCTACTGCTGTTGTAGAAATAAACATTGTAATCCTACAATTAAAATACTTTAAAATCTTTTGAACTCTTATCATACCATATAGCTTATGAAAGATGTCAGAATACTCAGAATAATAAGTATAATTATAACAATGAATAAGCCATAATTTACCTTGTCTACACTTATAAAAACCTAATATCTGTGGTATCTGTAACTTTCTAAATAATTCGCCTTTCTCTTTTTTCTTCTTACTTGCCAAATAATATGACTCATTAACAGTTAAATAATTTACAAGGTCATACCCTTGCATATTATCCCATATCTCTTGTGATACTTTAAAATCTATTGATTTACATTCTATTCTTCTTGCTTCTATAACTGTTTTCATCTCATTATTAGTCCACCTTCTCTCTTACAACAACATAACCATTACCTTGATTAATAAATTCAAAAGGTTCTTTTATTTCTTCTACCTTAGGATGTTTTAATCTTTCTTCATAATTCATTTTAAAATATGAATCATCTACATGTTTTCTACTATATTTAACTTTTATCTTTTTAATTTTATCGCCCCTCCAAATAATTAAAATACTTCTTAACTTCTATTAAATTCTTCTCTAAATTTTCTGTCTTTGAATGCTTTACTCTCATATAATTATATTTTATGAGACGATTCCCAACAAATTTAAGAATATGACTATTGTGAAATGAAGCACCTCCATACAAAATTCCGTAAGTATGTATATAATTAAATGGAACATTAAGATAACCCACAGGAATTATTCTACTCCCTGAATTTCTTATATTCCATCTACCTATATGTAATTTATCTTGTGGTAAATCAGAGTATACAATATCCAAATCTGCTGTTCTTGATGCTAAAGATACATTTAAATTATGTAAAGGCAATAACTTTTGTTCAAAATCAATATCCTCATTATAATTAGTAATGTCAATTATCATATCATCACAAGAATTATATAACGCATATAAAGTCTTATAAAAGTTTTTAATTCTTGAAGTCAAAAAAGAATATTTTAAAAATAATCGCTTAAATTTCATACCCTTTATTATATAATAATATGATTCCCAATTTGCTAAATACATTTTCATTCTAATACCAATTTAAGAGTAATTATGTGGTTTGTATAACTAAATTCATCTCTTAATTTAAAAGAAGTATAATCAGATGCCATTTCATATAAAGTATTTAATGTCTTACATGTTTTTAAATACTCTATAATATCTTTCATAACAGCATCTACATCATACACATATCTATTGCACATAACCATTTTTGTGCTTGATACATATATACTTGTTACATAAGTATGTGGTAATAGAGTTTCAAATGTATTATTAGAACTATTTAAATGCAAAAATAAATGGTCATCTAAATTTCTAAATATTAAATAATCTTTTTTAAGCTGCCATTCTAATCTTCTACATACTTTAGTAAGAGTTATACAATATTTTTCATATTCCCTTTCTTTCTGAATAGCTAATCTTTCTTTTAGCCTTTCTTCCCCCACACCCATTATACCACTTCCATTACAATAGTTTTTATATCTTCTATTTTCTCTATATCATAATGTGCTATTGAGCCACAATTTTTTAGTTTTTCCTCTTTTTCTGCATCTGTAATATAAAATAATACATATTCATTATGTATAAAAGGGAATAATTTTTGCAATAATTTATATTGATCTGGCATTAAAGTAATATACAAATCATAGTCTGCTAAATTATTTACACATTTAAATATCTTCAATGTTGTTTCATTATCTCTAAATATTGAAATATCTGCCGAAATTTTCACTATTTTATCCACTCCTGTTCTATACCTTTCCAATTTGAATAGATATAAGTTAAATTAATTTCTTCTGGTAACTCATCAAATAAACCCCAAATAATATGAAAAATAATATCTGAATCAAAACTACCTTCTTTCTTAAAAAATTCTAAAACATTATACTTTATTCCTACTATTAAAGTATCTTGTACGTCTTTAATATTAAATATTGACATATCCTCAATTGATTCTCTTGTACAAGTAAGTTTTATATTAAAATTTTCTGCTACTTTATAAAATACTACTGGTACTTGAATCCTAAAACTATCCTTCATACTCATTTATCTCCACCCACTTTTTAATTGTAATCTCTTTATACTCTACTTCTGGACACTCAATATCACTTTTTCTTATACTTATAGAATTATACTCGTCAAATGAATTAAGATATGCATCCCAAAAACTCCATAAATAAATGCTATAAAATTTATTTTCGTATTTAAAAATAACTTCGTATAATGACTCTTGTGCAATATCATCCCATTTTAAATACTTCTCATCTTCTATTATATTACCATTTTCACCACATAAATTAGTGTCTAACCATTCTCTTGTAAATTTCAAATCAATTACCCCCTACACTCATTGACATTTAGTTAATTTTGTGTTATAATATACTCACGAGGTGATACTTAATGAGTACCAAAATAGAAAAAACTTATGATGATTTTTTATTCTTATCCACAAGAAGGTGTAGTAATTGCCCTCTGGCTGAAACTTGTGAATATTTTATATCTGATACAAGTAAAGATGCATGTGTTATAGATAAAGCTGGAAATAAACAACTTGATAAACCAATTGAAGTTACTAAAGACCTTAATAGAATTTATAATATGGGTATGCAAAATCTTATAAAACTTGATAATGAATTAAAACAATCTGGTATTGGTTATAATCCAGAACTTACAAAAGAAATGAAAGCCCAAATTGAATTAATCCAAAAAATTAAAGATTTGATGGGAAACAAACAAAAGATTAGTATTCAAGTTGAAGGTGATAAAGGTGTTGGTGCATTTTCTCATATATTTGCCAATAAAGATGCTACTGAATAATCCCATTTTACTATTTTAGTAGGATATGAACTACTATCTTTATAACCTTCAAAATAATTACCAACAACAAAACTTCGCACTTCATATTCTCTTCCACTTTCCTCATGGGTTAGATTAAACTCTAACCCATTTGTCATTTTTATCTTCCACCCATTACTATAATAAACAATTCCGTATTGTGATTCTAACACTAATTGATCTTTAAATGAATACCAATCTCTACGCAAAACATCATACTCATATATATCTTTATGTCTAAACTCTTCTCTAAAAGTATTAAACATTACTTTAGCACAATTTTGATTTGTTTCTATTAATTCAACATTATCTAACCCTACTTTTATCTTCCAGTAGGAATTATCTTTAATTGCGAATATTTCTAATCCTTCTTGATATAGCATTTTATCTTTTATACTATCCCATATTCTAAAAAGCATTTTTAATACGCTAAAAACGCGGACACATTTAAATCTAACTTATGAGTATATCCATAAGTAAAATATTTTTTAGCCACTTCTTTTATTCTTTCCATATCATTTACTGTCATCAATTTTCCTCCTCATCAATAATCTGTTAAGATTTATAATCATTCGTGTGCGTTGTATATTTAATGCCGTTTTACATTTATAAGCACACATATAATTTTGTGACCATAATATTTCTTTTAATATTATTCCTATATCAGGATGACAACTAATTGCTCTATAATTTATTTCGTAATTATCTGTATTAAATGTACCTAGTACAGGTGATACTAAATCATGAATCCACTGTTTTATTAATAAATCATATTCTTTTAAATGCAAAAATTTGTCCATATAGCTTTTCTGTTCTCTATATGCAAATAAAATATCTTTAAGTCTTAAATACATTTCCTCACTAATCTTAAATTTTATTCTTCTTTTCCTAATAGGATCAGGTAAACCTACTGCTGTTAAAACACTATTCCATGAATTTCTACCTACACTCTTTAAAATATACTTTGTAGTTTTATAAAATACATCGTTTACACATAATCCTACTACCACATCATCAGAAGATGCTGCGAATGCTTTTGCTTCTACCCTCCTTGTAGTAGTAGACTTATCAGTACTATTAATATACGGCATATCAAACAAATGTATATCAGACCATGTTATATGATGCATACCAGGCAAATAAATATAAAGTCCTTTATAATGTCTATTAATTTCTCTCATTCTAAATCCTGTTATTGTTGTGGAACTTTGAGTTGGAAAATAATCAATAACATCTTCATATTCATTTTTAGATAAAGCAAATGACTTACTATCTCTTTTTAAAGCACGTAAAGGCACGCAATCTAATGCATATTCTTTTACGCTACCACCTGTATTAAAAAATATTTTTGCATCTCCAATAGGTATAACAAACTCATTCATCGTCTGGTAATTCATCTATCTTACATGAAATTGATGATGGTAAACCATCTTCTACATAATCCTCATAAAATTCTTTTACTACATATGGAAATTCTTTTTTAAATTTTTTGGGCTTTAAATCTACTATAAAACAACTTATTAAAGTATCCAAATCGAATAATTCAAAAGCTCTGTTCTTATCTGTTATCTTATCTGTCTTAAAATTCTGCTTAAAATTAAATTTTTTCCCTTCATGATTCATTACCTTACTCTTACCTTCCATAGGATTTAATTTTAATATCTTATCAGTAGTTTCTTTAATTGATTCTGAAATTTCTTTATACTGATTTTTTAGATGGTATAACTTATCAAATAACTCACCACTTTTTTCTTGCTTTTCTTTTAATGCATCAATAAACTTATTCATAATTTGTTCCTCCTTTTATATCTATGATTCATTCTACCACTTTTAGATTAGTATGTCAATTAACATAAAGTAACAACATAGTTAAGAAAAGCCCCCGATTAGGAGGCTTAAAATCTAAAGTCATTCTTTAAATCATCTATATCTAATTTCTTTTTAAGAGGTCTTTTATCCTCTTCTGGTGCTACTAACTGCTTTGCAAACTCTTCTGTAAAATCTTGTATAAAAGGTTGAAACTTATTCTTGAAAGGAATCAGTCTCAGACATCTTCTTCAAATTTTCAGCTATAATTACTGCCATTTCTGCACCATCTTTTTGCAAAGTATCTGCGTTTTTCTGCCCTAAATACTCTTCCATCTTTGCATCGATCAATGTAAAATTATCTACAAAAAAATCAACAAGACTCTTTTTTACCCAAATAATTACACCTGCTGCTATTCCCATTGTTGCTGCTAAACTTACAATAAACTGTAACCAATTAAAATCCATTCATATCTCTCCTTAGTTAACCGCTACAATTCTTACTTGTAAACGCTCTGTTTTTTTAGTTATATGCTCTCCACTAGTATATTCCCAGTAAAAAGCTACAAAAAATTCTTCATTTATTTCAATCGTTGCCTCTGTTGGTTCTGTATCAAACATAGAATCATCCGCATAAAAATATGCTCTATACTCATTACTACCCATATCTAATACTGTTAATTCTTGTAAAGATGTACCAGGCTCTTTTTCAAGATGTGCTTCATAAGAATCTGGTGTAACACTTGTCCAAGTTCCTGAAATTTTAACTTGAGGTGTAAATTCATATACACCTGTATCTTTAATTGGTACTACATAAGGATTTATCACTGTTTTTAACATTGAACTATCACATCCACTTCTGTTCTATAAATATTCTTATCTATTATAACTTGTAAACTATTTACTTCTTCTGATAACGTTTTATAAACATGATTATCAACTATACACTGTAATTCATTAACAACACTAACTAATGTTCTAAATGCTTGTAATATCTCTAAAATACGTTCATATTTGTAATAATCTGTATTATAAATATAAGTTCCCAGTATCATTTTATCACATACTTCTGCATATTTTGCTTTGAAATTAATACTTGTTGTTTAATATCTAATTTTTGACTGTATGTATTTATTTCACTTTCAACTTTATCTTTTTTTGCCTTTTTATAATCTATATATTCATGTAATATAAATAATATCCCTACTATACCAAAAATAATTACAACCATCTTAGCCTCCAATGTGAGATATTTGCTGACCTAACCATAAACTAAATACTGAAATACCAGCCAAGATTATTTTAATCCACAACTCTCTTTTTTTGTATTTTTGTGTAGCTTCCTTATCTTTACAATCAGATACAGAATCTAAAAATATATCATATCTCTCTAATAACTTATCATACTCTTTAGTAAAACCTTGTTGAGAATCTGCACAAGATATTTGTGTATCTACCAACCTTTCAAGAACTTTCTTAGTCTCAATAGCGATACATTCAATTTTTAATAAAAGTTCTCTATTTGTTTCCAACTTTATCAAACCCTTTTATTTGTTACTAAAACTTAAGTATTAATAATATTTTATTTTTGTAGTTCACTTTCATAACCTAACAATGTGGCATTTGTGGTCAAACTCATCCCTTTTTTTGCAGCATATTTAGTCGCAGAACCTTTGAGCTTCTGATACATCTCTTCCAAAAAAGCCCATTGTGTTTCTGCTGTTATATCTTGTTTTTGACTCAATAACTCTTGCTCAACTATTAAATAGCCTTGAACACACATTTGTGCTACCGTTCCATTTATCCCAAGTTGTGTGACATATATTTGATTTCCTTCATCTATCCTACCGCCATTTGATCGTGCTGCATTTAAACCTTGTTCGAATGCTTTTTTTATATGATATTCTTCTTCTTCTTTTTCGAAATC
>Ga0307928_10000948_pt1 | contig 21754 bp, 13 predicted proteins | sample AceLakmetagen232_FD_201815 | JGI IMG/M metagenome (GOLD analysis project Ga0307928, IMG submission 201815) | Saline water microbial communities from Ace Lake, Antarctica - #232 | ecosystem: Environmental > Aquatic > Non-marine Saline and Alkaline > Saline | place: Antarctica: Ace Lake... | reverse complement strand
ATAAAAGGTTAAATATAAATATTGTAATAGTGACTGGCTTTATAATTGGCAAAACTATTCTCGTACAAATTGTAAACAAACTGCAACCATCTATAATAGCTGCATTTATAATATCTTGAGGAAATTCTCTTAAGAAACCGGTAAACAACAGCGTATTAAAAGGTATAGATATTGCAATGTATGGTAAAATTAACGAAATATATGTATTAATTATTCTTAACTTTGTGGAGATGAAAAACACAGGAAATAATAATATAAAAATAGGTATTGCAAGACCTGCAATAAAAAAGAAATAGAGACCTCTACTGAATTTGAACTTTATCATACTCAATGCAAACGAACTCATAAATGTTAGTATAATTCCAAAAAATAGTGCTACCACTGCTATTATAAATGTATTCTTAAAAAATAATGGCATATCTAAAGTTGTAAATGCTCTATAATAATTTTCAAAATTCAAAGTTGCTGGTAGGCGGAAAGGTTGGGTTAGTATTTCACTGTCTGTTTTAAATGATGAAAATATCATCCATAAAAATGGTATCACTATCAAAACAGCAATAAAAATTACTGCAGCATATCTTAAAAACTTAAAAAATACTTTTTTTACTTTATCTATAGAAAACATAATTATGTAATTTCTATCCCTTCTTATCTTATTGTTTTTCTCGCCTCATCATTATAAATAGGTAGAAAGAAAAAGTTACGACTGATATTAAAAAAATAACCACTGACATGGCCATACCATATCCATATTGACTCTGCTGAAACGCAGTAAAATACATATAAGTTACGAGGACTTCTGAAAGATGGTTTGGACCTCCACCAGTTAATTGTATGACTAATTCAAATATTTTAAAACAACCTGTTATTATAAGAATAGTATTAATAATGAATGTTTCCCTTAATAGTGGAATTGTAATATAGCGCAACTCTTGCATAGGAGTTGTACCATCAATCAAACCTGCTTCGTAAATATCTTTAGATATAAATTTTAATCCTGCAAGGAATATTATTGTTACAAACCCAAGAGTCTGCCACGTATATACAAATCCTACAGCATATGGTGTAATTGTTCTTCCACCTATCCATTGAAGTGCAAGAAAATCAAGTCCTACTCTTTCTAAAAACATATTTATTAAACCCTTATAAGGATCAAGTATAAAAGTCCATATAAGCCCAACAACTATAGGGGCTATAACAAATGGAGAAAATATAAAAGCTTTTGCAACATTAACTCCCCGCATCTTCTTATTTAGAAGTACTGCCATTAAAAAAGACCCTGGTAAAAGAAAAGAAAGAGAAAAAACTAAAATTATAAGTGCATTTTTTAATGAAATAAAAAAGCGCGGATCTTCTATTAATCTTTTATAATTTTCCGCTCCTACAAATTCAATGCCACCCATTCCTGAGTAATCAGTAAAACTAAAAAATAATGACATTACGATAGGCATTATCATATAAACAATATAAAAAATTAGCGTTGGAAGTATAAAAAGTGCTATAATATATTTTTTTTTAAACCAGAACATAATATTATACTATTAAATTTCTCCAAAAAATCCAAATTTAAATCAGATAAATTAGTTTGACTATTAACAGTCTTGATCTCTCGCTTTCATTCTATTTGATATATAGACCTTGATAGTTTTACTTTAAAAGATCTACGATCAAGACCTCTTGGCTACTTCCTTTTTTCTCTAACTCATAGTGAAAATTTTATTACCAATCTATTGCTTATATACAGTACCCACTTTTTTTATATGGCCAGAGAGATTGGCTTACTCTCACTTACTCTCTGGCCATATTTCTCATAAAATTTTCTGTTATTTATTTATTTTACAAGTGTTTCAATATCTCTGTCAACAGTATCAAGCGCTTCTTCAGGTGTATATATACCATTAATTACTCCTAAAAGACTATCATTCATAGCATTTACAAAGACTTCTGATATAGCCATATCAGGCTGATTTACTGCACCTACCCAACTAGGCTTGAGGGTTTGCTCAATAAGTGTATAAAATCCTTCATTTCCCTCTTTCTCTACCCCTGCAAGGTCATAATTAATAACAGGCGGAAATCCATTATCAACCATTATACCTGCGCCTTTTTGACTATAATAAAACCTCAGGAATTTAGTAACAGCATCATATTTTGCCTTATCTTCCTTTATTCCAGCTCTTACAACAAGCGGAGGCCCAGGAACAAACATCATTATTTCTTGGTTACCTACACCATCACTGAAAGTTGGTCCCCACCAGAAGCCTATATCAAAATCAACGTCGCTCATTTTTGCAGCTTCCCAATGCCCTGCATCAAGCATAGCAGCATCTCCTGCCAAAAACATTTCTACAGCTTCGTAATATTGCATTACAGAAATATTTTCAGGAAATGCACCAAGCTCCCTGAGTTCATCCAACTTCTGATAAAACTTAAGAAAATCTGGATTGTTGTATTTCTCTTTTCCCGCGAGTATATCGTCAAGTTTATCAAAGAATCCATATCTATGGAGCATTGCCTGAAGTGCCCAAGTACTGAAACTATCCTTCGAACCTTGAGCAATAGTCACAATATTGTTATCATTAAATACTTTTGTTACCTCTTTTAAATCCTCGTAGGTCTCGGGCATCTGTAAGTCATATTTGTCAAAGAGAGATTTATTAAGCCAAAGTCCTGCAATAAATCCAGTATATGGTAATCCATACACAAAACCATTATCTAGCGTTAATGACTCAGTCATATTGCTTGGAATATTATCTGTAATATCTTTATTATTTTCAATAAAATCCCTGTAATCTAAGAGGAAACCCTCTTTAGCCATTTCTACAGCTACGCCATGTATCATCCAAAAAATATCAGGTAGTGTCCCAGTCGTTGCAGCCATTTTCATATTCTTTACGTGATCATCAACCAAATTACCGGGTGTCCCTTGTAGATCAACAAAAATATTGGGGTTCTCCTTCATAAACTCCTGTACTATCCAGTATACAGAGGGCTCTCCATTTTTTACATCTCCCACATGCATAGCGAAGGATATTGTAACTTTCTCTTCAGCAGGTGAAGCTTGCTCTTCAGTTACTTCTTCTGCAGGTGCTTCCTCTTTTACAGCTTCCTCTTTTTTACAACCTGCAAATGAAAAAACTGCTAACATTGACATACTTAGCACCAAAACTACCACCCATAATAATAATTTTTTCATTTTTATAACCATTCCTTTCACTTCGCTCAAGGTACAAAACGTGATGAGAAAAAGTTATCCTTGAGCCTATTTTATTATAAAATCTTGTGGAAATTTGTTTCTAGAATAATGAATATTACCATTTTCTAAAACAAATCTCTTATCTCTTACATTATCACCACCTCCTGTTGTGTTAATGCACTAAAAGTATTCTGAGTAACCTCCTTCCATCCTCTTCTTATATTTTCGTTCATATTAAAGAATTATTATTAATATTCTATCTATTTATGCTATCTATTTTTTTAATTTCTTTGGTGGCTCAATTACACATTCCGGTAAATTTCTAAGATATGCTTCTGGACCTGCAAATTGATAAACCGCAAAAATAATCATTGGTTTAGTACCTGTATTTATTGTTCCATGATAAGCACCAGCAGGAATATGGATTAAATCACCTTTTTTAACTTTTTCCTTTTCTAATTTGTTATTTACCTCTATTGTCTGTTCACCCTCACCTTCCATCACATATAATATTTCCTCGCATCCTTCATGTTTATGTCTCTCATGCCCTTTGCCTAAATTTAGTGTAACTATGCCTGTAGTCATATTATTAGTTCCAGTTACCCTGGGTTCAGAAAGCCATTGAAGCTTCCCCCATGGAAAAACCTGAGTTTCTACATCATCAATCGAGACAAATCTTTTACCTTTTATTTTCGTCATTACAATAAGCTCCTTTCTAATATTTTTAATAATAATATATCAACTGGCATGATATTATTTATCAAAATAAGGAATAAAAACTCTTTCCCCATTCTTAAGCGCTGACTCATGCGCACAAATACCAGACATTGTCCAGTTGGCTGCTACACTTGCATCAACATAAGATTTTCTTCTCTCCATTATGGCCTGTATAAATTCGTTTACTAAATGAGGGTGTGAACCTCCGTGTCCTGCGCCCTGTATAAATGATACATGCTTGTCATCTATTATACTTTCCCTTAGGGCAAACTTGGCAATTTCTTCCGGCAGCTTATCATTAGTATCAGGAACAACTATCCTTCTTATATTTTCGCCACCTTCAAAAAGCACAGGGTTCTCACCCTCTATCTGCTCCCATTCAAAGGAAAGTTTGTCTCCATAAACATCCAGACTTTCCCTGTACTGACGAACTGTTTCATAAAGTGAGCGCGTAGCTTCAGCTATAATATTGGAGCCTCTAAGTTTAAATGTAGCTGTCTCAACTGCAAAAGGTGAGCCGTACTTTTCTGCCAGCTTATCACTTATTGAACCGGAGCCATGACAGACAACCGACTCTGCTTCAGTACCTGAAAGCGCCAGTAATGGGGATATTGCATGAGTACCATACCACATAGGAGGAAATCCCAGCCAGTATTCAGGCCAGCCTTCCAGTCCCATATTCTGCATATGGGAACCTCTAAGGAATTGAATCCTACCCAGCTTACCACTTTCAACCAGGTTCTTTACATATAAAAATTCCCTTGTATAGACAGCTGTCTCCATCATCATATAGACTTTACCCGAATTGTTTTTTTCTCTTACGATGGCTTTGCATTCTTCAATAGATGTTGCCATGGGTACCGTACAGGCACAGTGTTTACCTGCCTTAAGTGATTCAATAGCCATCTCAGCATGGTCCATTATGGGTGATACGACATGTATAACATCTATTTCTTTAATTTTAAGAAGATCCCTCCAGTTGGTAAAAAGGTTTTTGATACCAAATTCCTTCCCTACCTTGTTTAGCTCTTCCTTATTTCTTCTACAAATTGCATAAACTTCAGCATTCGGATGTGCCTGATAGATAGGAATAAATTCTTTTCCGAAACCCAATCCAATAATTGCTACTTTTATTTTTGAATTCATAATATTTGCTCCTTTCAAAATTTGAATAAAATTACTCAAAATATTTTGAGAGAACATAAGATGCTGCTCCAAGTACTCCTGCCATATTACCAATCTCAGAATATTTAATCTCAGTTCTCCTTTTTATAGAAAATAAAGAAATTTTATTAATTTTTTCCCTCAAACTTTTAATAAAATATTCTCCAGCTTTTGTAAATATGCCCTGGATTATTACAATTTGAGGATCATACATAAGAATGATATTAGATATACCTATCCCAAACCACCTTATTACATTATTCATAAGATTAAGTGCAAGTTTATCACCTGCATTAGATGCATCAAATATACTTTCAATATTTACAGCATCAGGATTACCTCCATTAAATATAATTGAATCAGGGTATTCTTTGTATTTTTCTCTTGCCATCCTTAATATCCTATTAGTTGATACCATAGCTTCAAAACAACCCTTTCCACCGCATGCACATATCTCTCTTCCTTCAGAGTCAACTATCGTATGACCTATTTCACCTATTAAATAATGATTACCCCTTTTAATTTCATTTTCTATTATCACTCCTGCTACTAACCCCTTGCCTGCCTGGATTGCGACAATATTATTTTTCTCTTTTGCCAGGCCTAAAATTTTTTCAGCAAAAACCTGAAACCTTGAATGGTTATCTACTATAACAGGAATTTTATCCGGTATTTTTTCAAGTATTTTTTCCTTTAGATTTAAATTTTTACCCCATGATGGAAAATGTGGAGAGAATATAACTTCACCACTTGTAAAATTGGTTATACCATAAGCTCCAATTGCAAGGCCAAAAAGTTTGGCCCTATCTATTTTGGTGGTATCTATAAGATCATTATAAAGGTTAATCATCTTATCCAGCACAGTCTCAAAGCTTTCATCTGTTTTTAGAGGAACTGAAGTTTTATATAAAACCTTACTCTTTAAATTTGTAATCACTCCAGCTAATATATTTGCTGAGATAATCATACCAATAGCATACCCACCATCTTCATTAAACTTATAAATATTTGGTTTTTTGCCACCTTCTTCTGTTGAATCTCCTTTACCTGTATTTATAACCAGCCCATTTTTTAAATAATAATTTATTATCGCCATAAGTGTGGGCTTGCTTAAATTTACTCCTTTAGAAAGATCAGCTACTGATATTTCGCCTGAATTACGAAGAATATTTAATATTACCTTTCTATTTGTTTGTTTAAGAGTCTTTTGTTTTTTTATTGAGATCATTTAATAAGAATTTCTTTATATTTAATATTCAATGATTCAAAGGTCATTATAAAAGTAAAAAATTAGTTAGTCAAGTCAATTTTATAATTAATTATGAAAATTCAATTTTTTAACTTATTTTTATAATTTGCTTGACTAACTGTTTTTTTTCTCTTACTATAATTTATAAAAACAACAGGCTTTTGAAAAATAATTAATTTTTGTTATTTAGCTATAAAAAATTATTTTAAAAATAGGAAGGTCTTATGAATACTATTTTAAACACCCACTACCAGAAAAAAAGAAGAACCAAAGAAGAATTAATAAAGCACCTAAATACTTTTAACCTGGATATTAAAATCTCTATAGGCATATGGTATTTTACGCCAGTTGGTGGTAGATTCCATGAAGCATATGTAGAAAATAAAGATATACCACAAAGAATTGAGACTGCAGCAGAAATGGCAAAATATGGTGTAAAAGCTATAGAGGCTCATTATCCTGCAGAGGTAAACGAAGAGAATTATCATCTTTATAAGAAACTTGAAGAAGAAAGCGGAATTAAACTACTTTCCTGTTATCCTTCAATATTCTATCCTAAAGAATATGAATTCGGCTCATTGTCAAACCCTTATAATAAATATAGAGATAAAGCAATAGAAATTTTAATAAATTGTCTGAAATTTGTAAAAGATAAAGGTTTACATCATGCCGGTATATGGCCCGGATCAGATGGATATCTTTACTCATTAGGTACTAATTATTATGATATGTGGGATAGATTTGAAGATGCAGTAGCCTGTGCTATGGATGAAGTCCCAGGTGTACCAGTTGCTATAGAGCCAAAACCATATGAGCCTGCTCCTAATAATATTTATAGAACCACTGTAGATGGACTGCTTGCATGTCATGATATTGAATCAAGACTAAAATCTAAAATTAATAAAGATTTTTTAAATAAAGGTTACAGATTATTAGGAATGCAGCCGGAAATAGGGCATATCAGAATGGGGTTTGAAGATGCTCCTTATGCATTCAGTAGAATAACAAGAGAAGGTAGATTATTTCACACACACTGGAATAGCCAACCTCTTGGTAATTATGATCAGGATTTAAATGTTGGAGTTGTTGAATGGCAGCAGGCTGAATCTTCACTTTTTGCATTAAAAATGGCAGAATACAGAGAATATTTTGGTATAGATATCAATCCGGAAAGAATGCCGGTACAGAAAGCTATTGAAATAAATTCTACTGCATTAAATATTATGAATGAAAGAATAAATGCTCTTCCTAATGAGAAAATAATAGAAGCATATTATGATCCCGAAAATCACAGGGGTGATATAGAATCAATATTAATAAAAAAAATGATGTAAAACATTAATATAAAAAGATTAAAATAATTTAAAAAGCAGTAATCCTTAAAATAATGAAATTTCTTTTAGGTATTGATATAGGTACAACTTCAACTAAGGCTATACTTATAGATGAAAATATTAATCCAGTAGCTTCAAGTACAAGTACTTATAAACTAATAACTCCAAAACCTGGCTGGGCGGAACAAATTCCAGATGATTGGTGGATTGCCTCAATAAAAACCATAAAAGACGTTATAAAAAAATCAAATATTTCTGCTAAAAATATTGCCTGTGTCGGCTTATCAGGACAGATGCATGGAAGTGTTTTTTTGGATAGTATAGGTAATGTAATCAGACCTGCAATACTCTGGTGTGATCAGAGGGCTTTCAAACAATGCGAAACTATATATAAAATATTTGGTTATGATGGTTTCATAAAACTATCATATAACAGAGCTCTTCCTGGATTTACAGCACCTAAAATACTCTGGTTAAAAGAAAATGAACCTGAAAATTATAAAAAAGTATCAAAAATACTTCTTCCGAAGGATTATATTAGATACATGTTATCAAATACCTATGCAACTGAAGTGTCTGATGCTTCTGGTACAATTCTTATGAACATACCTTCCAGAAATTGGTCAAATGAAATTTTAAATGGACTGCATATAAAAAGGTCTCTACTTCCAGATATATTTGAATCCAATATAATATCTTCAAAAGTAAGCAAAGAAGCTTCTAACCTTACGGGACTGATTGAAGGTACTCCTATAGTTGGCGGCGGCAGCGACAATGCTGCTGGAGCAGTCGGGTCCGGTATAGTAAAAAGTGGTCTTATATCAGATTCAATAGGAACTTCAGGTGTAGTATTTGCACATATGGATAGACCTTTATATGATCCTCAGGGCAGAGTTCATTCCTTTTGTCACGCTATTCCTGGTAAGTGGCATCTTACAGGAGTAACACTTTCAGCTGCTGGATCACTTAGATGGTATTTTGATAAGTTTGGGCCGTCCGTAGAAATAATTAAGAATTTTCCTGATATAGAAGGATATGACTTATTGGATAAACAAGCAGGGAGAGTTCCAGCAGGATCAGATGAACTTATATTTTTACCATATTTATCAGGAGAGAGAACACCCCATTCAGATCCAAATGCAAGAGGTGTATTTTTTGGTATTTCTTATCTGCACAGACCAGACCATTTTGTTAGATCAATTATGGAAGGAGTGGCATTCAGCCAGCTTGATTGTCTGTCTCTGATGAGAGAATTAAATATAACTTCAGATAAAATAATATTGTTTGGTGGTGGTGCAAAAAGCAGTATTTGGAGACAGATTATTGCAGATATTCTAAATTCAAAAGTTGTTACTTTAAATGTTGAAGAAGGTCCAGCTTATGGGGCGGCTATTATTGCAAGTGCGGGATGCGGAATATATCCCAGTATCAAAGAAGGTGTTGATAAAATAATCAATAAGGACAAAGAAAATAACCCTATAGCAGAAAATGTTGAAAAATATAAGAAATTGTATGTGATTTACAAATCACTATATAAAGATTTAAAAGATAATTTCAAAGAGTTAAGCAAAATCTAATGTAGTTTATGATCCATTCTCTGTTTTAATCTCTACAAAATCTTTCTAAAACACTTATCCAGAATACAAATATAATAATTGCTGAAAAATAATTGCTAAAAATAACAGGCAACTATTAACTAAAATAAAAAAACGGTGGCGACCTACTCTCCCGCACTGCTGCCAGTGTAGTACCATGGGCGCTGAAGAGCTTAACTTTTGTGTTCGGGATGGGAACAAGTGTTGCCCCTTCGCTATAGCCACCGTAAGCTTTAAAAACTCACTTGAATATATAGATACTTAATTTTCAAGAAAACTATTCTTTCAAAACTTCATAGCGTTTCATAGATATTTAAATCTTCGACCAATTAGTATTAGTCAGCTGAACACATTGCTGTGCTTACACTTCTAACCTATCAACCATGTAATCTACATGGGGTCTTAATCCACTAGGGATGGGAGAATTATTCTTGGGATGGGCTTCGTGCTTATATGCTTTCAGCACTTATCCTTTATAAACTTAGCCAATCAGCAATGCCCTTGGCAGAACAACTGACACACCAGAGGTTTACTCATCCCGGTCCTCTCGTACTAGGGATAAATTCCCGCAATTCTCCTACGCCCACAGAGGATAGGGACCGAACTGTCTCACGACGTTCTAAACCCAGCTCGCGTACCGCTTTAATTGGCGAACAGCCAAACCCTTGGGACCTTCTACAGCCCCAGGATGCGATGAGCCGACATCGAGGTGCCAAACCTCCCCGTCGATATGGACTCTTGGGGGAGATAAGCCTGTTATCCCCGGAGTACCTTTTATCCGTTAAGCGACGGCCATTCCACAATGAGCCGCCGGATCACTAGACCCAACTTTCGTTTCTGCTCGATCTGTCGATCTCACAGTTAAGCTCCCTTATGCTCTTATGCTCTACGAGTGATTGCCAAACACTCTGAGGGAACCTTTGGACGCCTCCGTTACTTTTTAGGAGGCGACTGCCCCAGTCAAACTGCCCACCTGCCACTGTCCTACGGCCGGTTAACGGCACGTAGTTAGAACTCTAGAATATCAAAGGTAGTATCTCACCATTGGCTCCACCAGAGCTAGCGCTCTGACTTCAAAGCCTCCTACCTATCCTGCATATGATAGACCAAAATCCAGTATCAGGCTACAGTAAAGGTTCACGGGGTCTTTCCGTCCTTCTGTGGGTAATTGGCATCTTTACCAATAATATAATTTCACCGAGTCCCTTGTTGAGACAGTGCTCAAATCGTTACGCCATTCGTGCAGGTCGGAACTTACCCGACAAGGAATTTCGCTACCTTAGGACCGTTATAGTTACGGCCGCCGTTTACTGGGGCTTAGATTTAAAGCTTCGGACCGAAGTCCTAACCTCTCCTCGTAACCTTCCAGCACCGGGCAGGCGTCAGCCCCTATACATCGTCTTACGACTTAGCAGAGACCTGTGTTTTTAGTAAACAGTCGCTTGAGCTTTTCTATTGCAACCTTTTCGCACTACAAAAGCAAGTTTCTTCATGCTACTCAGGCACCCCTTATCCCAAAGTTACGGGGCTATTTTGCCGAGTTCCTTAACAAGGGTTATCTCGATCGCCTTAGTATTCTCTACCTACCTACCTGTGTCGGTTTTGGTACGAGAACCAAATTACTACCTAGAGGTTTTTCTTGGTAGCATAGGATCAACCACTTCGCCATAATTGGATCGGTATCACGCCTCAGGCTTAATGCTAACCGGATTTTCCTGATTAGCGCCCTACACGCTTACACGTAGTCAACCAAACCACGATGGCTTACCTTTCTACGTCACCCCATTGATCAAACATAATTTGGTCGTACAGGAATATTAACCTGTTATCCATCGCCTACGCCTTTCGGCCTCGGCTTAGGTCTCGACTAACCCTGGGAGGATTAACCTTCCCCAGGAAACCTTAGGTATTCGGCGGACAGGTTTCTCGCCTGTCTTTCGTTACTCATACCTGCATTCTCACTTCCGTAAAGTCCACCTAATCTTACGATTAAACTTCAATCTTTACAGAACGCTCCTCTACCATTCTGATAAATCAGAATCCAAGGCTTCGGTAATATACTTAAGCCCCGTTGAATTTTCGGCGCAAAATCACTTGACCAGTGAGCTGTTACGCACTCTTTAAATGATTGCTGCTTCTAAGCAAACATCCTGGTTGTCTGTGTAGTTCTACATCCTTTCACACTTAGTATATATTTTGGGACCTTAGCCGTTGGTCTGGGCTGTTTCCCTTTTGACCATGGAGCTTATCCTTCACAGTCTGACTCCCAAGCTGTAACATTCTGGCATTCGGAGTTTGATTGGATTTAGTAACCTTGTAAGGTCCTTAGTCCATTCAGTGCTCTACCACCAGAATTAATCACTTGAGGCTAGCCCTAAAGCTATTTCGAGGAGAACCAGCTATCTCTGAGTTTGATTGGCCTTTCACCCCTATCCACAGCTCATCCCCTAAGTTTTCAACCTTAGTGGGTTCGGGCCTCCACAAAGTTTTACCTTCGCTTCACCCTGGCCATGGATAGATCACTCAGCTTCGGGTCTACAGCATACAACTCTGGCGCCCTATTAAGACTCGCTTTCGCTCCGGCTCCGTTTAGCTAAACTTAACCTTGCTGCATACTGTAACTCGCAGGTTCGTTCTACAAAAAGCACGCAGTCAGCACATAAAGTGCCTCCTACTACTTGTAAGCATATGGTTTCAGGTTCTATTTCACTCCCCTTCCGGGGTACTTTTCACCTTTCCCTCACGGTACTAGTTCACTATCGGTCGATAAAAGTATTTAGCCTTGCAAGTTGGTCCTCGCAAATTCCAACGGAATTTCACGTGTTCCGTTGTACTCAGGAAATTATGTGAGAGGCTATTTAATTTTGTATACCGGGCTTTTACCATCTATGGCCAGCCTTTCCAGGCTGTTCTACTATTAAATAGTTTTTTAACTCTCATATGCATCCACAAATACACACCATAACCCCTATAACCTCTATTGAACAACGCTTGTGGGCTTTAACATCCAATAGGTTTGGGCTGTTACCCGTTCGCTCGCCGCTACTAAGGTTATCTCTAAATTGATTTCTCTTCCTCAGGTTACTTAGATGTTTCAGTTCACCTGGTTAACCTTACTGCCCTATGTATTCAGGCAGTAATATTATCCGATTAAGGATAATGGGTTCCCCCATTCGGAAATCTCCGGATCAAAGCCTGTTTGACGGCTCACCGAAGCTTATCGCAGCCAACCACGTCCTTCTTCGCCTTTTATCGCCAAGGCATCCACCATACGCCCTTATTAACTTAATTACCCATTACAATCGCTATGAAGTTTTCAAAGAACAATAGCTATCACTTATCTGTATTCTCTCAGAACTAAATAGTGTAAGATCGACATTGATTTTTCTAAGATGTTATTCCTAGAAAAAACAAAATATAACTCCCTAGAAAGGAGGTGATCCAGCCGCACCTTCCGGTACGGCTACCTTGTTACGACTTCACCCCAATCACCGATTCCACCTTATACAGTTTCTTCCACTAATGGTTAGTACACTGGTTTCGGGTGTTTCCGACTTTCGTGGTGTGACGGGCGGTGTGTACAAGGCCCGGGAACGTATTCACCATGGCATGCTGATCCACGATTACTAGCGACTCCTACTTCATGAAGGCGAATTTCAGCCTTCAATCCGGACTTAGACTTATTTTTAGAGATTAGCTCCACTTTGCAGTATCGCAACTCTTTGTATAAGCCATTGTAGCACGTGTGCGGCCCAAGACATAAAGGGCATGAGGACTTGACGTCATCCCCACCTTCCTCCGGTTTTACACCGGCAGTATTCCAAGAGTGCTCAGCCGAACTGTTAGCAACATGGAAAAGGGGTTGCGCTCGTTGCGGGACTTAACCCAACATCTCACGACACGAGCTGACGACAGCCATGCACCACCTGTCATATTGCTCCGAAGAGAAGTTGCATTTCTACAACCGTCAATATGATGTCAAATCTTGGTAAGGTTCTTCGCGTTGCGTCGAATTAAGCCACATGCTCCGCCGCTTGTGCGGGCCCCCGTCAATTCCTTTGAGTTTTAGCCTTGCGGCCGTACTCCCCAGGCGGGACACTTAATGCGTTAGCTTCGGCACAGAAAGCGTCGATAACTTCCCACACCTAGTGTCCATCGTTTACGGCTAGGACTACCAGGGTATCTAATCCTGTTCGCTCCCCTAGCTTTCGCGCCTCAGCGTCAGTAACAGCCCAGAAAGTCGCCTTCGCTACTGGTGTTCTTCCTGATATCTGCACATTTCACCGCTACACCAGGAATTCCACTTTCCTCTGCTGTACTCAAGTTATCCAGTTTCGTATGCAATCATCAGGTTAAGCCTGAAGTTTTCACATACGACTTGAAAAACCGCCTACGCGCTCTTTACGCCCAATGATTCCGGATAACGCTTGCCTCCCCCGTCTTACCGCGGCTGCTGGCACGGAGTTAGCCGAGACTTCCTTATTGGGTACCGTCAATAATAAAGGCTATTAACCTTATTACCTTCGTCCCCGATTGACAGAAGTTTACAATCCGAAGACCTTCATCCTTCACACGGTGTCGCTGCGTCAGGCTTTCGCCCATTGCGCAATATTCCCTACTGCTGCCTCCCGTAGGAGTCTGGGCCGTATCTCAGTCCCAGTGTGGCCGATCACCCTCTCAGGCCGGCTACCCATCATAGCCTTGGTAAGCCATTACCTTACCAACAAGCTAATAGGACGCAGGTTCATCTTAAAGCGGAAGCCTTGCGGCTACCTTTGTTATATTAATCATTCGATAAATATAAAATATTCAGTATTAGCCTTCCTTTCGAAAGGTTATCCTAATCTTCAAGGTAGATTACCTACGCGTTACTCACCCGTTCGCCACTAGCTTTGCAGGAGTGTTGCCACTCTTACATCGCTCGTTCGACTTGCATGTATAAAGCACACCGTTAGCGTTAATCCTGAGCCAGGATCAAACTCTCAAAAAATATTAACTCTCACTAATTTTGCTCAAAAGAAACTTACACTATTTAGTTCTCAAAGAACACAAAACTGACCTGCAGCAAAGTATCACAATAAATCCTAATTGTCAATAAAATACAAAAGAAGTTTTAGCCAAATAAGACAATTAATGCAACACTCATTTAGCGTAGTAGATTATAACATTAAGGTGATATAAGTCAATAGCATATCCACTTTAATTTTGACATAATATATCCACCTGAATTGTTTAAAGACATAGTATATTTATATTTAAAAAAAATTTATTTTTTTGCTTTTGCGTTATCTTTCTTCTCTTTTTTACCACTATCCATACTGAGCGCACTTTTAACTTTTTTTTCAATTTCCTCAATTATTTTAGTATTTTGCATTAGAAACATTTTCGCATTTTCTCTACCCTGTCCGATACGTTCATCTTTATATGAGTACCATGATCCACTTTTATCTATAATTCCCATCTCAGTACCCACATCTAATATACTTCCTTCCCTGGATATTCCCCTTCCATACATTATGTCAAATTCAGCACTTTTAAAAGGAGGCGCTACTTTATTTTTTACTACTCTCGCACGTACCCTATTGCCAACAGTGTCTGTTCCACTCTTAATTCTGTCAATTCTTCTAATGTCTATTCTTGCAGATGAATAAAATTTTAAAGCTCTGCCTCCGGGCGTTACCTCCGGATTGCCAAACACAATTCCTATTTTCTCTCTAAGCTGATTGATAAAAACTACTGAAGTTTTAGTCTTACTTACAACACCACTTATTTTCCTTAAAGCTTGCGACATCAATCTTGCCTGAAGTCCCACATGAGAATCACCCATCTCACCTTCTAACTCTGCTTTTGGCACCAGAGCAGCAACCGAATCTATCACTATTACCTCCAGCGCACCACTTTTAAGTAGAATTTCACATATTTCCAGAGCCTGCTCACCACTATCCGGTTGAGACAGCAAAAGCTCTTCAATATTAACTCCAACATTCCTTGCATAACCAGGATCTAATGCGTGCTCAGCATCTATAAAAGCTGCTACGCCGCCCTCTTTTTGAGCATTCGCAATAATATGCAGAGCAAGGGTTGTTTTCCCTGAAGATTCCGGTCCAAAGATTTCAGTAACTCTTCCCCTGGGGATTCCTCCTATACCCAATGCTATATCAAGTTCTAAAGAATTGGTGGATATACAACCTATATCCATTATTGAACTTTTATCTCCTAACCTCATTATGGCGCCTCCCCCATACTGCCTTTCAATTTGAGATACTGTATTTTTAATAATTTCCTCTCTGTCCATATTAAACCTCCAAATAAACTATTCTCATATAAAAATTATATAATAAATAAATATTATCTTATGTGTAATTGTCCATAAACTCATTTTAATATATTAAAAACATTTTTTAAATAGTAAAATTATATTAAAAAAATATTCTTTTATTTTAGGCTAAATCTACCAAGAATAGTATACTCAGCTCCTTGCGGTTTCAGCCGGCTTTCAAATAATGTAATTTTTGAACAATCCAACCAGCCAACCGAATTCATTCCATGATTATTTACCAGTTGTTCTATATTCTTTTTATTCTTTATTCTGGCAATAGTAATGTGGGGAAAGAATTTTCTTTTATCTTTTCTTATTTTAACCTTGCTAAGATTATCTTCTAACTCATTATAAATTTCGGATATTTGCCTTCCTCCATTACCTACCTCCAAAAAAACAACCCTGGCATTATTCAAGCCTGGAAATGCATTTATTTTTCCATTAATTTCATACTTAAATCTTCTAAATGTATCAGCTGTTTCCTTTATTGATCTTTCTATTTTATTTATTTTACCTGTATTTATATTCCCTAAAAATTTTAAAGTTATATGAATATTTGGAGCTGATACTACTTTTATGCGTTTCTCTTCTTTCAACAAAGCTGCTGTAAAATTATATATATCATCCTTTATAAATTCCAGAATATCTACAGCTATAAATAATCTTTTTACAAAATTATTTTTATCTTCTTCCACTAATTCTTTCTTTCCTATAATAATTCTCACTTATTGCTGCCCTGAGCTCATTTAGTACAAATTGTGCGGTCCTGAATTTGACCTCATATCTATTACCCGGAAATTTTTTCTCAAATATTTTCTCATATCCATCAGGGCCCAATATACAGCAATACACCAGACCTACACTCTTGTACTCTGCATCCGGTCCCGCAAATCCAGTCACGCTTAATGCGTAATCAGAATCAAAAATTTTCCTCACCTTTTTTGCCATACTCAGGCATACTTCTCTGCTCACAGCTCCGTATTTATTCAGAATATCTTCATCTACACCAAGTAATTTAATTTTTGAATAGTTTGAATAAGATACTATTCCTCCCAGAAAAAACCTGGAACTTCCAGGTGTATCTGTAATAATACTGCTTATAAGGCCGCCGGTTACTGATTCTGCTGTACTGATAGTTAACCTGCCGCCAATTTTTGCTATAGCTTCTTTTAAGTTATCAGAAATTAAAGTATCATCCTTCCCATAAAAATAGTTTCCCAATTTATTGGTAATTTTTTCTTCAACTCTTTTTAAATTCTTATTAGCTTTTGCGCTGTCCGGTGATTTTGCCACCAGTATTATTTTTATTAAGCCTGGATTAGCAGTAATTCCTATTTCAACATTAATCTTGCCTGCTTCACTTACAATATCCTTAATCTTTTCTTCTATCTCTGTTTCACTGATATCAGTAGTTAGAAGTGTAGACTTTCTTATTTTAAACTTATCCCCTCTTAAACTTTCATTTCTTCTCCTATCTTCTAAGAAAGGTATAACATCATATTCAAACATACTTTTCATTTCTTTTGGAACTCCTGGAATGCAGAATATTATCTGCTTGCTGTCTAATTCTATCCTGAATCCGGAAGCACTTCCCAATCTTGGTTTAATTGGAAAAGAATTTTCAGGAATATAAGATTGGCGCAGTAATCTCTCGGTAATTTTTTTATTCTTTGATTTTTCAATAAATTTCATACTGGTATCATTAAGACTATTGTCTCTTATTAGTTTTAAATCCAAAGTTGATGCAACTGCACTTCTTGTAACATCATCATCAGTAGGACCCAATCCTCCACTTATTATTATTAAATCGCTGTACTTTAAACTTTGTCTTAATATGTTAGATATTTCGTTAAGGCTATCACCAACAGTAGACATATATTTACATTCTATGCCCAGTTCAGCAATTCTTTCCGCTATATATTTGGAATTTTTATTCATTATTAGTCCCAGATTTAGTTCAGTTCCTATGCTTATTATTGAACAATTCATATTAAAAACTTACAGAAATTTTTAATTTTCTTTTTCTTCTAATAACTTGATTAAATCCATCTTTGAGATTAATACTTCTCTTGGTTTATTACCATCATAGGCACTAACCAACTCTCTATCTTCCATTTGATCGATAATTCTTGCAGCTCTTGAATAACCTATCTTTAGCCTTCTCTGTAATAATGAAGCTGATGCGTGCCCGAAATCTACAACTACTCTTAAAGCCTCATAAAATAGACTATCTTCATTATTCATATTCTTTTTTTCACTGCTTATTCTTTTCGAAATTTCCAGGCTGTACTCAGGTGAACTGACATTCCTTATATATCCTGTAATCATCTCTATTTCCTTTGAAGTCACAAAAGCTCCTTGAACTCTTTCCGGTCTATTGGAATAGTAAGGTAAAAATAGCATATCTCCTTTTCCAACTAATTTCTCTGCCCCGCCACAGTCCAGGATAACCCTTGAATCAACATTTGATGTAACCATAAATGCTACTCTTGAAGGTATGTTTGCTTTGATCAATCCGGTTATTATATTAACCGAAGGTCTCTGAGTAGATATTATTAAATGAATACCAACCGCTCTTCCCATTTGTGCAATCCTGCAAATGCTATCTTCTACCTCCGATGCTGATAACATCATCAGGTCAGCCAATTCATCAACAAATACTAATATGTACGGCAAAGGTTTAAAATTCTCATTTCTGTTCTCATTCCTTTTTGCCTCAGAATTGTACTTTTCCAGAGATTTAAAATTTCTTTCAACCAGTACTTTAAACCTTTTCTCCATTTCCCCTACTACCCATGCCAGGGCCGAAGCAGCCTTCTTTGGATTTATTACCACTGGTGCCAAAAGGTGAGGTATTCCATTATAAATGCTGAACTCTACCATTTTTGGGTCAATCATAATAAATTTAACCTCACTGGCTCTTACCTTCATAAGAAGAGAAGAGATAATGCCGTTAAGACATGAGCTTTTCCCTGAATTAGTAGCGCCGGCAATAAGAACATGCGGCATTTTAATTATGTCCATATAAACTATGTTCCCTGAGAGATTTTTGCCTAAAGGAACATTTAACAAATTATTAGTTAAGTTCTTATCATCCTCAGAATAAATATCTCCCAGAGTAACAATACTTCTAACAATATTAGGCACTTCAACACCAATAGCAGATTTCCCTGGTATAGGAGTATGAATTCTTAAATCTGGTGAACCAAGAGCAACACAAAAATCATCTTCCAGACTAAGTAATCTTTTCACCTTTACTCCGGGTGAAAGTTTCATTTCATAAAGAGTTACGGTAGGACCACTAACCACCTTGTCTACCCTGGCATCTAAATTAAAGTTACTGAACAGTTTATTTAAGATATGAACTCTTTCTTTTACCCCTTGCTTATACAATTCGGAAGGCAAATTTTTGGATTTTCTCAGTAAATTTATAGGAGGTAATCTATAATTGTTTTCCAGATCACCGCTTTTTACCGTTGGTATTTTTAATTGATTACTGGCAGCTCTTATTGCGCTAATTTCCTTCATGGATTCATCGTACAATTCAGCTTTTCCCTTAAATTCCCCGTGAGCATTATTGGTAACTTTAATTCTTCCTGAGCCAATTTTTTCATCACTGATATAAATTTCATTTCCATCCATTACCGGCTTTTTTAATTTTGTATGTTGACCTGCGTTTCTTCTTCTTTTAAATAAATTGGACACAGACTTAAAATTTATTTTTTTAAGTAAGTAGATTATTTTTTTACCAATATCTGCAAGAGACATCTTTGTAATAATCAATATTGATATAATCAGTAAAACACTAAGGACTAACACAGCTCCAGCGCTGCTAAAGAGCTTGGATAATCCAAAAAAAATCCCTGCTCCTACCATTCCCCCTCTGGCTTTTACCAGAACTTTGTCAAAAATATCAAAAATATCCGGATGATTAAAGTCATTGCTTACAACTCCCAGTATAGATAAAAAAAACAGAAAAAATCCCCACCCAAAACTGGAAGGCAGCAGTCGAATCCTGCTTAGGAAGAAACTAAAACCCCAGATTAAAAGCATGAAAGGTATCAGAAACTTACATATTCCAAAAGCAAGAGATAAAAAATTATTCACATATATATTTATAAAACCATAATCCGAAAAGCCATATATACCAATAAATAGCAGCAATGAAATCATTATTATCAAAATACCATAAACTTCAGCTCTTCTTTTAACATATATTTTTCTATTTCTGGATTTCCCTGAACTTAAACTGCTTTTAACTTTACTTATTTTTTTTCTTCTATAATTTCTTCTAACCATTTTTAAAGGACTTATATTTCAATTAATGTTTATCAGCACTAATGACTTTAGTTATTATTATAGGTCTTATTCTTGCTCTTTTAAAAATAAATTTCTCTAACTTGTTATTAATAAAACCTTCAATCATCGTTTTATTCACCATATTATCATTAAAGCAGGTTTGTATTGAATTTTTTATAATTTTCTTTGAATCATTTAGAATTGCTGTCAAATTTTCGATATATATTACTCCCTTTAGAATAAAATCAGGTTCACATAGAATTTTTCTTCTGAGATAGTCTATTCCAACTACTGTAAATATAATTCCGTTTCTTGATAATATATTTCTATCTCTAAGAACCATGTCTCCTATATTTCCCATTCCAACTCCATCAATATAAATAGTCTGTGGGTGTAAGTTGCTTGAAACTTTACATAAATTTGAATTCATTTTAATAATATCACCATCTTCAGCAATGATAATATTTTTTTTATCAATTCCCATTGATTCTGCTATTCGTGCATTCTGAACCTTATGCTTATCTTCTCCATGAATAGGGATAAAGTATTTAGGATTGGTCAAATTTATCATAAGTTTTATCTCTTCCTGAGCAGCATGCCCGGATACATGAACGCCTGCTATAGACTCATAAAAGACATCTGCTCCCTGCTTTATAAGCCTGTTGATAGTATTGGATATAGCTCTTTCATTCCCGGGAATCGGAGAAGCTGAGATTATCACCATATCTCCTTTCATAATGTTGACTCTCTTATGTTCTCCTAAAGCCATGCGATTAAGAGCTGAAAGCGGCTCTCCTTGACTTCCGGTTGAAAGTATTACTATTTTCTTTATAGGAAACTGGTCAATCTTAGTTATTGGAACTATGGTATCTTCAGGAATTTTAAGGTAGCCAAGTTTAGTAGAAATTTTAATAGTCCTCATGATAGACTTACCAGAAATAGCAACTTTTTTCTCCAGTTTATTGGCTACATCCAGCACCTGTTGTATCCTATGGATATGTGATGAGAAAGTGGCCACAATAATTCTCCCCACCGCTTTTTCAAATTTTTCAAGCAGCGTTTTACCCACATCCCTCTCCGGAAGAGTGAATCCTGCTTCCTCAGCATTGGTACTGTCACATAAAAGAGCCAGTACACCTTCCTGGCCAGCTATTGCAATTTTTGAAAATTGAGTAACTTTATTATCAATAGGAGCATAATCAAATTTAAAATCCCCACTATGTACTATAGTCCCAATATCTGTTTTTATAATTAATCCCAAACCATCTGGTATGCTGTGGTTAACTCTGAAAAAATCTATATGAAATGGTCCAATATCCAGTGGTTTGTCGGGATCAATCTCGTTATATTTAATAGGAACTGCTTTTTGTGATTTATCAAACTTTATTTTAGTCAAGCCTATGGTAAGTTTAGTGGCAAAAACAGGAACGTTAATTTCTTTAAACAGGAATGGTAAGGCACCTATATGATCTTCATGCCCGTGGGTAAGTATTATTGCTTTTACTTTATTTTTATTTTTCTTAACATACGAAAAGTCTGGTATTATAAAATCAATTCCTGGCATATCATCATCTGGAAACATTATCCCGCAATCAACAATTATAATATGATTGTCTTTTTCAAAGACCATCATATTCTTACCAATACCATCCAGTCCTCCCAGAGGTATTAATTTTAAGCTAGTTCTTTTTGACATAATTATTTATTTGCAAAATTTCACCTTATTACTAATTAATTATCTTATGTTTTTTTAAGATCTCCTTAAAAGCCGTAAGCTTATTATCTTCCATATGACACAATGGAAGCCTGCATGGACCGACATTAATACCTTTTAGATTCAATGCCTCTTTAATAGGAATTGGATTTGTGGCTATAAAAATC
>Ga0307928_10000947_pt1 | contig 21757 bp, 18 predicted proteins | sample AceLakmetagen232_FD_201815 | JGI IMG/M metagenome (GOLD analysis project Ga0307928, IMG submission 201815) | Saline water microbial communities from Ace Lake, Antarctica - #232 | ecosystem: Environmental > Aquatic > Non-marine Saline and Alkaline > Saline | place: Antarctica: Ace Lake... | reverse complement strand
AGTCAGTAGACAGTACAATGTTATTAGTTGCGTTTGTGATTGTCGCTGTGAAGTCGCCCTGCTCTGTCGAGTAAACACCACCACCAGCAGGAGCACTACCGCCCAAATCTGAGCTTGTGAGCCTATCCCAAGTAGCACCGTTCCAAATCATGTTCATGCCCATGACCGAAGTTGTAGTCGGATTGGCAAAACTGTCTGTGATAGCTGCAGCGGCAGGAAATTCGTCAATCGCAACTGACCCAACTTCTGTCTTGACAACGTTATAAGTGACGCTTGTCATTTCGTGCGCTGTGGTAGCCTTTTTGCCAATACCATAGCCCCAGCGATAATCAATAATAAATTGACCCGGAGATAATAGAGCTCCTATCGCAGCGACAACTGTAGCCGGTGTTTGGTGGTCTAATGATTCCCAAAGAGCTGCGATTTTAGGGTTTGCTTCCCATTCTAATTCTTCTGTAAGACCTAAACATGTGTAAGCTAATGAAGTATCTTTTGCGCTTGCGATATTCACGCCTAGCGAATTGTAGATATTGCGATGGGCTAACACAAAATCCACTACTACGCCGGTTGCTTGGCCAGCGTCGATAGTGCGAACGGTTGCATTATAATAATACAAAGGAACGGTTGCGGAGGATGTGACGGAACTCTGTGAGGAGGTTCCTACATCATCAGTTGGCATAGGCCGTTTAGCAGAGATTTGCTCTTGGCCTCTTAATAGTGGTATTGACATATGATATTTCCACTTTTTCCTGGAAAGCTAACCCGTAGGTTCCCCCGCCTTCCAAAACAAGTATAAATTATTAATTGTAAGTCTATTATAGCACGTCTTAACCATTGACAAAAAAGCGAAAACGTGGTATTGATATATTATATGAATTTACTTTATGTTTTAGTCTTATTGATAGGGTTTCCGGTTCTTTATTTTGTAACTCTATTCACTCTAAAATCTGTTGAATCGTGGATTGACGGTTTGATCAGTTAATCTTTCCGTTCTTCTCCGATTGAATTTTGAACGGCTTCTCTTACGATTTGCCAAAACTCGGGTTTCTCAAATGCGCCACCGCTACTTTTTAGAATCGTCCCCGCCGTAGTCATCGCAGCCGTTGACGAAAGACCTCGCTTAACTAGAACGCCCATCAAGGCGTTTTTCATAAATCCAATAGGGTCAGTCATTATGTCACCACCGGTACTTCCAACCATACCCGCAACCATTACATCAGTAATATAACCAGAATACTTACCTTTTTTCTGTAATCTACCTCTAGCAGTCAATAGGGGTGCTAGTTTTTCATTTAAAGCCTGATAATTGTTAATGTTAGTATCTAAGAATTTATCCAGTGAATGATAAAGTTCTTGTTCTGCCATGCCCTTTGCACGAATTGGGGTTGCAAGATTTTTGTCAAAAACCTTCACAAGGCCTAATCCCAAATCTTGTTTGAGCTTTTGAAGCTCGCCTGCATTAAGGGTTTTGCCACCGTACATAGTCTTGTATTGATTAAGAACCTCGGCTATCTTGACTTCTGCCTCAGTTACATCAATAGGGCTAAGTTGCATTTCTTTACCAAGGCTTTTACTTTTAATAAGTTTTTCAGTTTCGACTATAACGTCATCCATTGAACGGGTGACATTTTTGTTCTCTGCGCCAACAATTCTTTCAAGCTCTTGGCCAAAAATCTTAATACGGTCACTAATCTTTTTTGTAAGGCCGGCTCTTGAAGCGCTAATGCCCGTCTCACTTGCAGCTTCGCCGGTGTTGATGAGTTTGCGGGCGTCTTTCGCTTTCTCTGTTATCGTTGACGGTATCACCATGCCATAAAAAGCGTCGCCAAGTTTCGATAATGCTCCGGTTGCTACACGTGAAATAGCTCCACCGGCCATACCCCATTTAGCAGCTGACTCAGCCTCCTTAACGTCGCCTGTTTGTAATAAGGATTTTGCGCCCATTTCTGTAGCCTCACTAGCCCCTTTTCCAAGAACGCTTGCACCAAATTTAACAACGCTTGGGGCTTTCTCGGCCACCTCAGCAATTTTAGGGGCGTTTTTCGCTAACCATCCTCCGGCTTTAACTTTCGCACCACCCGGAACTGGGAGAAAAAACTCGCCAATCTGCTCTGTTACAAATCCAGCCTTTTGAGCGAACCCCTTACGTTCCATGATTTTACTTTCTTTCATTTCCCTTGCCATCTCAGAGCCTTTTTGCGCTTTTTTTCCGGTCATTTTACCAATAGTCGCGTCATAGCCTTTTTCCATAATCCCTGAACCTAATTCACCCATGCTCATTGCGGTTGACGCTACTCCTTTAGCTTGACCAATTAAGAAATTGCCCGGGGCGCGACCAAAATTGCCAAGCGCTGTAAAAATCCCGCTTGACTCTTTCTTTTTAGTTGCACCATCTTTTGAAGAATCTCGCCGAAGAACGCCGGCGGGGGCGGTTTTCTTTTTGTCATTATCTTTGCGGTAGCTATTTACCAGATTTGTGTAGTCTATTCCCATATTTGGTCGTAAAGTGATGGTGTCATTATAGTTCTGAATGTCGCGTCATTAGATGATTGCCACGTGTCTAAAAGCCCGCCAATCTTGGCCATATTCAAATCATATTCGCTATCAATGCCCGGGAATAGAGATTTGTACTCAATCATTTCTGACTCTGTGAAAGCTGCGCCTGACATTGATTTTCGATAATCAATAAGAGAAGTCCGAATTGCAGTGGCCAGTTTTCTTTTTTCAGAATCACCCTTAGAAAGTTTACCAATCTTGGCCAACATCTCAGCCTCCGTTCCAGAGATTACATCAGTTGAATAACCAGCATTTTTATAATCTTCTAATTGGCCTTGTATCTTTTGAAGTTGGCTAATAGCGATTGTTCGGCCACGTACTAAAGTCGCCTCCGGAGTTGGCAGTGAAGCTATTGCAGCTGCTTGAACCTGTTGTCTAGCACCTTCAATGTCGCCACGTTCCAAAGCCTTATTAACTGTTGACATTATGGACGCCGATTGTTTGGCGGTCATCTTATCCATAGCGGTAATTATTTCTGTAGCGTCAACAATTGGTTGCATTTTACCAATAGTCTGCTCGTACATCTGATCAATTTCACTAAAGTTCATTTTCGCTGCTACATCCATTGGGAGTTTATCAATCAAATCATTTGTAAATTCGTCTTTAGTAGGAACCTTAAATGATTCTTTGCCTTCCATTTTTGGCATACCGATAACATCCCCGGCAGTCATACCGGGGTTCACGTCATAACCTAAATCACGATATGCTTTTATTTCACTCGGGCTTAGTTGTTTAGCTTCCGAAGCCTTGTTCTTGCTACCAAATGTCGGCCTATTGCTTGGCGTATCAGTACCACCGAGAAGCTGTTTGAGTACCGGTGACCAGTTATCCTGCGATTGTCGGCCGAAACCGGCAATTTTGCTCGCGTCGACTACTCTTGTAGATGTGATTTTATCAGCTTGCGGATAATTGGATTCAAGACACCTGATTTGCGTTTTACCATCTGGTGTCGTTTCTACACCGCAAACAATACCAACATGACCAGTCCATCCAAAACCGGCAGCTTGAACGAACATATCACCAACGCGTGGCGGATTATCCGAGCCGGGTTTAATAGACGGGTCGCATTTATTTAATTTCGTTTCTACCTCATTCCCTACACCCATTCCAAGCAAGTCGTTGGTTAGCATTCCACACTCTGTGCGCGGGTTGCCGTTTCCATCTAAGAAAGGCGATGTTGAACCATCAGGCCAAGTTTGCTGAATGTTTGTTTGCTCGTTAGACGGGAAAAATGGCTGCATAGCACCTGTCTTTGAGTTAATGCGCCACGGTTCGCCGTTATCATCGAACTTAGTCTCCCAACCATCCTCGGCCTTACCAATCGCTCCTAAATTTGTCGTAGTGACTTCACCAGAGATTGAATCGTAGCTCCAAAAATTAACGTTGCCGTTTGAGTCCGTTTCTGTTCCTGTTTTAATTTCACCACGGTCGCGCCCTTCGTACTGATAACCGCCGATTTCTATTGAAGTACCCACTGGGATTCCATCAAGAATATTATTTATTTTCTCAGCCCTATCAAGCGCAGCCGATTCGGCTTCTGATTCTCGAGTGTCTTGTGACGTTTCGTATTGTAAATTGTAAAGGTCTTTTGTATAGCCACCGTATGATGGAAGGCCTAATTTCTCACGTTGAGTATCGAGCTTATCAAAAAAGCCTTCCGAAAACTCGCTCGGGTCTTTACCAACACTCGCCATGCTAAGAATCTCTTCACGCATAGTTGAATAATCCTCTTTAGCTGCGGTGATTGCTTCTTGGGTAGCTTTATGAGTTTCTTTTAATGTATCGCGTCTTTGCGCCATTACATCCGAAATATGCTCATACGTTGAATTGAGCAAATCCATATTATCGGACTTGATTGCTGATTTGGCCTCTGCAATAGAACTCAACATGTCGGCATTCAACGCGCTAATTTTTGCAACACCAGCCGATATAGCTGCATTGATATTACCAAGCTCAATTTCCGGTGCGTACATGCTACGTCCTGACGATACACCCGCCATTGTGAGGCCATTCTGATAGCTTTGATTAACAGAACGCTGTTCTGAAATCATGTTTTGATATTGCTGAGTAATGCTATTAACCTCGGCTTGCTGATCAGGTGATAATGGAAATGAGCCGTTCATTATCTGACTTGATTTCTCTATGTAGTCTTCTAAATAACCTTGGGATTTCGCATCCTGCGCATTGAGTTGGTCAACGTAAGAATTGGAGAGCATTTTCTCACCATTTACCGTATCAACGGTGGGAACGGCTACGGTTTCATCTTTTGCCTTAATAGCTGCAGGAGGTGGTACAGTTTTACTGCTGGTCTCAGCTTTCATCTGCATTTCCTTTATTCGAGCTTGTACGGCTGGGTCAGACGATTCAAAATCCTTACCAGTGAACGCAGGGGCTTCGGCTTCTTTTACTTGCTTAGCCTCAACATCTGCTGACATCTGATTAACGTCGGCTATTTGACTTCGTGCCCTATCAACGGCCGGTTTAGCAGTGATAACCGCCGGCACGGGTGCGGGTGTTGGAACAGGTGCTGGGGCTGGGGTGACATCAGTCTTTGGCTCAACGCTCATCGGATATGAAGCGTTTTGTAATGGAGCTTTCTTTTTTGGCTCAACGCTCATCGGATATGAAGCGTTTTGTTCAATCGGGGCTTTCAATGTCGGAGAAGCAGAAGGCGCACCAGAGTTAGTGGTAGCGCCTGACGAAGCCAAGGACATGTTTTGTGTAGAATTAGGCATAATTTTTTATATTCGTTTATCCACTATAAGCTACCCATTGAACTTTGGCAGTCGAAACGTAAGTAGAGCATGTTAGCACAAAACCCGTCTGACTTTTTGCGCTTACAGTTCCTCCATTCCTAAGCATTGAAGCATTTTTATCATAACATCTCCACGCTAAACTAGCGTCATCCACTGCATCATTATTAGCACCCAACAATTCAAAGCTTATGCATCTATTACTACAATCACCTACTGAACCGCCAGCTTGACCTGTGACGTCTGGGGCAGCTTTAATGTCAATATGCACTGGATAAAAACCTATAGTCTCCGTGAATGTTGTAGCGGAAGACATGTTCGAAACCCCTCGCCTGATAAATTTAGGTTCGCAAATTCTTAGGGTGGTTGCTGAAAGAGCTTGACCAATTTTAGCTGCTCTTGTCGAGTCGGGTGTTACAGAAATTGCGCCGGCTGTACTATTGAGAAAATAATAACTTCCCGGTGTTAAGCCAGATAACCCAGTAGCAATACCACCAACTTTCGCATATCTTATTGTCTCGTCTGCCCCCGTTGCAACGGTAAGCGCAAAACCCACAAAACTGTAAGTGCTTTCGTCTGCGTTTGAATCTGCTAAGTAAAGTTTCTCATCTGAGGCTTTCAAATAAATAGCTTTTCCAATAGCTATGGCGACACCACTTAAACCAGTCGCTTCATTTGTGCTTGACATTAATTGAGCTTGAACATATCTCATAGCGTCATTAGCACTATCCGGGGCGGTTGTTATTTGTGCATTATCGGCTGTGAATGATTGCACTAAAGCCCAAGTTCGTGCCTTATCTAAGAACGTCTGGTCAAGGAGTCCATCCGCACCAAGTACCGGCACTTTGTTGGCGTCGCCAACGCCTGCGCTTGTTTTTTTACAATTCGAGGCTGGCACAACTAATCTTCCAGCGCCACCGCTTGAAGTTCCAGCTGCACATTCGGCGCCAGTCGCTAATTCAGAAATACCCTTTACCGTTTCGCTTGCGTCCGGTGAGCCGGCGATAGCAATATCGTCAATATATTTTTTAGGTGCGAATTCTCCATCCAAAGTTGGTGCAAGATAACTATCCAGCGCAGGGATACTTGTATTAGTAAAAGTATAAAGACCGGTGATAGTTTCAGCATTTCCTTTATTAACAAATTGATTAAGTAAACCCGATGTAATGGCTACTGAACATGTAGATCCGCCCGAGTGCTGTTTTGTGATACCGGAAACCTCCGTGTAAGGGCTTAAATCGCCCACATGTTTGACGCCTGTTAATGTTGCCGTGCCATTTGCGTTCTGAGTGACACCTGAAAAGCTAATCTGTTCCTCAAGTGTTCCAGAACCCGGGTCGAGGGTTAGAAACCCTTTATCGCCGAAGTCTGTCATCGCCAAACTCACCTCGTCAATTGTTTGGAAGGATGTTAAGACAAGGCTTGTGTCGCCGATACTTGCACCGCTTGAGTACAGAGTAAAAAGTTGAAGTTGTGGGTATAGAGTGTTTGCCATATTAGTTTATTTCTCCTTCATTTGGGTCTTTAATGGATGATTGATTTTCTAGTGTTAATTGGGCGTTAGTTGCGAAAGATACGATTTCCCACCATTGGCCTACACCCTCGGAGCTGAAACCCACCTGTTCTTCAAAAAATGGAACTTTAGGATAAGTTTGAATCAATCTGAATTTTGGCGGAGTCGTTAAATCAGTCTCATCTAGTGTTCCACCTATTGGTGATTTTCCAATAGGGGCTTTTCCGATTGAGATATCATCTGTTGGCGGTGTAATGCACCTATCTGGCAACGTCTTAAAATCCCATTTTGCCACTGAACCGTTCAATTCTCGGCGTAAGTAACTTGTAAGGGTTGTATCTTGATATTTGTAACCCTCAATAAAGAACTCATCGCTTGATTTTTTTGCAGCGCGGTCGGCGTAAACATCATAAGCGAATAAAGCCACGCATTTATAGGGCTTCTCATCATCATCTAATCCAGTGAATAACTTAAAAGTATTCGATTCATTGTAAGCGTGACCGTAAAGCGCGCCATCAATGATTGATAGATGTGCAAAAGGCATGATTTGAGGTGCCTCCCAATAATGCGAACCGGTATCAACCATGCCCTCGCTGTTATCAAGAGTCATATTATAAATAAACATTTTTCCAATCACCGGAGCTGTAAGAAAGATAAATTTTTGAATATAAAGAATCTGACCACCAGTAAAATCTGTATTCTGTACATCATGCACTATGGGTAAAGAAATGGCCTTAACTTGTGGGTCATCGTAATAGTTCTCAGAGATACCAATAGTGTTAATTTGTGTTTCATGTGAAACAAAAGCTATCTTATTTTTAATCTTTGTCGATAACACATCACTAACACTCGCTTGTTTAGCTGTGGTTTTAAGTGGTATTACATTGACTGATTCATTCAAGAGGTCTGCGGATGGTTGAAGTTTGATCAGATACCAATAATCTTCACCCGCCGATATAAACATCGTGTCGCTTTGTTGCTGTAAACACGATGGAACGCCATCGAGTGTTATTACAGCACCTTCGGCCGGTTTGCGTGGTGTCGAGTAGTTAAAATTGTTATAAGCATTAACTTGCGAGATATAAACCGAATTATTATCAGAAGCCGATAAGTAAATCTGATTATTAAGGTTTTCGATGATTGTATTCTTGAATATTGCTGGAACGCTTGAAATGGCCGTGTCGTTAGCTTTGGTGACTGGGGTTTGAAATACTACGGATTGCACTGCCTCGCCCGTTGGGTCGGCCGAAATGCCGGTCAAGTAAGCTCCTACGAGTGCTGAGTAAGTGTATGAAGTGCCATTTATCGTAACAGCTTGCTCATAATAACCAGAAGACATGAAACCTTGTGCACCCGGGGCTTCAACATCCAATTTTATATATCCTTGAACTATTGTTGATATTTCCACCGTACAACCTGTACCACTTCCGCCGGTTGTCACTTTACCCGCGCCGGTTGTGTACCTTTCACCAGGAGTTATAAGTTGCAGCAAGGTCACTGCACCCGTTCCTGATGTTATAGATAAGACTTTAGCCGTTGCATTAGTTCCACCAGTCGAGATTGTAATAATATCGCCTACAACATAATTTAATCCGGCTACTGTAGGTGCCGCTACAATTGCGCTGACTGAACCGGTAGCCCATGAAGTGGCACTAACTTTATCAATTGCACCAGACCACATGAATATATTGCTTGAGCCATCAACCCATAACATCATATCTTTTAATTCCTGCGAGAAATCCCAAAATCTACATGCCGAAAAGGTTGCACCAACACTAGTAGCCAAATCAATCCAATAAATTTCGCCCTCTGTGAATGTGAGGGCGTTATTTTTGTCGCCGGCGGTCGCCGTGTATCTGAATTGTAGCTTTCCATCCGTTCCATCTGTATTATAACCGGCTCTTACATTGCGCTCATCTCCGGTATGTCGTGCCCAATCAAAAGTTCCATAAATTCCATAACCTGAATTGACGGTCGAACGTTGGCCGTCGAGAGCGTAGCCTTTACGGCTTCCTACCCTGCTATATGTATTTGTCAAAACATTTTGCGAGCCTACGACCATCACATCAGGCGCCAAAACAGATACATCCTCACGGTTGCGATAGCCGGGAAAACCCGAACGAACATTTGATGATAAAGCTGTTTTTGCCATAGATTAAGGCCTTAATGCAACGCCACCTAATTTGCTTGCATAGGATGAACGTTTGACTTTGTAATAACTACCCGTAACTTTCTTTGCTTGCGATGGATAGAGTCGATTGTAAGATAACACTGCGTTGTCGTAGTTTGCTTGGAAAACTTTAATATCGTAGCCTGAATCTTTGCCTTGCTGTTGTTGTGCTGCGTAATAGGCCAAGCATTCTGTGAAAACACCGTACGAATCGGTATCGAGATTTAATAAATCAGTATCAGCGGTCACGCGTTCCTTAAATGCTCCAGCCGAATCTCTGAACATATATTTGCTGTAATACTCAGCCTCATAAATTGAACCTAACGAGCATACAACCGAATCAAAATATACAGGCGTCACTGCCCCTGTTATTGCTGTATCGAATCTCAATGAATCAATGGTTGTTACAACTGGTGCGCCCGTTTCTGTTGCGCTTTGCCATTCAAAGCCTAATAAATTCCACCCTTCTTTAAAAGCTGTTCCATCCCATTGAGTCGTCACTGCTTTTGACCAATAATTTGCGGTTGCGTCACTGCCCCATCTAAGCGTCATAGATGTTGGGAGTGTCGATTGACAATAAGCCCAAGCAAAGATAACGCCTACATCTTCATAGTTAGTCAAATCAACGGCCGTCATTGTTGTATTGATTATGTGACTGTCACCATTCAAGCTGTACTTTAACGAACCGGTGCCCTGAGTAAAATATAAATTATCCGTTTCAATATCTGAAGCACCACCACCCACACTCCATGTACCATTTCCATCCACGCTATCACACGCATTGATCAGAACGTTTGCTTTAACCGGTAGCGCTGCACGTAAAGTTTTAACGTAACCGTTCCATCGTACCTCAATTTTCGAACCGGCTAAAACGTTTGCTTTTCCAATATCAAAATCTTGTGAGTTCTGTTGAGTTGTGATGTTATTACGCTGTCGATTAGCTTGCGGTCGTAGGTCAATAATCCTATTTCCTTTCACATCGGCCGGACACGCATAATCGAATGCAGCTTGACCGTATAAAGGCGTAGCGAGGGCTACGGTTCTTCGAGTTTCTTCGAAATCGCAATCTGTTTGACAACGCACGGCTACATCGTAAAGTAAGCCGTAAAAATCAGTTAATTTATTTGCGGTAGTGCCATGCAGTTTACGTGCAATGGCATTTTTAAGGTCTGATATTAAGTATGGCATAAAGTTTTTATCCCTACCCCCTGGCAGTGAGGTAGAGGGAAAACTCTAAGTTGCTACTGGTTGAACTCCGACGAGGTCAGTTGCTACGACAAGTGCGCCGATAACGTAAAGACCATCATTGTTTGTGCCATTAACACCAAAGTTAGTAATTCCAAAGGGTCTTGGATTTGTGAAATACAAAGTTCCTTTTGTTAGACCATTTGCAGTTGAAACTGCTCTGGCCAATGCAACGCCTCCGGCGGTGTCAATTGAAGCCATGAATGTGCAATCTTCGAAAAGATTGGTGAACAAGACGTCTGTATTGGCAGCCATCGAGATTAGTTCTGCTGTTGTTTCAGAGGATGAAATGATGAATTTACAACCACTAATGTAGTTCGATTTGAATTCCTGACCGGAAGTAACCTGATCAATCAAGAAAACTGTACGAGCACCAGAGGTCAATAGGACATCCGAACCGAATGTACAGTTAATCATTGAAGCTGAATCAGTACCGGCTACTATTTCGTGAGCAGTTGTTCCGCTAAGATTATCAGCTACACCAAACACGGCTGAACAGTTTGCAAGATAAGTTCCTTCGCCACCCAATTCTAGTACAGTCAATGCTGTTGCTACGGCTGAATTTTGAATGAACTTGAGATTTACGAAGCTATTTCGTGTACCAGTGTCTTTAATAACATAGGATAATGCGCCGGCTGTGGTAGATGAAATTATCGCGCCTTGCTGAACGAGACGCCCGGGTGTGCCATCTGAACCGTAGACATGTATTCGATTTTTAGTCCATGCGATAGGCGCGTCAACCACGGTTGAATACCCACGAATGATAATAGTGTCGTCCATGTTACTTGTGCAAGCATTGTAAGCCGCTGTAAGCGTCTTGAAAGCTTCATTTGGCGAAAGGCCAGCGTTGCCATCAGAGCCTAGAGCATAATCAACAAAGTAGTATTTGCCGAAGCTAAATGGTACTCCACCGCCAACAACTGGCATTCCGTACGAGGTGATTCCGTTTGGAAAGTTTGTTAACATAATTTATTTAATTTGTTAAGCGAAACCCGGCGGGCGATTGCCTACCGGGTTAAGCTGAATTTCTTAATTTCCTGTCGAACCTACCATACCAGCCCAATCTGCTACGAAGTAAGCTTCGCGGTAGTTGCCTTGATATTTGTATGAACGATTATCGCTGTATTCCCATGATACAAGCGCTGTTTGAACGCCTTGGCGAACAACACGTTTTACACCGTGGAATTGTGCGAGTAAGAACCAAGCTGTGTCGGAACCGCCGGCAGCTGCGCCCAAGTATGGGGAAGTCATTACCTCTAATCCAAATACGGAAAGGTAAACATTGACTGCGTTATTAGCGGAATCTGATACGAGAACGGATTGCGTGATTTGAAGAGCGTTCTTGAAACCAGCTGGTGCTACAACCAAATACTTACCTTCTGAACCCAAGATTACTCCACGTTGATTTTTTTGCTCGCGCAAACTAACCAAACCTTGATTAAGAGTTGAGTCGGTAAGAGCGCCTGTTATCAAGTTGGAAACTGTCTCACCCGAAAGTGTGACATGACTTGCACTTATTGCAGCTACACCATCTGGCGTTAAAGTCGTGCCGAACATGCCACGGAATAAACCAAAAGCATTATCATCCTGAGTAATACGCGCCATCAAGGCGAACTGGCGAACATCCTCAGCCCAAACATCGTGCATGTTATCGTCAAATAGATTCTTTGATACGAGGATTTTTTCTGCGAAGTCGGAAACTAAAACTGTGTTTTTGTAACCGGTCTTTGGTGTATCGGATGGAACTGTCTCTAATTCTCCAATAGCCTTCCATTTACCTGTTCCCATGTTGACGTTATGAATATACGCAGAATGGGTTGTTGGTACTTTACGAAATAGTTTGCCGTTTTCGGCTGTTGCTACGCCCCAAGCACCTCCAGCGCCTATCTCGAACTGTTGAAAAAACACGGAGTCTAATTCTGTTCGAGTTATCGCTAGATTATCAGCTTCTGTAAACATATAAGTAGTTTATTATTTGCTGTTATGAATTAAACTAAAGTCGAAACGCCGGTGCGGAAGCTAAAAGCAACCTTGCCTGGGTAACGAGTAATGTCTAAAGGCTCGATAACGCAACCATTAGTTGCTCCATCTGTTGCCAATAGAGTGTATTTGAGGGTAGTTAAATCCATCAAAACACGTTTGCCGACTAAAGCGTCGTATTCTGCCTGTGTGTCGTAGTCTGTTGTATCGTTTGCACTGATCAACCAGATGTCGCCTGAGTCGATTGGTAGAACCTGAACTGTGCCGGCTAAATCTGAGGTGTTGTTTGAAATGCTATAAGCAATACCGGTTATAAAGTCAGTTGCAACTACAGGTTTGTTCGTGGCTAAGATTGAGCCAACAATTTCACCTGGGGCTTGTGCAACTGGGTCACCTGGATAAATCAATGTAGCAGAAGCTGCAACATTAACCTTTTTTGTTCCTGGGAAACCCGAACCGTTTTTGCTTGATAACAATTCTAAGTCTTTCACTGAAGAAGTAGACATAAAAAAAATTCACGTTAATTATAATAAGTTAGCGCGAAAATCTTGTGGAACGTATGGATTTTTTAGTATGGGCGGGTATCTGACAAATCATTACCGCGTTCAGATGTTGCAGATTTTGCTCTTGCAATATCCTCAGCCCTCTTAATCATCGTGTCAATTTGTTCTGATGAATAGAGGTTCCTTGACTGATACATCTGTCTAAGTTCGGCCTTTTGAGGTTCCGACCAATAACCTTGCGGTTTTGATTCAGAATTTTCGTTATGACCTGACCCCACGCTTGGGGACGAGAACCCGGCAGTTTTAGCAGCTTCGAGTGTTCGGCGCAGTTCTTCATTCTCCGCTTTCAAGCGGTCGTCTTCTAAGGTTTTGGCCTCAGCGTCAGTTTGCGCTTGTTGTTCCAATTTATCCTGTTTGATTTTCGCTTCGATAGCTGAATCTAATTTAACAGGGTCTGCTAAATCCTCTGGCGTTATTTTAGGTTTAGAACCAAGTTCTTTCGCTGCGAGCAAGCCCGCACGATAAACCTCTTTGTCTTTAGTTTCCTTAGCTAAACGCGCTTCAAGGTCAGCTATCTTTATAGCAGACTCATCCGTAGGCGTATCGGATTTGTTACCGCCATTATCAGGCGAGGTATCTCCCGATTGTTTACCCTCTGCCGGTGAGGTGATATCCGGCTTACCCTCTTTGTCTTTGATTTCCATATTTATTTAACCGCGCATTGGTTACTGCGCGTGAAGTTATTTTAATTATAGCACGTCTTAATTACTCTTGGTAGTCTTAGCCACTCCTTCACGGTTCTTATTCTCTAATCTTATGGCATTTATTATACTTTGTTGAACATCCACTGAATGCAACGAGGCTTTAGCGAAAATAACCTGATCAAAATCTTTTGATTCAATAAGTCCAGTTTTAATTGCTTGAGCTTTGAGGGTCGAACTTAATAATTTCCATAATTCGGAACGTTCTAAAAACAAACATTGACCAATTAGTTCCTTTAATTGAGCGTCTGTAGGCTTCTTACCGCCAATTTTCAAGCCGTCCGTGGTGTATTCCACAATACTTTCAACATCGTGAATAACTGAAAGCGCTTTACAATACCTACATTCTCCTTTTTTTGGCATACTATTTAACCTCTGGTGTTAAATTCTCTATTGCGTCGCCCACCTGAACAAATAACTCTTGGCCTTTACCGTTACCGTCTACATCCCAAAGTTGAGCTGTTTTCATAAATACTGGGATTAAAACCTTTTCATACTCATCATCGCCAAGTGATACAGAGATTAAGGAATCTGGGTCAGCTTTTGATAACTTCTGAACTTCTGCAGCCTTCTTGTTAAATTCTGTTTGAAATTTGCGTGACAATTCAGCCTCCTTGGCCGTAGCTTCTTTATCGTCTTTTTTAATTTCAGTTTTGGCAGCTTGAAAATTCTTTTGTTCTTCATCAAAGATGACGCGTTTCTTTGCTTCTGTATCCTCAACGGCGCGAACAAATACGGCGTTGGCCTCATTGATTTTATCGGCGTTGGCCATGTTCTTACGAATAGCTACAAGGGCGTTAAAAAAAGAGGAACAAGCGTCAACAATAGCTTGACCGTCCATTGTACGTAAGCGATGTGATAAACCGTAAGCAAGTGAGGATTTGATTGTAAAAGTTTTCATAGTAGTAATTATTGATTAGTTTTAGATGGTCGATTGCATACTTTAAGGTGATTGATAGGGCCTTTAGCCGTGCAAAAATGGCAAAAGGGTTCGTCTGTTAGTGTCGTCGTTTTTTCGACAGAGTCCACATTTTCCGGGGTTGTGTCTTTTTCAACTGGGGCGACACCATCATCGATGGAAGGGCTTATAATAGTTTCACAAATGCCAAGAGTTTCTTCTGCCTTGGTTGCACACATTTCAAATAATGCGTTCACATCTGTCATGGGGTCGATGGTTGTAAATCCAAGCCATTCTTGCATAGATTCAACACTAAAAACCCTCAAATCCTCTACCGTAAATCCGTCTGACTCAACGCGGGTATTGCCAAGCTCTGTCACGATACGTGGCGAGGCCGAACGTTCAGTTTTGAACGCTTTGGCGAGATGATTGCGAACAACTGGAAGAGCTTGCAACCAGATGTTGGGAGTTAACAGTCTTTCTATTATCATAAACTTTCTCTGTTTGGAGTAGTGGCTTTAGCCTTTAACTCCTCCTATGTTAAGGGTTAATTCTACATTTGTGGTGCTGGCATGGCCGGTTGACCTTGTGGTGCGCCCTGTGGTGCGCCCTGTGCGCCGGAGGTTGGAGGTGGCGGTAAGTTTGCCCCGCCCTGTGGGTTGGGCTGTCCTACGAATGAGTCAGGGTTTCTAGCCGTTACTGGATTCGTCGAATATAACAATTTCTTTACAACCTCCTCCATATTATTGAGTCCGGGTTTAACGCCTTCGGTTGCGATAATCTTATCAAGCATTTCGAGATTTTGCTGAAAACGTACCTTCTCGCTCTTTGGTTTGAGTACGTCATCTGACATCACCATCGCATATTTCATAGCTCTTGCACGTATCGGGTCGGCTTTCACTATTTCTGTGTCAGGATTAATTCCGCCTTGCTCTTTAAGTATCCCGGCTGAGGCTTCCATGATTGCTTCCTCGCTTCCCATCTCAGAACCTATACTTTCAAATTGAACTTTACGTTTCTTAGCACCATTCTCACCGTTCTTTAATTCAACTAAAAACGATTTGTAACGTAGACCTGCCTTTGCTCCCTGCATTTGGTCAATATCTACCGTAGTCATAAATTGAAGAATATCACCTAGAACCAATCGCGTCATCTGAACACTTGCACCAATAAGTTCCGAGTAAAAAGGCCCTAGGTCTTGTTGCATTTGTTCTTCACGCAATGACATTTCGTATGCCGTGATTTGGCCAGGTCTATCCGCTGGTGTTGCCTGTGTATTCGCCGTCTGGTCAATGGATTTTTCAACTTCGCTCAGTGCATTTAGTAGATTTGTTGTTTGAAGTGGTGGAAGCAACGGCTCAAGCTGTGATTTTGGGTCACGCATATTAACCGTAGCACCCGGGATAATTACATCCGAACCAATAATATCCTCGCCTATGTACTTCATTGGCTTCATCGTGTCGATAATAGCACCATCAACAAGCACAGGGTACAAAGTATTGATAATATTAGCGTCGTGAGAAACCGCAAACACGAGTGATTTTCCATAAAAACAGTTTTCACGAATCCACGAATAAAACCACTTCCCGAATGGAAAGAGTCCATCTTCTCTGGGGTTCTTTTCGTCGGCTTCGCCTATTATGATTCCATTTACCATCGTGACCATGCACCCGCCTTTATCTTTTGACCAATAAATAACTTCCTCCCCAAGTTGGTCGCGTAGATTCGGGTCATAAGCAAAATAAAATCCTTGATTAGCGTCATTGAAAAGTAACTGCATTCCTTTGCGAACATGTTCCCAATTTTTCTTGCCGTGATACTTAGCCTCTAATTGGTCATGCGATTGCACGCGCCTCCAAAGAAGGAACCTTTGTTTTTGTATATCTTTCTCAAAAATATTATCAATATAAAGCTGATCAGTTGGCACGATTGTACCAATAAACCCGGAATTACACTCATCCAAAACAAATTTTGTATTCCATTCGCCTGTTTTGTTTCGTGTTGTTTTCATTTCTCGCCATACTTGGCGGTATTCCTGATGGACGATACAAGCCGGAGAAACCTCTGACTGCAAGACCGCATGTAGCCACCATTCTTTACTAAAATAGGTAGAACTCACCCAATCAAGAGCTGAATTCATTATCATTGACGAGTCGTCTTCTGGGTTAGCCTCGTTATCGGTAGCTTGTACTTGCAAAAAACCTAGACGTCCAGCTGCGTGACCAGCCATTGAAATAGCTTTGTTTCGTTCGATAGGTCGAATCGCATTTGAATGCCATGAGTTGGCCGGGTCGCCTTCCTCTGGCTCACCGTTATTTGGTTGATACGTATTAAAAGCCATCGAGTCCACTTGGTCACGTTGTAAAACGGATAAGTCGTTAAATTCCTGGCGTGGCCGATACATTGTTTGATAACCAAAGGCGAAGTCTTTAAGAATATTACCACGAACTTTAATCTCCAATTCAGTTGGTATGTACTTCGATTCTTCAATCTTAATGTCTGGGTCTAAGGGCTCCTTAGTTCCTACCTTTGCAATAGCGTCGGTTAGTTTTTGGTCGATAATTGACATATGAAGTAATTTTATCACGAATCAGCCCCGCTGCGAATAGCTTGGTTACGCGCTGAGCCGTATCGATAGGCATTTGTCGTCGCTTTACTATGAACAACTTGGCTAATTTGTTGTCGTGGACGTTCCGCGATTTCGTTCCCCATGGCTAGAGAATCACTCGCGTCATCGTGTTCAGCTATTGGAAAACGCAATAACTCCACTTCTAAATCATTACAACGTCCGGCTACATGCCAAATCTTACCCTCAGCATATCTTGGTTGTAATGTGAGTATGCGGTCTTTCTTTGAAGCGCGAGCTGTATGTTTCAACTCAACGATGGTCAATCGCACTCCGCGCCGGGATTCTTCGTCCTTAACTTGGTCTTTAAGTCCTTGCCAAAACTGTGTATCCTCAATCCCAATTTTAATCACTGATTCAGTTGACCAAATAGAAAAGATATTATCTATCATTTCCTTTGGTGTATTTCGAGCTCTCCAACATTCAACCATCCATTTACCCTCAATCGTTACTTTGATCAGCGCATATCCAACGAAATCACCCTCACCACGCCTTATCGAAGCCTCTGTGTAAGCCTGACCGGGAGGGTCGATGGTTAAGTAACAAGCCGTGTCTTTATCGTCCACCTCTTCCCGGGATACATCCCTAAACATAGAACGATTGAATTTCGCTAGTTTCGGGTCAAAAGGTGTACCCATCATTTCACGCATAAAATCAGCGTCACCAGCCTCTGGCGTGTGCATACGGCGTTTAATCTCTTCAATGGATATTTTGCCCGTTGCTTTGGCTTCATCGTCTGTGAGGACGTGTTTTTGAGGCCATGAAGGCTTACCGTCGTCACCAATAATCCAAACCTTGCGTACTCTGACAGATGGGTCATTTTTTGACCGGTCGATGATTGATTGAACCGTGCCGGCTTCTGATAAGTGATTACCAAGATACAATACACGGCCACATGCCTGATCAAGTCCACCTTTAAATTCTGCTATATGTTCGCGCACTTGTCTTGTCGCAGCTTCTGAGCGCACCGTTCCCATATCTTCAAAATCATCCATGATTACAAACTGCGGGCGAATTGAGCCGTGCAACCTACCACGAACAGGTTCTTGGGTTGAATGGGCTTCGACACGTACACCGTTTGAAGTTAGAAAGTCTGTGATACTTTTTTGCGTGCGTTCTTCCTCCCGGCGTTTTGTATTAAACAATTCGCCATAATCTCGTTTAAGTCTCTTATTTGTTTGAAGTTCCAAAACAACATCGAACAGAAATCTTCCAGAGTTACTCTTATCGTGAGAGTCAACGTTCATGTATTCGAATTTGCGATGTGCGATATTCCAAATCAATATTCCTTTACCTAGTGAAGTCTTAGCCGACTCACGAAACTGAAACCACCCTAGCTCCTTAATCTTACCGCCAACCAAATCGTGGATATCCTGCCCCATTTCATAATGGAAATCTGCAAAAGGTGCTTTGACGTAATGCCTGAAATAATACGAAAAGAAAATCAAAAAATCTTTGCTCGTGACTTCAACCCGTTGCGCTGTTGCAGCAGAGTCAAGCCATTTAATCTTTTCGTAGGTTATTATCTCCATTTTCTTTTTTAAGATTCATGTTAGGAAACACCCTCTGTGCCTCTGCTCGCTCCTCATCTGTCATCATTAGGCTTTCACCGTTCGCGCCGGTCACTTCGTTACGCGATGAAAACTCATTCTTGAACTTGCGCTCTAAATACCAAGCGGCGGCTGTCCATGTTTTTGTAGCGGCTGACCTGATAATTTTGATACATTGGTCTTTAGCTACTAACCTTGCTTTTTTTACTTCTTCCGAAAACTCTGTATCTTTCTTAATCAAACTATAAAAAAAATCATGTCCTACCCCTGCTAATATGCACGAGTCCTTATCTGTATGCCCTACTTTGAGCGCGTCTAATAGCTCCTTACGAGTATCTGGCGTGTTCTTGGTATTGCGCCCTGTTTTGTAAGGGAGCTTGGCTTTAGGCTTTGTTATCTTTTTCATATATGTTATTTTTTGAGGATGCGCTTAAATTTACCTTTATCATATCGCTTATGACACGGAACGCACAAAGCAATCCAATCATCTAAATTTCGCTTATATTCTTGACTTCGATTAGCCCACTCAATCCGTCCATCTTCTTTACCACAATCTTCACATTGTAACGGTTTTCCTTTATATTTTCTCACCCAATCATGTAAAGCATAATAACCAACTTCATCACCTTTCCACAGTATACTTTTATCTTGTGAGTTTGCTAATCCTATTTTGCGCTTCGTATTTTCTGACATTGTGTATCCAGCTCTATATCCCTTCAGCTCCTTATTCCATGCTGGAAATCCCTTCTTTAACCTACCGACGTTTGTATTGTTCTTCCCAGCACAACTCTTTGAACAATATTTTTGATTTTTATTCCTTGTTCTTGAATCAAATAAAATTCCACAGCCCTTACATATTAAATGCTTATATTCATACTTCGCTATACATCTTTCCATCATTCAATCTTACAGCATTTTTACCAGTATAGTCAATATACCTTTGGATTATTACGTCGATATACTTAGGGTCAATCTCCATTCCATAACATACTCTGTTTGTCTTTTCACAAGCTATGAGGGTTGAACCTGAACCGAGATATAAGTCTAAAATAATCCATTTCTCATTGCTATAATCTTGTAAGATGTCAACAAATAATCCCACTGGCTTTTGAGTTGGATGCACCCTCTCTTTAAGTTCTTCTTTTCTACTTCCCTTCCTAGTCATGCCTGCCCACATATGAATATATTTTTTTACTGTCTTCTTTGGAAAATTCGTCCAAGCTAACTCACAATCACTAAAATCATTCTTCAGTTGCATCTCCCCTTTTTTATCCCAAACTAACCAATGACTATAATTCGGCAACAAAGCAGCAAAGTTATTAGCTCCCCAAATTATTAAATGAGCTGCTTGGTCCAACAGAAACGTTGGGTCAAAATCTTCATCATCTCCAATAACAGGTCGATAAACTTTAGTATTTACTAAACCAGGATATCTAACCTTTCCAACTCCAACTCTATTACCTCCAATCATCCCATCTGGTTTTACAACACTTATCCCATAAGGTGGGTCAGTAAAAACCATATCCGCCTTCTTCCCATCCATTAACTTCTCTACATCCTCAATCTTGGTTGAGTCACCACACATAATCCTATGATTCCCTAGCTGATAAATATCGCCTAGCTTTGACTTTGGTTCATCTGGTACATCAGGAACTTCATCATCTTTTTCATCAGGCTCAATAATTAAATCCACATCAAACCCAGTAAGCTCAACAATATCTTTTGTTAAATCTTTTAATTCTTCAACTACAAGCTCCATATCCCAATCTGCCATTGAAGCAATCTGATTATCAGCCAATCTAAGTGCCTTTATTTGTTCTTTATTTAAATTATCCATTCTTACACAGAATGCACTTTGCCATTTTAATTTTTTAAGAGCCTCTAACCTTCCATGACCAGCAACAATTTCATTGTCTTTATCTATTAGAATTGGTGTCGTGAACCCAAACTCTTGGATATTCTTAGCTAACAAATCAATTTGTTTCGTAGAATGCCTACGAGCATTCTTGGAATATGGTTTTAAATCGTCTATTGCAATACTTTCAAGTTGCATACAGATATTCTATCACTAATTATGTTTCAAAAGAAACGGTAAAAGGTTTATCTAGTTATATTATAGCCTTTATCTAAGGTTTAATCAAACTATAACACTTAGCATAACTACTCAGGGTTCAGCTAGGAAAACATAAGGGAAAGCCTCGCCGATATTCGATGATTGAAGGATAGCACTCTTAGATTCCCTTTCATTGGGTAAGAGCTGTTGAAACTTGCGATAGTGCCACCGCTTGGCGTTCAACATTTACGTTCGCCTTTCTTTGGACTACTCGTGGGACGAGCTGAGGTGTCCATAAGAACCCCTTATACATAGCATTTAAAGCCTGCTATCCAAGCTGGGTCTGCTCGAGCCTCGGCAACGAAAAAAGCCCACAGGAATAAATCCCATCGGCTTCAGTCGATGTATAATAGCTTGTTATAGTGCTATAACTTATAGTATACACAACTACACAATAAAAGAAAATAGCTTATCTGTAAATGTGCATAACTATTGACAAAGAGGGTTACGGGTCGTAAAATGCTTTGGATTCCCTTAATAGGCGTTCGCAGTACAATTATGCGGAATAATGTATGTACTACCGAGGCGAAAAGGGATAGCTCACTATGTGGGCTTTTTTATTTGATCTAATCTCTCCCAAAAATCCTTTTCTCCGTAATGTTTAGCGCATACATCTATAAGTGAACCATTGGGAGTAGCACTCACTTGGATTAGAGACGGCTTTCTTTTGATTGGTTTACCGCATAGCCGGCAATAGGTATCTAACATATTGACTAAAGTATATCAATAATATACATTATAAGCAATACTATGAAATTAAAGCTAAAAAAGACCAAGATACCAGCAGTTACATGTCCTAAGTGTAGCTTTACTTGGGTCACACGTGTAAAAGAGCCAAAACAATGTCCTAATTGCCATTATAGGCTGTATAATACGCATAAGAAAGTTATCAACAAGGTTACTTGACTTTTGTATATAATTGATATACAATGTTAGTACAAGGTTGAGACGGCAAAGCAAGCAGTAATCGGTGGCTTAACCTGCCAATAACCTGTAAGCCAATCTACGGTAGCATATAGGGTGTAGAACCCTCATCCTAGTGCTAAATCCGCAGAACCTTCACAAAAGAAGACAAGTACACAATATCCT